>Ga0100380_10003823_pt1 | contig 15904 bp, 16 predicted proteins | sample CryGeymeta201504_FD_80417 | JGI IMG/M metagenome (GOLD analysis project Ga0100380, IMG submission 80417) | Groundwater microbial communities from Crystal Geyser aquifers in Utah, USA - Crystal Geyser metaG 2015-04 | ecosystem: Environmental > Aquatic > Deep subsurface > Groundwater | place... | reverse complement strand
TGATAATTTAGCGCTCGGTCCCGTAATTCCTATTGCTAATTTTATTGCTCCCGGTATTTCGTGCGGCGTGCAGCCGCAGCTTTTAATTTTGTTTTTAATTTTATCTACATCCGCGCGGGGCGTTTGAAGGCTCATCATTATTAACAACTGACACTCCTATTTTTATAAAACACAGAAAAAAAATCCAGCATCTTTCTTTTATCTTTCTTCCCCGGATAAATTTCGAGAGAAGAAGAAACATCAATCCCGGACGGATTTATTTTTACAACTTCACCGAGATTTTCTGAAGTAATTCCTCCTGCGATAATGCTTTTCGACATGATTTGTTTCGGAATTAAATCCCAGTCGAACGACCTGCCGGTTCCGCCGATTTGACTGCTTGAAAATGTATCGAACAAATAGCCGCTGCAGTTATAATTTTTAACCGAACTAAAATCAAAATCATTTTTAATTCGAAATGCTTTTATCACCGGCAGAATTATTTCATTGATCAACGCAGGAGGTTCGTCGCCATGAAGCTGTATTAAATTTAATTTGGCTTTAGCCGCAATGCGATTAATTTCCTTTGCTTGGGAATTAACAAACACTCCGACCTTTAGAATAAAAGGAGAAAGGGAAGAAACAATTTCTGCGGAGTTTGCGGGAGAAATATATCGCTCGCTTTTTTTGCAAAAGATGAAACCAACAGCATTGGCTCCCAGCTGCTGCGCAAGAAGCGCGTCTTCTAAATTTGTTATACCGCAAATCTTAATCTGCATTTGAGCACCATCTTTTTAATTCGAGCATACTTTGTTTGATGTCCACGCTTTTCATTAAATGTTCACCGACGAGGATAGAGTTAACACCGACGTCTTTTAAATAAGCGATATCCTCCTTTGTAGTTATTCCGCTTTCACTAACTATAAAAACTTCTTTAGGTAGATATTTTGCAATCTCTTTTGTAATAGTTAAATCGACTTTGAACGTTGATAGACTGCGATTATTAATACCGATTAAGTTATTGGCAGAAAAATCTATTTTATCAAATTGATTTCTATTATGAAGTTCAAGTAAAACTTCGAGCCCGGCTTCTTTAGCAGCTAAAGTTAATTCTTTAATTTGATCGGCGGACAAAATTTCGGATATCAGCAATATAATATCTGCACCATTTGCTTTTGCTTCGAACACCTGCACTTCATCAATAATAAAATCCTTACGCAGCAGGGGAGCTGTTTTTATTGCGGCGATATCTTTTAAATAATTTATTGAACCATGGAAAAACTTTTCGTCGGTTAAAACCGAAACAGCATCTGCACCGGCAGCAAAATAATCTTCTGCAATCTTAAGATGATTAAAATCTTCTCTAATTATTCCTTTTGACGGACTCGCCTTTTTTATCTCGGCTATAACGGAAATATTTTGCGAAGCATTAAACCGCTGAATAAAACTTATGGTTGGGGAATGATACAATTCTTTCGACATAAAATCACCGGTGTTGTATTTCTGACGGAGTTTTTTTACTTCTTCTTTTTTTATTCCAACTATTTCGTTAAGAATATTCATACTATTCTAAAGTATTTTAATGTATTTAGTTTTTTTAACGCAGCCCCGCTCAAAATAGACTCTTCAGCAGCCGCTTTACATTCATTCAAGTTATTAGAAAATCCTGCGGCATAAAGAGCAAGCGCTGTATTTGCGGCAACAGTGTGGAATGCACCGGTGGGTGTTCTATTTTCAAAAACGTCCATAATAATTTTTGCGTTCACTTCCGGCGAACCGCCTTGTATCTGTTCAGGCGTAACATTTGGGTAAAAAAAAGATTCGTTCGTCAACTCGTAGTATTTAATTTCTTCACGACAATTGTATTCGTGAATACCGGTAATACCGCCAAGATAAATTTCGTCATATTTATCTTCGCTGCATAAAAAGCAAACCCGTTTGTGGTCTAAATACGAAGCTGCCCCGGCAAGTGTTTTGGCGGCGGAATTATTGTAAGTGCCGATGATTTGTTTTTGTACACCCGCAGGATTTGTAAGTGGACCTAAAAGATTAAAAACTGTTTTTACTCCAAGTTCTCTTCTTACATGCGCCGCATATTTCATTGCAGGATGGTAGAGTGGCGCAAATAAAAATGCCACCCCAATTTTATTAAGCACCGCTTCAGATTCTTCTCTTGTTAGTTCAATATTTATACCAAGCTGCTGCAGTACATCGGCGCTGCCGCTTTTACTTGAAACGGATCGGTTACCATGCTTAGCTACACTAACCCCGGCACCAGCGGCAACAAAAGCAACCGCAGTCGAAATATTAAAACTTCCTGAATTATCTCCTCCGGTTCCGCAAACGTCAATAACATTTTCATCATCGCATTTTATTTTAATGCTGTTTGCGCGCATTGCCGTGGCAAAACCCGCAATCTCTTCGGATGTTTCACCCTTTACTTTTAATGCCATCAGCAAACCGGCTATTTCGGAGTTGTTCGCTTTACCGCTCATTATTTTGTTCATCAACTCATAAGCTTCATCGAAAGAGAGATGTTCTTTTTCGGTAATTTTTTGAAGACACATTTTCATTTACAACTCCAACCAGTTTTTTAGTATCTGTTTTCCATCAACCGTTAGAATAGATTCCGGGTGAAATTGAACTCCTTCGAGAAAATATTTTTTATGTCTTATTCCCATTATTATTCCGTCATCGCATTCGGCAGATATTTCAAATTCATCAGGGAGAGTATTTCTTTTAATAATTAAAGAATGATAACGAGTCGCTTCAAAATTTTGTTTGATATTCTTGAAGATAGTTTTATCATCATGTTTTATAAGCGAAACTTTTCCGTGCATCAAAACAGGCGCTTTTACAATTTCTGCGCCGAATAAATAACCCATTGCCTGATGTCCGAGACAGACGCCGAGGATTGGGAGTTTATCCTTAAAAAAGTCTATTGCATCGAGTGAAACATTTGAATTTTCAGGTCTCCCCGGACCCGGCGAAATTATTATTTTATCAGGTTTAATTACTTCAATATCTTTAATCGTGTTTTCATCATTTCTTTTTACGACAGGTTCAACACCTAAACAACCGATAAGCTGAACAAGGTTGTATGTGAAGGAATCGTAATTATCTATTACTATTATTTTCATCAATTACCTCTGCGTATTTTAGCGCTTTAACCATAGCGGCTGATTTATTTTTAATTTCTTTAACTTCGAGTTCGGGGCGGCTGTCTGCAACAATGCCAGCGCCAGCCTGCCAGTATATTTTATTTCCTTGTGTGTATAAAGTTCTAATTGCAATGCACATATCCATGTTACCGGAAAAATCGAAATAACCAACTGCGCCCGCGTAAATATTTCTTCTCAACTTTTCATACTTCTCAATAAGTTCAACCGCTTTTATTTTTGGCGCTCCGGAAACCGTGCCTGCGGGGAAGCACGCCATTAAAGCATCCACAGCGTCTTTGTCGTCCAACAGTTCGCCAGCCACTTTAGAAACCATGTGCATTACATGAGAGTATTTAACAATTTTCATTTTATCGGTTACGTTAATAGTTCCGTATTTACAAACTCTGCCGAGATCATTCCTTCCGAGGTCAACCAGCATTGTGTGTTCAGCTAACTCTTTGGGATCGTTTTTTAATTCTTCTTCCAGAAGTAAATCTTCTTCCTCCGTTTTACCGCGTCTTCTTGTGCCTGCTATGGGGAGCGTTCGGGCTTGTTTATCATTTACACGCACAAGGTCTTCCGGCGAAGTTCCTATGATTTTATAATCATGCTCAAATTCTAAAAAGTACATGTACGGGGATGGATTGATAATGCGCAGCGCGCGGTACACATTAAACGCATCACCCGTGAACCCGGCGCTGAACCGTTTTGATAAAACTATTTGAAAAATATCACCTTCGGATATGTGAGTTTTACTTTTTTCTACCTGCGTAAAAAATTCGTCCGTGTTAAAATCGTTGTTCAGTTTCTCATCTAACTTAAAATCAGACAGAAAATATTTTGGGGCGGCAAGTTCTTTTCTAAGCCTTTCAATATTATTTAATGCCGATTGATAAGCGGTTTCAATATTCGTTTCCGGTTTTATGGCGGCGTTAGAGATTAATATTATCTGATGTTTATAATGGTCGAATACGAGAATAGTTTTATAATTTCCGAATATTGAATCGGGAATAGATGAATCATAAGAATTAAATGTAATTACTTTTTCGATGTGTGAAATATTTTCATATCCCAGAAAACCAACGAGTCCGCCGGTAAATCCGGGAAGCGAATCTATCTTTGGCTGTTTCTGTCTTTTTATTTCCTTTTTTATAAAGCTAAAAATAGATTCGTCTTTTGTTTGTTGATGCCCATTCGATTTTTCAGAAAGTTTTATGCCAATGTTGCTGATTATTTTTTCCGGTGCAATTCCGATGAACGAAAAACGAGCCATGTTTGCCGAGCCTTCAACCGACTCGAGTAAAAAACTCTGCGTGCCGGGCTTTCTTATTTTTAAGTATGCAAGCACGGGAGTAAGCATATCCGCCGTAATTACTTTGTAGACAGGAATAAGATTGTAACTTTTCGCAAACTCTTTAAATTGTTCAAATTTCATTTTTTACCTTTAAAAGCAAAAAACCCTTCCGGTGTGCAGGAAGGGTTCTTCTATAATTATTATAAAACTCTTAAATCACCGGGACGTAAAAAATGGCACACTCCACCACCACCAGCCGAAGCTGCTAAAATATACCGTGCTATATGTTCCGTTGATATTTTTCATAAAACTTGATGGCAAATATACAACTCTATTGTTCTTTGTCAAATAATTTATTCTGCAGCTCTAAAATATTTGTCTCATTTCTATTGACAAGTTCCGATTAAAATGCTTATAGATGACGTTCTCGAAAAAGGAATTTACGAAGTGCTTTTTTCTGCCAATGTTGATAACATCTTATTAGCAAGCGGAGTTTATTTCGTAAGATTACAAGCGGATTCTTTTATTAAAACACAGAAGATTTTGTTAATGAAATAAAAATTTAATTTAATCGGGGATGGGAAATGACTCCATCCCCGGCAAATTGAATTATGGTCAATTTTTTTTATCCGGTATGAGGGTTTTGCTATTCAATTTTATTTTGATTAATCTGAAGTAACAGATTAACTGATACTTGCGATACTTTATGAAAATAAAATACTTGTTTTTAATACTTACTACTTTAACCATGTTTGCTGCTAAAGCGCAAACTAATCCGGTTTACAACATAATGGTAGAGAGGGGTTGGGCTCCTCTTGCCGGTGAAAATAAAACGGGGTTAACTCACGATGAAATGGATAAAGAATTTTTGCTGAGTATGGGTTATAATGATACCACGGTATCTAATCTCAAAACAATTGGAGTCGACCTTTCATCATTACGTACAATGTATAGCCATTTAAATGAAAAAGTTTTCACTGCCCTTTCCGATTGCATCATCATTGGAGTTGTAAAAAGAAAAGAATATCCCATGAAAGAAAATGCTTCTTTTAATACAATTGCTTATATAGAAGTTAATGAATTCCTTAGAAACGATTATAATCTTTCCAAAGGTGAAGTTCCGGTGGTGATAAGATCGGGACCGACTGCTTCAAAGCTAATATTGGAAGTAGAAGGTGAGGATACTTTGAGAATTGGTGAAAATGTTTTGCTTTTCTTAAGTGCTGCCGGAATAATTAATGAAGCAAAAATAAATAAAGGGTATGAGTTGTATAACCAATTAATAAATGCTCCCACTATAAAATTCAAGATAATAGCTAAATATGAATTAGAAAATGAGAATGTAATTGTAAGAAACGAAATTAAGAGAATATCCAGCCTTAAGGATAATATTAACGCTGTTTTAAATGTAATAATTAAGAGCAAACCCTCAGTGAAAAATTAAAGTTATCATGGATGGATGAAGTTATGGAATAATGGAAAGTTGGAAAACTAAAATTGTGGAATAATTTTTAATAAATTTTTCCATCATTCCCCCATTCCACCGCCAACGGCGGCATTCCCTACATCGAAGGAAATATAACACCGTCTCCGTCAAATTGTCCGGTGACTGCCGAACCAACCAGCAACCATATTACCATTATGTGACTTCTAATCTTACACTCCCATCCTAATAATCTTATAATCATACTTCCCTCTTAGCTGGTTTACGGCACGGAAAAGTTTTTTCCGTTTTGCGGTTTCATCCTCAAACAGAACTTCTTGCTCGGCGAATGAATTTAACTTACTTACGCCGATACCAATCAGCCGCACTGCAATACGCCGCGTGTGCGCTTTTTGCATTATATCCCATGCAGTATCAAAAACAACTCTGTCGTCGTCTGTTGGTTTAATTGTTTTTGCACGCGTTAACGTTTGGAAATCGGAGTAACGCAGTTTAATATTTATTGTAGCTGCCTGCCATCTGTTTTCGCGCAGTGTGTGGCATACTCTGCCGGTAAGTTCGAACAAAACATATTTCAATTTTTCTTTGCTCGTAACGTCTTCATCAAAAGTTGTTTCCTTCGAAATACTTTTTTGTCCGTGCGAAACAGTTAAATATTCTGTCCCTTCACCGTTAGCTTTACGCCATAAATCAACACCGTATTTGCCGTATGCAGCAGCAAAATAATCTGCCGGCAGTTTTGTAATATCACATATTTTGTAAATGCCCTTGCTGTTTAAATCGCGCAGCAAAACTTTACCTACGCCGGGTATTACTTCCACCGGCATGGGTGCAAGAAATTCTTTTGCCATGCCGGGAATTATGTATGTAATTCCTTTCGGTTTCATACAATCGGAACCAATTTTAGCTAGCGTTTTATTGCTGCCTATACCGATTGAACATGGCAGTCCTGTTTTCACTGCAATTTCTTTTTGAAGAAAAGATGCAAACGAAAAAAGCGAACCATAAATTTTTTCGCAGCCGGTAAAATCCATATAACACTCATCAATAGAAGCCTGCTCAATTAATGGAGCGTATTGATCTAAAATATTTTTTACTGAGTGAGAATAACGCACGTACTCTTTATGATGCCCGTGCAAATAAACTCCGTGCGGACAAAGTTTAAACGCCGCACGTATCGGCATTCCGGAATGCAGTCCATTCTGCCGGGCTTCGTAGGAACATGCTGCAACCACTCCCCTGCCTTGGGGGTTGCCACCGACAATAACAGGCTTCCCTTCCAACGAAAGATCGAGCAGCCGCTCAACCGAAACAAAAAACGCGTCAAGATCGAGATGAAATATTGTGGACATAAAATAGCATCAAATAAAAATTAGAAAGATATTTTTAGTGAATTTTGAAAAAACCCGCGTAACAATAAGTTACAAACAAAACTCGATGAAGCAGGTTATACATTCGCTCTCAGATGAATAACACCTGTCGGTTTAGTCTCACCATAAACTTTTATAAAATCACCAAAGCTTTTTTCTTCAACAACAACTTCTTCCTCAACCTCCATCATCCTTTTTTGCAATTTTTTCACGCTTGTTATAACTGGTTTTTCAAACATTGAATAGGGTTTCCCCCATATATAAGTCCAGAAATATTCTTCTTGTTTTTTAGAATCAGAACTTAGAGAAGTGATTATATCTGGGTTATAAAAAACCTCTGCGGTGGGTTGTAAAACTTTCATTTTTTCATGCCCCTGATAGCTAAGTCCAATTGGTTTCCATGCTGGAGTAGAGTGAAATAGTTTTGTTGCAAATAGACCGATTAAAACTATGTGTAGCTCTTTGAATTGTGAACTCTTCTTTTTAAATAAATCTTCAAATAATATTTCAGAACTTTGAGTAGAATAACGAAGTACCCAAAGGTAAGCCCAAATTGCTGTTTTCCAATTATTTAAATATTTATCATCTAATTTTGTTTCATTTAAAAATCCAATAATTTTTTCAGATATATCGTTAAGCTGAGAAAACTGATCTGGGATATATTCCTTAAGATATTGTTTCAATTTTTGAAATGATTCTATTTCTATACTATATAGAAGCAATTCAAGCACAATATTTAAAGATTTCTCCCCTTCCTTAATTCTATCAATTCCAGATAATAACTTGATACATAGATCATAGAAATCTTGAAAATGATTTTCTAAATCAAGCAAGCATCTTTCGTTAGATAACAAACTAAAGAATATTACACCAAAGTCTCGAGCCTCTTTATTATTAGTGGTAAAAACCAATTTAAACTTATTTTCGAATGATATTTTATCAGATTGTTTTTTAGACACTCGATCAAAAGAAGCAAGAAGTAATGATATATTAATCGCCGGAATTATTTTATTATCTCTAAGCTCTAAAGTATCAGATAAAAACGAAAGTAAATTTAACGAACCAGATAAATAACGAGGGAATGCTTCGTGATGATCCGAGTTATTTGGAAAAACAGTTTGATTTATTTTTCCCTGCTCTGGAATTTGAGAACTCTCTATACTAATGATGCTTTGAGTTTCTTTAACAATTGAATCTTCTTTAGGAATGAGTCCTAGCTCTTCTTGATCTTTATTGGGTTTTTGAACCGTTTTTTTTGAAAGTGCTTTTTTAACTCTGGTTTTCTTTTTTTCTTCTTTGTCAGCCATTGTTTACCTCATAAATCTATTTACTTCAGGAAACATTCTACAAAGTTGTTCAAAACTTTCAGTAGCTTTTTTAGTAATTGGGATTATATATTGAATATGAGAAAAGAAAATGGGACCTGAAAAGAGTTTGCCTAATTCATTATATCTATTATCTATCTTAATTACAGTATCTATATCAGATTTATGCAAATCCGATAACTCAGATACATCATTCATTTCTTTAAAAAAGAATCTCTGTTTATTCGCAAAATCCCAAATTTTTTGAATATTAGTACCTACAAGCATAAAAGCTCCTAAACATTTTGTATTTCGTAATAATTGTTATTTACTTCTCTTCTTATTTTGTCTAAAAAACCATTTTGTTCTCCAACAATAAAAACTGAAAGTGATTTGCGAGCTCTCGTAATAGCAGTAAATATAATTTGATTAAAATTGTTTGGATGCAATATCTGTAATTTATCATAATCCAAATTAAAAAGTATCGTATAATCAAATTCAAGACCCTTTGCAGAATGCATTGTTAGTAAAACAGGATGATTAGAATTAAAAATGTCAACTGCATCATTAACATCAATACCGTTGTATCCATTATTTATAAAATATTGCTTTGCAATTCTCATACTTCGACTATCCTGAACAAGAATACCAATTTTAGGAGTCTCATTAATAACTCTATCAACATAATATTTTGTTTGTCGTACTAAATATTCTTGTAAAGAATCTAAATTGCTGCTGACAAAAATAATCACTTTTTCATTTTCTCCTTCTAATTCAGCAAAAGAAAATGGTTCTTGATTCCGCTTATTATAAAATGGACTTGCTAAATTAGCAACTGATGGTTGATTCCTATAATTACCTTTAATATCAATTCGCTTGATTTTTCTGTTATGTTCTATCCAATATTTTCCAAGAATATTAGTAGTACAACTACCGTGTTTGTACAATTTTTGGGCGTCATCTGCGAAAAGAGTTAAATTCTTCGCTAAGTGTCCACAGAAATCTAGATGTCCATTATGAAAATCTTGTGATTCATCTATAATAATAAAATCTAAACTCCCTTTATATTGTTTTGCCCAATCACCGGCTCTTTGTGCGGCATCCTCGAATTTTTGAGAATCAGATAAAGCCATGTTAATTGAAATGTTACTTACACTTTTAACATATTCAAAAATTCCTCTTGGAACCAATTTAATCGTAGAGGATCCAACTTTTTCCCCTAAATAATTCTTAAGAATGTTTCCGTAAACTAAAACTCTCCCCTTCAATCCTTTTTTATTATTATCATCAAATCTATATGCTGCCAATATTGTTTTACCAGAACCAGCTGGACCAGAAACAATTAAATCTTCTGTTGATGGTTTACTAAGTACATTTATTTGCTCTGGTTTTAATTGAGTAATATCTGGAAGAAAATTTCTCTTCGATAGAGGTTTATTGCTAATACTTTCAATTTTAATTGCTTTAGCCATAGTTAAATCTTCTTGACTATTAAGCTATAATATTTGACTACTCTTCGTGCTAATAATCCATCGGTTTGTTCAAAAAGCAATTCTTCTAAATGTTGACACTTAGGTATACTTGGTCGTTTCTCACCCCGAGAAATATCTTGCACGATTTCTCCTCCACTTTGACTAAAATATTTTTTTAGATTTTTCAACAAATCACTTATAGTATTATAATTTAGGTCTAAGATAATTATCGAAGAATTTTTCTTCATATTATTCCAAATAATTTGGAAGTTATTTTTCATTATAGAAAACTTATCCTTCGGGCAATCATTAATGCAATTTTGAGCCACAACTAAATCCGCATTATGAATCTCTTTGGGAATTTTTAAATTATTACTCCATAAATTAAAAGTAAGAGAATCTATACCAACTTCACCTTTGAAGTAATCTTCTAATAAGGATTTAGTACAATATTCCCTTTCAGTAATCCAATATGGAAAAGCATCCAAAATACTACAGTTCAATATGCTGACATTATTTTTTGCTGAAATAGATTTGGACAAACCCAGCAATTCTGGTAAAGGACCTCCACCTATAAAACAAATATTTATTTCTGAAGTATTGGCTTCTATAAGTTTGTTAATATGTGATTTAGTTACATAGTAAATTGGTTCAATATAGAAAGGGAAATATGCTAACATATAAGCAGTCCTAGTAAATCTATCAGAATAATCAATATTCGCGAAAGCTCCTTTTAGCAATGATCTTAACTCTTTTACTTGAAGCTTAAGTCCTGCAAGAAAGTATTGAATATTTTTAGAATTATTAGAATTGCAAGCACGACATATTTCACCTGTTGTTGAATGATTTTGGTCAATTATTAAATCTAATTGACAACCATTAATCTCAGCTACTGTCTTTAATAGTTTGTAATACGGATCGTGCATAACTAAAATAGAACCATTTGTTTTCCTGTGAAATTTTGCTGCTGTTTAAATGCTTTAATGTTTTCTTCCATTTCTTCAGACATTTTATGAACTAAGAGTGATGAAAAATTCGGGTCGTGTTTTTTCCTGTTATTTACTGCTGAATTGTGTGAAATCGTAGCATAGCAATATTCACATCCCATAAGACAAGTATTGTTTATACCTATATCTCTGCTTATCATGCAACCACATGGCAATCTTTGTCCTTTATCCTTCTTATAATTTAAATCAATGTCAAATTCTTTTTTCAAAAGTTTATCATCAATGCACTTGCCATGCTCAATCCCTATATATGCAAAACTTTTTGCTTCTGCACAGCTTTCCACTTCAACGTTTTTTGTCTTTGCCAAAGTAACAATATGCTTAAGAAGTTTTTCAACTTCTGGTTTATCTACTTGCTCTTCAGTATAATTAGTTTGTAAAGCAGAAACCCTGCGTTGTGTTTTTTTATAGTTGTCAACAATGCTAATCACAATCCTTTTAGTGAAATCAGAAAGTTCATCAAAAAGCTTAGTGAAATTGGAAATATGAAAATCAACGGTAAGATCATCAGTAAAAAGAATCGGATCGTAACGCCAAATAACTTTTCCTTTTCCAAGTCTGTCCGACAATTTTCTAAAACCACTTACTGCCGTTTCTAAACTTGGGTTATTTTTTTCGTAAAGTTTGGGGTAATTATTAATGGTGAATTGGAAGTAGTATTTGTATCCTCTTTCATCAAGTGTTGAAAGGTTTTTAATCAATGGATGAGGATTACGTGTCCAGAATACAATAGCAGTAACGGCTTGAGGATGTAAATCAACTAACGAAATTTGCTTGCTATTAAAAGGATTGGGAACTGTGCAAAATCCTTCTGCGATTCTTTTAAAAAACCATTCTGAGTAAAACGCCGGTATATCTGTTCTTCTGCTCGCGGAGATTATCATTTCTTATCCATTACCTAAATTAAAAATAGCTTTATAAATTCTTAAAAACAAATTGTTATCAACTTCCCTTCCAGCGAAGGATCGAGCAGCCGCTCAACCGAAACAAAAAACGCGTCAAGATCGAGATGAAATATTGTGGACATGGTTATTTAAAATTCATTTTAATTAATTACATCTTCCGATATGCCGCAACCTCACCCTTTATCCCTCTCTTTGGAAAGGAGAGAGACTGCAGTTCCCCTCTCCTTTTTAAGGAGAGGGGCAGGGGTGAGGTTTTATTTCAGCACTGTCGTTTATGGCGGTATGGTGTTTACATATTAATCCCCGCCAACCGCGGGTATGCTTTAACAATTGTTTCCGGCACGTGCACTTTTGTTTTTTCTTCAAGCAGATGAATCAACTCAAATGCATTTGCTACAGCATCTCCCTGAGGGTGGTTATTCATAATAACAAAAACTTCTTTTACTTTTTCCTGAAGCGTTTTTATTTTCTGCTCAATATCAAGCAATTCGCCGGGTGAGTATAAATATTTGTAACGTTCGCTCTGTTCTGTGTACGTCTGCTCTTTGCCAAAATTGCCAAACGACTTTTTCCACGCTTCAACATTTCTGCCGTGAAAACGAATATATGCTTTACTGTTTGTTATTATCGGTTCAAACGGCAGCGACTGCCCTATCTGCGGCTGATCAATAGTGCAGTATGTTAAATTATTCTGGCGAAACATCTGCAACGCTTTTTCATTAAGCCACGACTTATGCCGGACCTCAACAAACCTGTTATAGTTTTGAAATAGATCGCTTAACTTTCTTACATAATTCGCCGACTCGTTATCAAACGAAAATGAGTAAGGAAATTGAATAAGCACCCCGCCGATTCTTTCTGCTTGTGAAAGTATTTGCAAATTATAGTTAACGGCTTTTACCTTCTGCTCGTCAAAAACTTTTTTATGCGTAAAATCCTGATGAAGTTTAACAGTAAACAGAAAATCATCAGCATCCGCAGTTTTTTTTATCCAGCCTTCTACAATGCGGGGACTCAAGTAAGCATAATATGTCGCGTTCACTTCCACACAATTAAAATAGTGGGCGTAAAACTGAAGCCAGTCGAATCCACCGGTTTGGGTTTTGGGATAAAATGACGGAACCCAATCTTTGTAAGACCAGCCGGCTGTGCCAATGTTATATTTTAAACTGCTCATTTTATTTAAGAATTCTGTCATTTAATAAAATACCTCATAATTGGTCTCGCCTTTGATCGCCGTGCCACCTCAACAAACCCGGCTTTTATAAATGCTGCCGGTATTCCCGTCCATGCAAACGCGGCAGGAATATTCTCCGAATAAGGCTCTGCTGGATATGCTTCAATAATTTTGGCGCCTTTTTCTTTGCAGTATTTTATTACTCCCTTCAATAGTTCGGCTGACAACCCCTGCCGTCTATATTCTTTGGCGATAAAAAAACATGATACTGACCAAACATGCTTATCATCAACCGGTTTTAGCACACGTGATTTATTCAGCCGCACAAATACCTCACGCGGCGCAACAGAACACCAGCCTACCGGTTTGTCTTCGTAAAATGCCATTACCCCGGTAGCCTCACCGGAGTCAACAATACTTTTCATATTATTTTTATTGCCCGCACCTTTATTCTTTTCAAATTCGGAACGGAGACTGCGCCACGACATACACCAGCACCCGCCGCATGCACCCCGCGTTCCCAACAACTGCTCAAAGTTATGCCAGGTATCTTTTGTCAATTCTTTGAAGATTAATTTTTTCATTTTCTAAACACTCAAACTGCTTTTTTATCCATACTCCGATAAATGCCGACTACAATGCCGACTATCTTAAAATTCGGATGTTTTTTATCTATTAAAATCGGTTTGTACTCCGGATTTTCAGAAACAAGTTCAATCTTATCAGCCTTCTTATAAAAGCGTTTTACAACTGCAGCGTCTTCAAGTACTGCAACAACTATTTGTCCGTTTTTAGGTTGAAGATTTGGATTTACAATAACAACATCGCCGCTGAAAATATATGCATCCTTTAGACTATCTCCTTTAACGCGCAGTAGAAACGAATCCTTTGGCATGTATGCTATTGAAGGTAGTTCGATTGTATCTGTAGCATCTGGATAAATAGTTAGCGGATTACCTGCGGCAACTTCGCCGAGAATAGGTCGCGGAATAAAAAATTTATTAGAAAGTGTAAGTTCGATTCCGCGCGAAAGTTTTGGATTACGTTTTATAAATCCTTTTTTCTCAATAGCCCACAGATGTTGCTGTACAGTTGCTCTGTTTTGATAACCGCAATATTCCGCAACTTCTGCAAGCGTGGGCGGCAACCCTTTTCCGGTGATACGGTCTATAATAAAGTTTAAAATATTTTTTTGAATTTCGGTCAGTTCTTTCATAAATAATACCATACATTTGTATGGTGCTAAAATAAAGAAGCATGGAAAGAATGTCAAGCATGGAATTCTGATAAAATGAAAAGAATATGAAAAGGGAAACGAATGAGAAGAAGATGAAGACACATTACAGAGTTAAAAAACTAAACTCCGGCAATCTGATATCATAACTTAAAATATTAACGAGTACTCCCAATGTCCCTCCGCCAAAACTTTACGGACCTCCTACCTAACTCATCTCATCATAAAAATTTTCTCGAGTGAATCAATCAACTTTTCGCGGAAGATTGGTTTTGAAATAAAATCGCTGAAACCGGTAGCAATAAATTTTTCTTTATCACCCGGAAGCACATATGCGGTTACCGCAATGATAGGGATATTTTGATATGCAGGCATCTTCTTTATTATCTTTAAAGCATCAAGTCCGTTATACTCGCCCTGAAGGTTAATATCCATAACAATAAAATCAAATGTATGGCTGTCGAGAAGCGGAAGCGCTTCTTCAAAACTTACTGCAAATTTTATTGCGTTCAGCTCTTTCATTTGAACTTTGAATAAAATTTGTGAGTCTACCTGATCTTCAATATATAAACAGTTTAACTGCGAAAGAACAAGTTCTTTTTTCTTGGGAATATAATCCTCAACAGTAAAATGTTCCGGCTCAGGTTCAGCAAAAGTATTTGTTTCGGAAATTTTTTCTTTTTGTTCATGTGATCCGGCAGTAGTATCATATTCATCCGACTGTTGAAGTATTTGTTGGTCTTTTTTATACCGGTTTTCTTCAGCAGCAACGGGTTTAATTTCCTCTTCTTTTTCAGCTTCGGTATGCCGGGCTTCACTTATCAATGGCTTATGCTCTTTAAAAATTACTTCCGGTTCGGAGGAGAATTTGGGCGCATCTTTAATTTCCGGCTGTTCGGGCAATTCTACTTCTTTAATTTCAATCTGTTCGAGATGCACCGGAAATACAAAACCACAGTCCCTCTTTTTCGAATCATTATAGAATATTTCAAAACGCCCGTTAAGTATTACTAACAGAGCTTTTGCCAGACGCTGAATTAATTTTGAGATTCCGAAATCTTTTTTAGCTGATGTTTCTTCGTTAGAAAATAACTGTGTAAGCTGATCTATTAAATATCCGGTACTTACATTATAACCGTCTTTAATAGAAACGATAAACGAATCTCCATGATACGGAAATGCGCTGAAGTATATTTTTCTCTCTTTACTTAACCTTGCAACAATTCGAACAATTTGAGCCAACAGGTTTACAAATTTTTGTTTATCTGTACTAAATTTTAAAGATGATGAAATTTTTCCAAATGCAAATTCCACGTCTCTGATTGAAGATAAATCTTCAAGTTCATGGCTTAAATCGTCAAGAACAGTTGTAATTGAAGTTTCAGCTTTAGCAACCTCATAATCATTTCTTTCAATCGCCGCCAATTCTATTACAGAGTTCATAGTATTGAGAAGGTTAAGCCTGTTTTGATTAATGATATCGGCAGCTTCTTTCTGATCGGGCGAAAGATTCTGTACGCCTTCCGTTAATTCTTGTACAAATCCGAGAATGACATT
>Ga0100380_10003821_pt1 | contig 15904 bp, 14 predicted proteins | sample CryGeymeta201504_FD_80417 | JGI IMG/M metagenome (GOLD analysis project Ga0100380, IMG submission 80417) | Groundwater microbial communities from Crystal Geyser aquifers in Utah, USA - Crystal Geyser metaG 2015-04 | ecosystem: Environmental > Aquatic > Deep subsurface > Groundwater | place... | reverse complement strand
ATAAAGGCTTAATCGATAAACGAGCAGCCGCTATAATTTTACAACAATGGTTAGATGATAATTAACAAAAAATAATTACACTCTATTTCAATTTTTTACTAATCAATAAATTGAGTATGAGAGAAATATTCTGAGAAAAATGTAACAAAAGGTGATTTATCAGGTAGAATCAAGACGAAATTGTGACAAAAGTTTATATTAAAAGGATTAAAAAAGGAGGACAAAATTATAAATACTTCTACAGAAACTCTCATATCTAATAACATCATTTCTAACTCCACTCCTCAACCAGCATTAGAAATTATTGGCAGACATTCCCTCAACGGTGAAGTAAAAATAAGTGGTGCGAAAAACTCCGCTTTAGCTATCATGGCGGGTACATTACTTTGTGGTGATGATTGTCGTTTATCTAATATGCCCTGCCTTGCAGATATTAATACTATGGGGCAAGTTTTAGCCTCCCTTGGGGTTAAAATCAAAAAAACGGGTTCAACTTGGGAATTTAATCCCCGTGATTTAAAGGCAGTAAAAGCTCCCTATGATTTAGTATCTCAATTACGAGCTAGTTTCTTTGTCATTGGTCCTATTTTAACCCGATTAGGTGTAGCACAATTTCCTTTGCCCGGCGGTTGTGCTATCGGTTCACGTCCTGTAGAGCTTCATGTAAGAGGATTACAGGCTATGGGAGCAAATGTAATTATAGAACATGGTGTAGTTAATGCTTCCGTAAAAGGTAGTAGTGGGCGTTTGAAAGGAGCAAATATTTTCCTTGATTATCCCAGTGTTGGCGCTACAGAAACCATCATTATGGCGGCTACCCTCGCCGAAGGTGAAACTGTCATAAAAAATGCCGCTAAAGAGCCAGAAATTGTTGATTTAGCTAACTTCTGTAATAGTATGGGCGCAAAAATTACTGGAGCTGGTACGGACACTATTATAATTCAAGGTGTTTCACGATTACACAGTACTGATTATGAAATTATACCTGATCGCATTGAAGCGGGTACTTTCCTTGTCGCTGGAGCTATTACTCATTCAGAAATTTTAGTTACCTCGATCAATTATGATCACCTTATTCCCGCTATTGCCAAATTAGAGGAAATTGGTTGTCGAGTATTAAGAGAAGATGAAACTACCTTACGCACAATTCCGGGTTCATTGAAAGCTAGTGACGTTGAAACTTTACCACATCCAGGTTTTCCCACAGATATGCAAGCACAATTTATGGCACTTTTAACCATTAGTGAGGGTAATAGTTTAGTTACCGAAACCGTGTTTGAAAATCGCTTACGTCATGTAGCTGAATTGAAACGACTAGGAGCTAATATTAAAGTTAAAGGTAATTCTGCCCTTGTTTGCGGTGTGCCGATGTTATCAGGTGCGCCTGTTATGGCAACGGATTTGAGAGCTTCTGCCGCCCTTGTCATCGCAGGTTTAGCGGCTGATGGTAAAACTATCGTACAAGGTTTACAACATCTTGATCGTGGTTATGAAAATTTAGAGCAAAAATTACAAGGTTTAGGCGCAAAAATTCAACGACTTCAAGATTATCAACCCTAATTTTACCTAAATGAACCATAAAATTATTGATTGGTTAAGAGAGGAGATAGAAGACAGGAGAAAGGAGAAAGGAAATAGTAGTAAGAATTGACTAAAAATCTTAATTTAATTAATTTTTTCAAAATATTTACTAAACTTAATACTAATTCTTTGCTTTAATTCCTCCCTTTAATTCCTCCAATCACTTATTTTTAAAAGTTTCTTAATTATTCATTATTAATTATTCATTATTAACATGGCAGTACAATTACAACAGGCGATGGCCGTCGGAACATATATATTAAAGCAAAAATTACAAGGGAAAAAACGTTTTCCGTTAGTGTTAATGTTAGAACCATTATTTAGGTGTAATTTAGCTTGTCCGGGTTGTGGTAAAATTCAACATCCCCTCGAAATTCTTAAACAATATTTAAGCCCTGAAGATTGCTTTAAAGCAGTAGAAGAATGCGGTGCTCCCGTTGTTTCCATCCCCGGAGGTGAACCTTTATTACACCCACAAATGGACGAAATTGTCAAGGGTTTAGTAGCAAGAAATAAATTCATTTATCTATGTACAAACGGTATTTTATTAGAAGAAAAATTACACTTATTTGAACCTTCCCCTTACCTAACTTTTAGTGTACATCTTGACGGTTTAAAAGACACCCATGATCATTGTGTTAACCGTGAAGGAGTTTTTGATACAGCCGTTAAAGCCATTAAAACCGCCAAAGCTCAAGGATTTCGAGTAACTACCAATACCACTGTATTTGAAGGGACAAATCCTCAAGAAATGCAAGAATTTTTCGATTTTCTGGAAACCCTTAATACCGATGGAATGATGATTTCCCCTGGTTATAGTTATGATTGGGCTCCAGATCAAGAACACTTCTTAAAACGAGAGCAAACAAAAGAATTATTCAGAGAAATCCTAAATCCTTGGAAAAATAACCAGAAAAACTGGAATTTTAACCATAATCCTCTGTTTTTAGACTTTTTAATGGGACAAAAAGATTATGAATGTACTCCGTGGGGAAGTCCTAGTTATAGCGTTTTAGGATGGCAAAAACCTTGTTATCTGCTCAATGAAGGCTATTATCAAAGTTATCAAGAATTATTAGATAACACTGATTGGGATAATTACGGTCAAAAAAGTGGTAATCCTAAATGTGCTGATTGTATGGTACATTGTGGTTATGAACCTACGGCGGCTATGGATGCTTTAAAAATACAAAATACTGGTAGAGCAATTACTAGCTTATTTCGTTAATAAAAAGTCAAATTTTTTAGATAGTTTTCTAAACTAGGATTTAAAAATTGATAATAATAAAGGTTAAAAAGATTGAAAATAACTTAGAATTATGATAATTAATTTTTTTGAGCATTATCTATTAAATCTAAATCCTTAATTTTTATTAGATTTTTACTTCTCTATTCCTTGACTTTTTTTTGATAGAAATCAGAGATTGTCAATCAGCATATACAATTATGGTAAAAGCATAAGTATAGTAATAATTATGAGTACAGTGTTGCTTGTCGAAGATAGTCTATCGACGAGAAAAATGATTAGTGAGTTATTAATAAAACAAGGATTAAAAGTAGAGGTGGCCGTTGACGGAGTTGAAGCATTAGAAATATTACCAACCATTAGTCCAGATCTTGTGGTATTAGATATAGTTATGCCTAAAATGAACGGTTATGAAGTTTGTCGTAATATTAAATCCAATCCAAAAACAAAAAATGTACCAGTGTTAATTTGTTCTTCAAAAGGAGAAGATTTTGATCGCTATTGGGGTATGAAACAAGGAGCTGATGCTTATATTGCAAAACCTTTTCAACCAAAAGAACTAATTGCTACCATTAAACAATTGTTGAAAAGATAAAGTTAAAATAAATAGGTAAGTAAATTTATGGAATGATCAGATTAAGTGATAATGAAAGAGTATTTTTGGATCAAGATCAGAAATTTATATTTTTGTTGGGGAAAATTCCTTTATTATTTATCTTAGTGACATTTTAAATAGTGTCAAAAAATATTGAAAATTTAGTCATGATCTTTCTTTCTTTAATAATTAATTATGCTCACCAAAAATCAATCATACAGTAAAAGAGAAAATGGCTGAGAATCAAAACTATTCAGAATCAATGAATAATGCTCAAATTCCTCTAGCCTTAGAAGCTCAAGGAGTAGAAGCCCCTGAAGGTGAGCTACATCTACTTTTTGTTTTGCCTTCAGGAGATGAGTTTGCTCTACCTGCGGCGGGGATCAGAGAGGTAATGCAACAAGAACCTGAAAGAATTACGCCTATTCCCAATGCTTCTCCTTTACTATTAGGCACAATTAATCTTCGAGGAGAAATTATTTGGGTAGCTGACTTAGGGCAGTTTTTGGGTTATCCTAATATGTTAAATACGGACAAAACAGAAATACCTGTTATTGCCATAGAAGAACAAGAAACCATTTTAGCATTAGCGGTAGAAAGTTTAGGGGCTATGCAGTGGTTAGACGTGGATACCTTACAAATACCTCAAAATGTACCTGATCATATTGCACCTTATGTTCAAGGAGAATGGGTAAATGAAAAAAATCACTATGTGAGACTTTTAGATCAAATTGCTATTCTTCGCTCTGCTCGTTGGGTAGCATAAACTAGATAAATAAATCACCAACATTAAATAAAGAATTTAGCAATTGACGGAGAAGACAAAATGGCATCAGAAACCGATTATCAACAAAGATTTGGACAAGCTCAAACAGCTTATCTTGAAGGTGATTTAGAAACCGCTAGTCGTATTACTGAAGCAGTTATAGAAGATTACCCTAACGAACCTAGTCTTTTATTACTCAAAGGTCATATTTGTTTACGTCAAGAAAAATATGATATTGCTAAAGCTACCTATAAAACAGTCCTTGAATTAACAGATCATCAAGATTTGGTTAGTATAGCTCATCAAGGTTTAACACAAATAGAAGAAGAAGAACAATTAGAAGATTTTTATCCCTCGGAAGTAGAAGAGCCCATTTTTGAGGATGATATAGAAGAAATCGATGATGATGAACCAAATGATAATTGGACCAGTAGCATTCAATTTGATACTATTGATTGGGATGCCGATGATTTAGAAGAAGAAGAAATAGAAGATCCCACTTTACAACAAAATACTCCTTTTAATAAAGATTTTTCCAATACCCCACCGAAACAAAAATCTTCTTCCTCAGAAAAAGAACATATATTTGATCAACCTTTATTTGCTGATGATGACGAGGAGGATGATCATACCGCCGCAAGTATGGGTGATAATTACAAAAAACCTAGTAATCATAATTCTAATGTACCGCCTATGTCTGATGACTTATTGGCTATGAATTTTGATGATTCTGATTTTAATTATGATGATTCTGATTTTAATGATGATGGAATGCAAGACAGTGGTACTCCGACTTTTGTAGTGTCATCAGAAGAACCACATTTTAGTGATTTTGAGCAAATGTTAACAGGGGGTGCTAATCTTCTTGGTGATTTTGATGAAGATTTTGGAGATTACAGTTCAGAGTTACAACCTTTAACTTCGACAACTCAAGTACCTTCGTCTTTCAAAACGGAATTGAGTCATGAGGATGATCCTTTGGTATCTGAAGGGGAAGATAATTTCTTTTTTGCCCCTGATGATTTAGACGATATTCCTGATATTGATGCTGACGAGTTACCTGTATCTAGTATCTTTACAAAAGAACAACGACAAGAGAAAATTTTTCCGAATGTCATTGATGTTGATGATAGTGTTTTTGATAATGATTTTGATAATGAAATTACTGGTAGTTTTAGTTTTGATACCGATAAATTAAATATTGATATGGAAGAGGATGATATTAGTGTTTCATCTTCTCTATCAGATATATCCACAGCTCCTTCTTCCTTAAATGCGCCTCCAGAGGTAGAAATTCCTCAAGGAAGTCTGGCTAAATATTTTGATTTGCCTTTATTTAGAAAACAATTAATTCATGGTGGAATAACTGGTTTAATTACGTTTTTAGTGGTATTCACTGTGAGTGGTTTTCAAGGTAAAACTACCGCTACAAAATCTGGAGAAAATAAGCCCAATGGAAAAACGGAAACAGTTGTTAACCCTTCGGGGGGACTTCCTTTTGCTCAAAAATTCTTTTTAAGTTTAATGGCAGGTATAGCAGGAGGGGGTACAACGGCAGGTATGGGTTATTTAATGACAAATCATATGAAACGTTATATTAATGATTTACAAAATCAATTTGAGTCGGTTTATCAAGGTGATTATGGAGTTAGAGCAACGGTTTATTCTCAAGATGAATTTGGTACTTTAGCCGCAGGATTTAACCAAATGGCGAAAATGATCAATACTACTACCACAGAAGCAAGAAAACGGGCGGAAGAAACCGAAAGAGCGAGGGAAGATTTACAACGTCAAGTTATTCGCCTTCTTGATGACGTGGAAGGAGCAGCAAGGGGAGATTTAACGGTACAAGCGGAAGTAACGGCGGACGTTTTAGGGGCAGTGGCCGATGCTTTTAACTTAACGATTACCAACTTACGGAAAATTGTTAAACAAGTAAAACAGGCGGCTGTTCAGGTAAACAAAGCTAGTACAGATAGTGAACTATTCGCTCGAAATCAGTCTAGTGATGCCTTGAGAATGGCGGAGGAGTTGGCAGTAACTCTTAATTCTGTACAAATGATGACGGACTCCATTCAAAGGGTTGCAGAAAACGCTAGGGAAGCGGAAGAAGTTGCTCGTTCTTCTAGTGTTACAGCTCTTAAAGGTGGAGATGCGGTAGAAAGAACTGTAGCAGGTATTTTACAAATTAGGGAGACGGTATCAGAAACTACTCGTAAAGTAAAACGATTAGCGGAAGCATCTCAACAAATTTCTACCATTGTGGCAGTTATCTCTCAAATTTCTTCTCGTACTAACCTTCTGGCGTTAAATGCTTCGATTCAGGCGGCACGGGCAGGAGAAGCTGGTAGAGGTTTTGCTATCGTTGCGGATGAAGTTCGACAGTTAGCAGATCGTTCGGCTAAATCTTTACAAGAAATTGAGCAAATCGTATTACAAATTCAAACGGAAACAGGATCGGTAATGACGGCTATGGAAGAAGGTATCCAGCAAGTACGAGATGTTACGGAAAGATCAGAACAGGCAAAACGAAGCCTCGAAGATATTATTCAAGTATCGAATCGTATTGATGCTTTAGTACGCTCTATTACCGCCGATACTGATGAACAAAGAGAAAACTCCAGAGGGGTAGCCAAAGTAATGCAGGCCGTTGAATTAACCGCTCAAGCTACTTCTCAAGAATCTCAACGGGTTGCAGGTTCGTTACAGAATCTGGTGGGTATTGCAAAAGATCTCATTTCTTCGGTAGAACGTTTTAAAGTAGAAGGGAAATAATTAATTAACAATTAACAATCTTTGATGAATTATGAATTATGAATTAATTACTCCTATTCTCCTATTCTCCTATTTAAAGTGAATAAAGTATTTGAAAGGTTACTATCAGGGTTATTTTTAACAGGACAAATTTTAGTACATATCTTACAAGCTAAAATCTATCGTCTCAATAGCTTAGAGCAAATGGCTTTTGTCGGACCAGCATCATTACCCATTGCTTTAATTACTTCAGCATCTGTGGGTATGGTATTTACTATTCAAGTGGCTAGAGAATTTATCTATTTTGGTGCAACTAGCGCTGTGGGAGGTGTATTAGCGATCGCCTTAACCCGTGAATTAGCCCCAGTTTTAACGGCGGTGGTATTAGCAGGAAGGGTGGGAAGTGCTTTCGCTGCGGAAATTGGCACGATGAAAGTAACAGAACAAATTGACGCTTTATATATCTTAAAAACTGATCCTATTGACTATTTAGTCACTCCCAGAGTCATTGCTTGTGCTTTAATGTTACCTGTTTTAAGCATTCTCTCATTATCCGTAGGTATGGCGGCTGGTTTAATAATTTCTGATTCTCTTTATGATATTTCTAGTTCGATTTTTCTCGATTCTGTCAAAAATTTTCTTAAAACTTGGGATATTGTTGTTTGTGTAATTAAGTCCATGGTTTTTGGTGCTTTAATTGCTATTATCGGCTGTAATTGGGGTTTAACTACCACAGGTGGTGCTAAAGGTGTGGGGCGATCGACTACTGAAGCGGTGGTGATTTCTTTGATTGCTATTTTTGTGACGAATTTTTTTTTATCGTGGTTAATGTTTCAAGGTACAGGAAGTGCGGTGATTGAATAATGAATAATGGGGGGTTGTTTCATAGTATGTTGATGAAGGTAGGCAATAAGCAAGTTTCTAAAACAATTTTGAGACACGGAGGAACATGGAAAGGAGATGATTTTCAAGAATGTTTACAGACAATGTATAATAATCGTCAGTTCAATTATTGAAGTTTAGTAGTTTATGTCTAATGAAAATCACCAAAATCTAAGTTCTGTAGACGTAGTTAAGGAGACTTTGGAGAAAATAGGAGATGTCTATTTTCCATTATTGATTATTAACTTACCTGATTTAGTTTTTAGTTTGATTGAGGGCTTTTCAGAAGTTTCTTACTTATTAGTCATTTCAGTTATACTTTCTTTATGGTACACAGCGACTGGATATATTTACTATCATAAAGTATTAAACGAGCAAAATATAACGATTGGAAGAGCATTTAAAGCTAGTTTATCAAAAATTGGCAATGTATTGATTGCAATAATTATTATTTCGTTAATTGTCTTTATAGGGTTCTTGTTATTTATTATTCCAGGTATATATATTGCAAATCGTTTATATTTAACGTTATATGTGATTGTCATAGAAAATTGTTCTGTCATTCAAGGAATTAAACGTTCATGGGAGTTAACCAAAGGACACAGTCGTTTTATTTTCCTTACATTAGGACAGGTAATAGGTATCCCTATTTTGATTGTTTGGATAGTCTTCCTTATTATTTTTAGAGATGTAGAAACAGTGGAAAATATTACTAATCTATTGGGTTCAGTTATTAGGTATTTATGGAGTCCTATATTATTTGTTAGTATTACACTTGTTTATAATCGCTTGATTGCTAGTTATAAGTCAGCTAAATAAGGAAGAAAAGCAAGAAAAGAGGACAAAATAAACCTATACTATGGGGATGAAAGTGGATTTAGTTTACTACTATACTTACCTTAACCTTATGGGTAGCAGAAAGGGATAAATTGGAAGTAGAAAGTAGTATTACTACAATATTAAATGTATTAGGATTTATGAATAATAATAAATTAGAAAGTTATATATTTGAATGCACAATTAACGGTGACATTATTGTAGCATTAGAGTTTCATGAAGAATGCTTAGATTCACCAGAGTGAAAATTATGGGAAAAATAAAAAAAGTGGGAAAAGAAAGGCTTAAAAATATTCTTTTTACCCTCATTTCTGGAGATTTTTACTGATGGAAAAAGTCACGATTGATAGATAATTGATAGTTAGTTCAAAATTTTATTTAAAAATAGTTTATTATGCGTATTCTGATCATGGGAGGCACTCGTTTTATCGGTGTTTCTCTTACTAAAGTTTTAGTGGCTCAAGGTCATGAAGTTGTTTTGTTTAATCGTGGCAACAAACCTTGTCCCGTTGACGGTGTTACTCAAATTCACTGCGATCGCCAAGATATAACTCAACTAAAGGATAAGTTAAAAGGGGAAAATTTTGATGCTATTTTCGATAATAATGGGCGAGAATTGAAGGATACTCAGCCGTTGGTAGAATTATTTAAAGATAAAATCTCTCAGTTTATTTATGTTAGTTCAGCAGGGGTTTATTTACCATCAGAACAAATGCCCCACCGTGAAGATGATGCTCTTGATCCACAAAGTCGTCACAAGGGTAAATATGAAACGGAGGAATATCTCAAAAATCAGGCTATTCCTTTTACTTCTATTCGCCCTGTTTATATTTATGGTTCGGGGAATTATAATGATTTAGAAGCGTGGTTTTTCGATCGTTTAGTGCGTAATTTACCTATTTTAATCCCTAATGGTGGTTTACATATTACTCAATTTGGTCATGTGTCAGATTTAGCTATGGCTATGAGTAAGGTTTTAGGTAATAGTAACGCCATCGGACAAATTTATAACGTTTCTGGCGATCGCTATGTTACCTTTAAAGGGTTAGCTTTAGCTTGTGGAGAAGCAATGGGGAAAAAACCAGAAGAAATTGAGATAAAATATTATGATCCTGCTAAACTTAATTTAGGTAAAAGAAAACCATTTCCTATTAGAATGCAACACTTTTTTACAGATATTTCTAAAGCTCAAAAAGAGTTAAATTGGCAACCTAAATATGATTTAGTTTCAGGATTAAAAGAGTCTTTTGAAAATGATTATTTACCATCAGGTAGAGACAAAATGGAGCTAGATTTTTCTCTTGATCAAGAAATTTTAAGTCAAATCTAAGTAGGGTAGATAATGGTCATAATTTATGTTTTTTTGTACCTTTATAAAAGAAGATTTATATAGAAATAATATTTTCTCCGCCCCCTAACCCCCAATTCTGGGGGATTTCAATGGCTTTTCTCCCTAAACTTGCGGATTAAAAATGCAAAAGCGTAAGTTTTATATAGATACTTTTTTAAGTCAAATTTTACTAAATTATAACTATGAAAATAGCGATTGCTCAACTAAATCCTACCATAGGAGATATAGAAAATAACGCAAAAAAAATTAAACAACAAGCAATATTAGCTAATAAAGAAGGGGCAAAATTACTATTAACTCCTGAATTATCTATTTGTGGTTATCCTCCTAGGGATTTACTTTTAAATCATAGTTTTATTCATACCATAGAAAAAAAATTACAGCAATTAGCTTTAGAAATTCCTCCAGAAATTTGTGTTTTAATCGGCACAATAACTTTTAATTCTCTTGCCCAAAAAGAAGGAAAAAAACCCCTTTATAATAGTGTGGTTTTAATTAATAATGGTAAGATTCAAAAAACTTATCATAAAAGACTTTTACCTACTTATGATGTTTTTGAAGAAGATCGTTATTTTAGTGCAGGAAATAAGGTTAATTATTTTACTTTAAATGATGTCAAAATAGGGGTAACAATTTGTGAAGATTTATGGAATGATGAGCAATTTTGGGGTAAAAAAAGTTATGGGATTAACCCCATTCAAGAATTAGTTAATGAGAATATAGATTTAATTATTAACTTGTCTGCTTCTCCTTATATTGTGGGAAAACAAAAAGTAAGAGAAGCGATGTTAAAACATCTTGTTACTAAATATAAAAAACCGATTATTTATGTCAATCAAGTAGGTGGAAATGATGACTTAATTTTTGATGGTTTTAGTTGTGCTATTAATAACAAAGAGGAAATAATTACTAGATGTCAACCTTATCAAGAAGATTTAGCTTATCTAAATTTTGAAACAAATAATCATGATTTAACATCTAATTATATTCATAACTTAATTACTTCAGAAGAAGAAGAAATATATCAAGCCTTAGTTTTAGGAGTAAAAGATTATGCTCAAAAATGTGGTTTTAGTCAAGCAATTTTAGGTTTAAGTGGTGGCATTGATTCTGCTTTAGTGGCAACTATCGCCGTTTCTGCTTTAGGGAAAGATAATGTTTTTGCTGTTTTAATGCCTTCTCCTTACAGTTCGCAACATTCTATTATTGATGCTGAAAAATTAGTTAATAATTTAGGTATAAAAAGCGAAAAAATAGCCATTCAAGAAGCAATGAATAGTTTTGATTTATTGTTAAATCCCTTGTTTAAAAATACAGATTTTGGCATTGCAGAAGAAAATTTGCAGTCAAGAATTAGAGGCACTTTATTAATGGCGATCGCCAATAAATTTGGTCATTTATTATTATCAACGGGGAATAAATCAGAGATGGCGGTGGGATATTGCACTCTTTATGGTGATATGAATGGAGGATTAGCGGTTATTGGAGATGTGCCGAAAACAAAAGTATTTAATATTTGTAAATGGATTAATAGAAAGGAAGAAATAATCCCGAATAATATTATTATAAAACCCCCAAGTGCAGAATTAAAACCTAATCAAAAAGATGAAGATTCATTGCCACCTTATCATATTTTAGATGACATTTTAGAACGTTATATAACTCAACATGAATCCATTAATGATATTGAAAAAGTCGGGCATAATTTAGAAACTATTAAAAAAGTAATAAAATTAGTTAATCGTGCCGAGTTTAAACGAAAACAAGCTCCTCCTGTACTTAAAATAACAGATCGCGCATTTGGTACGGGTTGGAAAATGCCTATTGCCTATCGCTTAAATATAGAAAATAATCTCTATAGTAATCCTATTTGAGTTGTAAGAAAATAATAGTTAATTCCCCCAAAATTGGAGGTTAGGAGGCAAAAATTCTCACAAATAATTTACTCTTATACTAATTATCTATCTCCTATGGATAAAATATGATTAGCACCAAAAATAGCTTCATAATGACGATAAAATTTTAATTCAATAATATTATAAAAAGGATCTTGCAAAAAGAAGGTTTTATGTTCGGTTAATTCATTTTTAAACCTTAATTTCGGTGTTTGATATAACTCTAAATTATGATAATTGCATCTTGTTAATAAAGTATCCCAATCAGATTCATTGGTAAAAATTAAACCAAAATGACGAGGATAAATATTAGCTGGAGGTGTTAAATTTTCTTTGGTAATATGTCCCACTAATTGATGTCCATAAAAATCAAAAATAACAGCGTGTTGATTTTCTCTACCTATTTTTGAACCTAAAATATTACTATAAAAAATTTTTGCTTTCTCAATACTATTAATAGGAATTGCTAAATGAAAAATAACTTTATCCATAATCAAACTAAATATTTTTTTACTAATAATTTATAGTTAATAACTATAAATACTATAATAAACTAATTAAAAAACTTTCAATTGACCTAAAAAATTTTGACTTTGAGTTTTAACTTTTTTTGGCAAAACAATAAGAGAAAATTAATCAAAAAAAATATGCACTACCATAACCTAGAAAAATGGCAACATTCTCATAATTTTGTCATAGAAGATCAACATCAAAGCGAAAAAAAGACTTTAATTGTCTTGGGAATTACTTTTATTACCATGATAGCCGAAATTATTGCTGGAACTACTTTTGGTTCAATGGCATTATTGGCGGATGGTTGGCATATGGCAACTCATGTGGGTGCTTTTAGTATTACTGTATTAACCTATCGTTATGCTCGTATTAATGCCTATAATCCTAAATATACTTTTGGCACGGGAAAAGTTACTGTTTTAGGCGGTTTTGCTAGTGCGATCGCATTATCCGTAATTGCTTTAATTACTGGTATTGAGTCAATAATTCGTTTGTTTCAACCCCAAGAAATACAGTTTAATCAAGCAATTTATGTGGCTATTTTAGGGTTAATCGTCAATATTGCCAGTGCTTTTTTATTACAAGAACATCACCACCATGACCATGAGCATTCTCATCATCACCATGATCATAACCTTCAAGCAGCATATTTTCACGTTTTAGCCGATGCTTTAACCTCGGTATTAGCAATTATTGCCTTATTAAGTGCCAGAGAATGGGGTTGGCTTTGGATGGATTCTGTCATGGGATTAGTGGCTACCCTCGTTATTGGTAAATGGGCATGGGGTTTAATTGGTGAAACATCGACTATGTTACTTGACGGCACTGTCAATCAAAAAACCAAACTAGAAATTGCTAATATTATTGAATCAGATGCTGATAATCGCATTGTAGATTTACATTTTTGGAATATCAGTGAAAACTATTTCTCGGCGACAATTTCCCTTGTGACTTATAATCCACAACCCCCTGAATATTATAAAAATTTACTCAAAAATATACCTAATTTATCTCATATTTTGATTGAAGTAAATCTTTGTGATGATGAAAACTGTCAATAAGTAAAGGGTAAATTTCTATCTACTATCTCCCCGTTTCCTTTTATCTCCCATCTCCCCCCGTTTCCTTTTATCTCCCATCTCCCCCCGTTTCCTTTTATCTCCTATCCTTATGTAAGATTTTATAGTTTACTGAGTTAGATAAATCAGAGGATCTATTTTTGATAACTAAACAGTATAATTTCTAGGGATATAATTCTCCTCAGTGTAATCTTTATCACATTTTTATGAAAACTTTTCCTACTCCTGAAACATTACGAAGATTTCCTTTCGGATTGGCGGATATAGTTGTCATTCTCGGTACATTAGTTCTGTTAGCCATTATCGCAAAATTAGGGCAGGGAACTTTAGTTACATTCCGTCCTCCTGACGTATTGCCAACCGTGGATCTTGGTGTAGAAAACTTGGTTTATTATACTGGTAGATCAACTTTAAGGATGTTTATTGCTCTATTTTGTTCTACCGTCTTTACTTTAGTCTATGGGTATATTGCGGCTAATAGTGTTAAAGCGGAAAGAATCATGATTCCTCTGCTTGACATTCTACAATCTGTACCAGTTTTAGGTTTTTTGTCTATCACCGTTACAGGTTTTATTGCTTTATTCCCGGGTAGTTTATTAGGATTAGAAGCCGCATCTATTTTCGCTATTTTTACTAGCCAAGTCTGGAATATGACTTTTTCTTTTTATCAATCTTTAAAAACTGTCCCCAAAGAATTACAAGAAGCTGCTGTTTTATATCAATTATCGGGTTGGCAAAAATTTGTCAAACTAGAAGTGCCTTCTGCTACTATTGGATTACTGTGGAACGCTATGATGAGTTTTGGTGGGGGTTGGTTTTTTGTGACAGCTAGTGAGGCTATTAGTGTTTTAAATCAAGAATACACTTTACCAGGTATCGGTTCTTATCTAGCTATGGCTATCACTCAAGAAAATATGATGGCATTGGGAGAGGCATTAGTAGCCATGACTATAATGATTATTCTAGTAGATCAATTCTTTTGGCGACCATTAATTGCTTGGTCAGATAAATTTCGATTGGAACAGAGTGCATCGGTAAATGTAATAGAATCATGGGTTTATGACATTTTAACTACCGCTAGAATTCCCACCTTAGTAGCACAAAGTCTAACTCCTTTCAGTGATAGAGTTAATGAAATTTTATCGGCATTGAGTAAACCTTCAAAACAAGACAAAAAAACTGTTTCGAGTAACAGTGAAACTATTTATAACATCACCTTATGGTTAATTCTCGGTATTTTAATCGCCTTAATTTTACACTTTATTATCTCCACCGTTGGCATAGGAGAAATTTTCCGAGTGTTAGGATTAGGATTTTTAACATTACTCAGAGTAACATTTTTACTTATTTTTGCTACCTTAATTTGGACTCCCATAGGAGTAGCCATCGGCTTTAATCCTAAATTAGCCAATTTTTTACAACCCGTAGTTCAATTTTTAGCCTCTTTTCCTGCTAACTTTATTTTTCCTTTTGCCACTTTATTTTTTATCCGTTTTAACATCAGTCTTGGTTGGGGTAGTATTTTATTAATGGCTTTAGGCGCACAATGGTATATTCTTTTTAACTCCATCGCTGGCGCTCAAAGTATTCCCACAGATTTAAGAGAAATGTCTCAAGATATAGGCTTAAAAGGGTGGCAACGATGGCAAAAATTGATTATCCCTGGTATTTTTTCTGCTTGGGTGACAGGAGGAGTTACCGCTAGTGGTGGTGCTTGGAATGCTAGTATTATAGCCGAAGTAGTTAGTTGGGGATCAAATACCTTAGTTGCAGAAGGATTAGGCTCATATATTACCAAAGCTACAGAAATGGGAGATTGGCCTCGTATTGCTTTAGGTATAGCTATCATGAGTTTATTTGTGGTAGGTATAAATCGTTTATTTTGGCGCAAACTCTATCAATTGGCTGAAGAAAAATATCATTTATAAAAATCAATAGTTAAGAAGCATATCATTTATTATTATCTATTATTATCTCAAAATTATGACACAAACTGAAACTCTTATTAGTGTAGAAAAAGTCTCGAAAAGTTTTCCCTTACCCGATGGCAAAGGAGAATTTACTGTTTTAAAAGACATTAATTTAACCATCAATTCTGGCGAAGTTGTCGCATTATTAGGGCGTAGTGGTAGCGGTAAAAGTACTTTATTGAGAATCATGGCTGGATTAATTCCTCCGAGTCAGGGTAGAGTTTTAAGTAACGGTGTGCCTTTAAATGGTTCAAATTCTGATGTCGCCATGGTATTTCAGAGTTTTGCTCTTTTACCTTGGTTAACAGTTCAAGAAAATGTAGAATTAGGATTAGAAGCACAAGGAGTTAAACGGGCAGAAAGAGGAAGAAAAGCCCTCAAAGCCATTGATTTAGTCGGTTTAGATGGTTTTGAAAGTGCTTACCCTAAAGAGTT
>Ga0100380_10003819_pt1 | contig 15910 bp, 21 predicted proteins | sample CryGeymeta201504_FD_80417 | JGI IMG/M metagenome (GOLD analysis project Ga0100380, IMG submission 80417) | Groundwater microbial communities from Crystal Geyser aquifers in Utah, USA - Crystal Geyser metaG 2015-04 | ecosystem: Environmental > Aquatic > Deep subsurface > Groundwater | place... | reverse complement strand
ACTTTTTACAGAATATTTTCCTTGTTGAGCTCACAATCGAAGTTAACATACAGCTGGATGGTCACCTTCCCTTTTTATAAAATTTTGGCCAAAGCTTTGAACACATAATTGAGGAATCTGAAGGAGGGCTTTTTGTCCTCCAAAACCTTAATGATGTATTCTCTGAAGAAGAAGTCAATAGGAGTGATACACTCGAACAACCAATTCTTAGTCAGACTAGCCATAAAAATGTAAATATTTTCGAATGTTGCGCTGTCGTTGCGATATTTTAGCAACTTTCCCAGAACTATTGGAACATGACGACCTACTAATGATCTGAACTGTTTCTTAGCCACCATGAATAGATAAGGCTTTTCCATAAGACTTGAGAGTACTCCAAAGGCCAGTGGGTGTTCATGGTTTTAGAGAAACACAAAAAAATCTCTGAAGGATTCGTAGATGGAGGACCATAGATGGGAGGCTTGAAACTGATGTTTGTACTGTACTTATGCAATTTCAATATGCTTCTTTTTACAGTCGATTCCACAAAGACTGGCTTTAGTAATTTTGCAAAAATGCTCAGCTGGCTGTCCGCAGATGACACACAATCCATATCTGCCACCTATTCCATCGATAATCGACAGATACTAGACCATGTATCGGCTTATCAGGTTGGATAAAAGTTGGTGCTAATCGTTTGCTCTTCTTATTTATTTTTCAACTCTTTCCGAGGGAATAGTCAGAGTGTGGAAAGATTTCATTTCTGCCTCGCTGTAGAGGCATATTTATTCGTAGATATGAGCCCGAAAAGAAAAGAAGTTAAAAAGAAGACGACTAGTGGTGGGTTGAGGATGCTCGACGATTGCATCAAGAATGAGATCCAGGATAGGCTCAGTTATTAAGTTTTAAAGGACTCTGATGATCAGCTCGTATATTTAGTGTTTTTTGTAGTTGAGACAATGACGAAGTAGGGAGATTAGCAGGTGTCTGACTTCTTCCTTGGGAGGAGGCTCCTCTCTTTCCTTTATGCCTCCTTACTCGATGGCGTACAATTCACAGTAGTTTGGCATGTTGAGGTCTACAAATTTCAGCTCGAACATTTTCTGAATACTTTCATTCTTACCAGTAAGTAGTTGAGAGATATTTCTATTGCTTTATGGGACTTGGCTTCAAGACCGAGCTTGAAAACAATGAGCTCCTTGGTGAGTTTGATCCTGTTTGGGTCGACGTTCTTGGCAAGAGTGTCAAGGTTGATTATTTTTCGAATGAAGGGCTTATACTTCTTGTTGAGATGTCCCTCGATCTTTTCCTCGAACTCGATGAGGAGGTTGATAAATTTTGATAGCTCAGTCATTATTAATGTAATCTCTATTATTGAACAAATGGATATCCTTGATATTTCAAATATCAGAAGATGGTGAATTATGAAGGGCAACAACAATCAAAGTTTTTTGAGGTCCTCCTGAAATTGCATTTATTGCTGCTTGATGAGAGCCGCCTCATTGACCTGGTTGGCGGTGTCCATGGCCAGTTCTCCCTTGAGGACGTTGAGCATGTCGTCAGCTGTTGAGTCAACCATTCCGTTGTTGCTGTTCATAAGTTCCTCCATCATCTTTCCGTTGATAAGCATGTCATCCATGGTCTTCTAGAAGTTTTGAAGATTACCAGACATGACTTCGAAGTTGGGGTTGTTGGCGTATCCGAGCATATTGGTCATTTGGTTGAAGCTTCCCATGATAGCCTCGTTGTTCTGGAGAGTCTTCATGTTTCCACAGATAAACTACATTTTCAGGCCCATTCTCTGAATGTTCATGGCTGAATAGCAAATAGCTTACATTATGCCCTTTTACTGGCTGCACTTTGGAGGTATAGCTTGGCACCCTCTTCATTGTTCTTCTTCAACGCATCCTTCGCCATCTTCATGTACTTCTCACTCTCCTTCTTCGACTTGGCAGATTCTCGAGCCATTCGTTTGGAAGCCATTTTCATTTCGATGAGGGTGTCTTCCATGGTCGGTTTCTTTGGAGGAGGTTCGTTTCCCATTTGTCAGATTTTACAATTATATATTATCCCTACCGACAAAGCTCATACTTATAGTCCATGCGCCCTCTGACCATTTCTGCCACCTCTATTATTCACTTCTCTTTGCTGATTAATTCTGCCTCTTTGCCTTTTCCGATTCATTGCTATAAATCATAATAGTAGATATAGATCCACAAATGGACTACGACTGGCACGAGCTCAACAACGGAAAGCACAAGTACAAGGTCGATCTCTTTTCCTAAAATTCGTTCGGTAAAAGATTCAACCGCCTCAACCATTAATACATGCTCATCTCAGTGGCATCTTTCGGGGGACCCATTGCCATCACCTCTGATAAAACAAAAATATTGGCACTAAGAGAAGATGATCCCTCTGTTGAGAACATTTGTATCTTCAGCAATGAGGGCGACATCGTCCAGAGAATCAGGCTGAGAGACCCCTTCAAAAATATCATTATTTGTATGGAGTTTCTAAGAGACGAACAACTGCTTGTGCTCTTCCAGAAGGGAGATATGTGGCTAATAGATCCTCACACAGCTGAGATCAAATAAATGAAGGTTTTGGGCCTTTTGGAGAGTGAGCTTCTGGTATTGGGAAAGGTCTTTGACAATGGATTTGCTGTTTAAACCAGCTTGAGGCGCTATCTCTTTGTTAAAAACGCCCTCCAGCCTACTCTCATATAATTCTCGAGTCCAGAGTCTGACTTAAGGGACAGTGACAACCAGCAGAAGAAATATTGGAGAGTATTTTCACCAAAATCTATAATTTCTGAGAAAGTGGAGCTTCATATTTGTCACCCAAACGCTGGAATCATTCAAGTCATAGAAAGTGAGGGAAAGCGTGTCTTTTATAACCAGGAAAGAGGAGGACATGTGGCAGAATCAAGACTACCTCATTTGAAGGGAATCAAGCTTATCTCCGGACTTTCTCCAAATCTCAAATACATTGCTTACTTTGGAGCATAACCCTTATACAAAGAAACAGCTGCGGATTCTGTTCCTCAGGGAAAAAAAAAGAAGAGCTAGAGAGAGCCTCCAAGAATTCCTTATGCGTTTGCTTATAGACTTATCTTTGCTCCAGCTATCAGTTCCGACAGCCTTGAGTCAAGCAAGTTCAAGCAGGTATAGCTTCCTTTCGTCAAAGAAGGTACCCATCTTAATTTGGACCAACAGCCAGTAGACATCAGGTGGTGTGGAACTCGAGCTGTCATCATCCAGTTTCAGAATCAGGAACTTTATCTTTGTTCAACCCTTGGAAATCTGGTCAAAATCGAGAAGGACAGAGGTTAGAAATAAAAATGGTCTTATCTAAAAGACTAGGTTGATGGATGCAGAATTCTCACAAAGAAATCCAACAAAATTCTGAGAGAAATACCTATCCCTTATGTCTGTGTATTTGAAAGTTTTTCAGAAATGCCAGGAGCACTCTTGAGATCAGCTTATATGGCATTTGAGGACGAGTAGCCCCTTCAAGATGACCAGATCAGGAGAGACAAGGACAAGCTAGCTAGAGGCGTTGACGAATGTTTAGCTTCAGCCAAATTCTAGATCAGCATTGACACGGCCAGTCAGCTAGTGAGAGGTATTTTCAATTCTATTTAGCTGCTACCTATGGCAAAGCCTTCTTGCCTCCTAACCTGACCAACAACAATGAAATTTATGAAACAGCTAAGTTTCTGAGAGTGGTTAATCACTTGCGATAAAGGCTGATGAGATACATCACGTATGAACAGGTCAGAGTGATGAGCGACGATCAGCTGCTGAGCATTCTTCTCAGATACCAGGAGCACTACTTAGCTTTTGAAATTTATAACTTCCTGAAGAAGGATCAAACCTTCAGAATCAAAATATATACAGATTGGGCCTGCTGCAAGGTCCAGAACCAACTCGAGTCCTAAGACTAGATCTGTGATGCAATCAGGAGAAAACTATAAACATAAAAAGGAATATCCTTCACAGAAATAGCTCATCGGTCGATATAAATCGGAAGGAGTGAGTTGGCCATGAAACTGTTGGAGTTTGAGCCGTCTCTTGCAAAAAAAGTCCCCCTTTTACTGTGGATTGGAAACAGGGAGAATTTGGAGACTTGCCATAAATTTTATCGGAAAAGTATTGAGGAGGCCCTTAAATCAAGAGACCTAAACCTTTTGTATTTGGCAATCAAGAGAGTGATTGCTTCGGAAAAATTATCTGAATATGAGATCATGGAGCTCTTTTCTTCAAATATTGAAGGAATCTATGCTCTGATCAACTACTACCGAATGTTCGACAGAACTGCTCTTCTAAAGTTCTTTGATTATCTCCAGCTCTCGGAAATTAAGATCATGGAAGTCATTCAGATCGGTCTATCATCAAGGAATTATGAGGAAATGCAGAAATTCCTTTTTATAGCAGATGAAAATTTGAAACACTTCCAGTCAGCCCTTCAGAATGAATGGAGGAAGGCTACCTTCAGCAAGCTATACGACCATCTCGTGCAATTCATTCAACATAACTCCAATATCAAGGTCGTCAACGAAAAGACCAAGCCTGTGTCGATAGGCAAACAACTGTAGAATTTTATGGCCTCAAACAATGGATCAGCTGTCAACGACCTTAAAAATGCATACAAATTAGCTGACAAAAAGGCCATTCTCACAAAAATCAAGGTCCTTATTGATGCCAAAAAATTCGATGACTTACTGATCTTCATGGAAAAACATCAGAAGGACTTTAAAATTCCTGCTGAGCTGATTGCTGATATGCTGTTACAAAGAGGAGAAGTGACCTGGGCGATGAAGATGTTGGCCAGAATGCCATCCAAACGTAAAGATGAGCAGTACCTACTTCTTCAGAGAATAGGCCGGTACAAGGAGGCCATCGACCTAGCAGCTGACAGAAAGGACCTCGAAGCCCTTGAAGATATTTCCTCTACTCTTTTGGAGCCTACTTTGATAGGCTATTGCAACGAGAAACTGAGCCTTTTGCGGCGGAAGTGATTGTGATGGTGGTGAGCCCTGGTTATTACATTTGTATAATTAATGAGCAGTCTGAAGATAAGCGTGGTGGGTGTGGTCTTCCAGAACAACTTTGGAGAAAGATACTTCTCCCGTTACTTCACCAAAAACTGTCCAGCAGCCAATCGAGAGCCTTTCAACCTATCAGCTTTTGACGGTCAGAGGAAATTTTAAAAGGCTTTGCTCGAAAAAGTTGGTAGAATGAATGTCATCAGTAGACTTAAGCCATAACAAAGTAGCATTTGTGATATTCAGGTGAAATATTTTCTTTGGGAGAGTTTTCTGTCCTTCTCAAAGTCATCAATGAACTCCAAATTTACTTGATTTGCGATTAGGAGGAGAACTACTTCATCATGGAATCAGTCATCGACTGCATCGGAAAAACCCTCACCATGATCGAAAAGGAGCCCTTACTCGGAAAGGCTATTTACGATCATCTAGACTCAATAGTCACAATCACTGATGAGCTTATCGATTAGGGAATCATTGTTCACCTCGACCCGAATGTCATCTACGACCGAGTCAAAATGAGAGACCCTTCAGATCCCTCCGCCAAGAAGGGAGATTCGAAAGGACAGCAGCAGTCCCAAGGAGGAGGTTTTTCCTCATTTTTTGGTTTTGCCAAGAGTTCCCTTCAAAAAACTCTAAACTTGGGTTGATTTGTAAAGATAAATACTGGTAAATCATTCCTATTGATACTCCTCTTTGACCTTCTTTCCTTTGGCCAAGGTACTCAGAATTTTATCAAGAAGTCTCATCTGTGCGGGTCTAACAGCATCGTTGCATTTGAGCTCATTTCCTTTCTAGATAACAGACTCTTTCAGCCAGGGTAGCTTTTTGAGGAGGTATGTAAAGAACTGAGGAGATAGTTTGCATTTTCTTTGCAGAATAAATATTTACAACATTTATTGAGCAATCTCCTTTACTGCTTCTTCATTGTGCTGTTTCAACTTTTTAAGGATCTGAACGAAGTCGTCACCATACTTTTGGCTCTCTTTTTTGTTTTTGAATAGCAGCAGTCTCTTGTAGTAGCTGGCAAATCTGAGAATGTCTTCGGGTATGATGACACTTCTGTTGACCACCTTGATGATCAATTACCTCAACCTGTTGGGGTCTTTAATGAATGCATCTTCGGAGAGATGAGGCATGATAGAGTCGAGGTTTTTAGTCTTTTCAACAAAGAGGGAGACCAGGTGGAAAACCCTGCTTTTGAAGGCGGCAACTTTGGCCTTGGTGGGATGAGAGTCTTGCTTGTTGTGAATGTTGATGCCCTCGTCAGCCTGCTCTAAGATGTTTAGGTTTTCAACAACGTCGTCGCTTTCCTCCATAGCTCTATATAATTATATTCAAACAATTAGTATAAATCATCATGCATATTTCACTCCTGGTCTTTTGGTTTTCAAACTTTTATAAAATTCATTGGCTTTAATCTTGTCCTCGAATATTATGATAGCCTCCATCAGCTGATAGAAAGTCTCGTGGAGTTCATGGCGTGAATACCCTAATAAATTTTAAGGCAAATTGAACCAAATTTCGAGCACCGGGAATTATTTGATAACTTCGCGTGGAAGATTTCTGATTTCCTTCTTGTACCTGATGCTTTTTTAGATGAAGGTGTATATTTTTTCCTGGTAATTTTCAATATTGTAGATGGTGAGGATTTTACTTTCTGTGTACCCACAAAGCAGTCGAAGGTATTAGTCAGCCTTACTGGTGATCTGCTCATACACCTTTCCCATAATTCCAGTTCCCTAGCACTCTTGAGACAGCTCTATGTAGCTTTTAACCTATTCGATGATTTCCACCAGGTATATCTTTTCAGTCGAAATGATGTTTCTTATGTTGGTGTTGATTACTGCATCCTTCTCAAAGATCTTCTGGTTTTTGAAGTTAACTGCCTTATACTTCTTGTAATCACTGTACTCTTCGATGGTCTAGAAACATAAATTTTAGCCACTGTCCACTACATCTCCTTCTTCGCACATGATCAACCTCTCACAAGTCTCCTGCTCATGAACAGAAAGCTCCTCTCTGTTGAATTTGCTCTTGTCGTCCTCATCAATTTTGGCCAAAAAGTTTGCATTTTGTTTTGCAATATCAATAATATCTTTCGGGTAGTTGACCTATTTTTTGATGACTACTTGTCTGGGATTGATGAAATAGAGGTAGTCAAAATAGCTAATATGTTTGAAACTCTTGTTGATGGAGCTTTTGAACTCTGCCAAAATTCCTTCCTCGATTGTCCCATCAAGCGTTTTTTTAAGGGTTTAAGCCACCTTATTTTCATTTTCATAGAAAAAAAAGATGTAGTCCGGGTTTAGATACTCGTGCGACTGGAAACTAATGCTTTCCTTCTGAAAAGGGAATAAATTGTATAGATCCTTGATCGGTACCTTATTTATCAAGAGGGCACAATTGAACTCAGTTGTATCCAAAGCCAGGTGAACCATTGCTGTTTTTTTCTGCGTGTTTTTGGAGTTAGTATTACCCTTTGATGTAATGTTTGCCTTCCGGTGAGAGTCTCCAATGTATGCAAATTTATTATCGTCCCTAGAGGCTCGAGAAATGATTCCACACATCTTCAAATACTCATGGTTGGTTTGTCTGAAATCTCTTTGCTGTCTTCTAAGGTCTTCACGGAATATGTTCGGATTGATAACCTTCTTCATCTTCTCCTCAGGCTTCTCCTGATTTTCGGCCACTTCTTTTTTCTTGAAGTAGTGAACCCGAGATTAGTCTATTCGCTAGAATGGGTTATTGGAGGGGAACAGTTATCGATTGATACCCTGCTCTTCCTGCATTTTGAATTGATAGTAATATTATATGAAGAAGTAGGACACACCCCGAAAACTGTGGCAGGAAATCGGGTTGGAATATGAGCCGATCAAAGTTAGTGGTTTCATTGATGAAAGCGGGTAGGCTCAACAACATCGCATAGATAATGAATCTGAAGTGTCATAAGTTTTATCAGGGACTAGCGATTTTATAAAGCCTTGTAACTAGTCGATGGAGAGCGAAGAGAATCACACAAAAAACTTTGAACGGCAGTAATTAGACAGCTATGAGGCAATTTTGTAGCAGTCGAAAAAAGAGATGAATGTCAAGGGTAGTTAGGTGGAAGAATATGACGCGATTGAAGTGGAGGAGGAGTATTCCCACATTGAAAATATAATAGATTATAGCAATGACCTTTTACAAGGAGAGGCAAGCAAATAAGCCAATTCTCAATATCAGTAGAGCTAGGAATACCATCCTTCTGCAACATCCCTCTGCTCAAATAACAATATAAGACACTAGAAAACATCACTGCCACAACAAAAATAAAGACTAAACATTTTGAGACGAAGTGTTGGGGAATTACAGCGAGAAGTGAGAAATTTTAAGCAATTCATAGAACATTTTGTGAAAATATTCAGCCGATAGCAATAAAGCTTGATGGGCCAGATAGGAGGTAAGTACTAAGAGCTAGAGAAGCAGTACTCGCTGAAAATGCAAGAATTGGTCTTTAGCAAAAGGCAACAGTATGAGCAGCTCAGATACGAATACGATGTGATCAAGGTGAAGGAGTAAGTCACAAGGTATCCTGTTAAATCTTAATATTTCCTTCCCGAAGCCACAGTCAGCTAAATCCAGGTTGTCTAAAAGGAAGCAAAAGAACAGGAAATTGAATAGTTAAAGCAAAAAATCATTCATCTTGAAGATTAGAGGGATGCCCTAAGAGAAGAGGTCGGTTCCTTCAAGGATAAAATAGTAGGTATTGAGGCTAACACACAGTCAATAAAAGATTCTAACGACAAACTGTATGAGTATATTTTTGATTTAGAACAACAGTGTGCCCTTCATAAGTAAGAGATCTTCCTTGTAGCCAAAAAAGTTAGGCAGTAAGTTAATGACAATTTGGTGAATCAGCTTCATTAACTGGAGGAGGATAAATAGGCGCTGATAAGCAAAGAGGAATTACTGACAGAAGAAGTGGGAATGCTGAAAAATCAGTTGAAAGATGTAAGCACATAGAAAGCAATAGTTCAAGAAGAGTGTGGAGCTTTCAAATAAGAAATACGAAAGCTAAAGCTTGAAATTTAAGAAGTAAGGCGATAACTTTGTGCCAAAAATGAGGAGCTTATAAAATCACAAAGCATTCGAGGACAAATGTATGGAACGACTTCTCTCCAGAACAATCTCGAAGACGAGTCGCCATTCAGCTCCAGAGGCAAAAACAGTGTTGAAATGGAAAAATATTTTCAAATTTAGATGTTTAAAAGAGGAGATACATAAAGAAAGGATAAGGAATGGAAGCAGTATATCGAATAAATCCAGCTATAAAAAGCATTGCTTGAAAGATAAAACCTTCGACTCAAAGCCAAAGTTTAATTTCCAAATCAAAGCAGCCAAAAGAAATGGCCATTCCAGCAATCTCCTCAGACGACAACCTATCCAATTGAAAATCACTACCTGTCCGAGAGATATGAAAATGCCCTGCCCCCCGACACATCGTCTGACAAATATCTGAAAATGAAGGAAAAAGAGCTGTAGCAATATCAGCATTATCTTTACTCTGAGACCATAAAGTTATAAGAAAAGCAAAAATAGATTGAAACCGATTACCTGGCTACTAAAGTGAGAGAGCGAAGCCAAAGAAGAAACACCTATCAGAAAGACTCTAGTTAAGACAACTATGGGATGAAAACGAAGACTTTGCTCAACTCCAAGACTTACTTTCCTAGCATTCAGCAGAGAAGCAATCATTTTTTTAGCAGTGAGGCCCAGGCCATCATTGAGAAAGTCAAAAGAAGCCAAAGAAACAATAACAGTTGCACTTCAAACTGTGACAACTCATGCCGCTGTGAGCAACTGTCCAGAGGATCAAGAACCTCTCGAGACTCCGATAATAGAAACAGTTATGGATTTCAAAGCTTTAAGCCTTACACAAGTCCTGCCAAAGACTATTATCAAAGGGGATAAAAAAGCTCAAAGATGAAGCTGATTGAGGAAAAAGTCAAACGCCTTAAGAGCTAGTTAAAAAATTCACTAACCACCATGAAATAGTGATTATGATTTATTGTACTTTTTATCAGCATATCAGATGCAAAAATAGCCTTTGTAGTAAAACTTCAGAAAAACTCGGTTGGCCACTACTGACGCCGAAATAATTTGCGATAGTGAGAAATATCCCAACAGGCTCATCTGCGTGGTCAGGCTCAAACTGAAGAATGAGGAGGGATAAAAGATAATAGGAAATTGGGGGACAGGCTGCTTTTTGAACGAGAAGTACGTTTTGACAGCTGCTCATGTAGTTATAGCTTTGCTTCAAAGAATAGAAAAAGATAAAAAAATTGAGCTCGAAGGGTATGTACGCCAGGCATTGAATGATGGGAAATTTATCGGAACATATAGAATCAAGCTTGAGAGCATCAAAATTAGCAAGGCTTTCCTAAATAATGACAGAGCACACTACAAAGATTATGCTCTCTTTGAGGTAGAGCCCATCGATTAGGTTCAGCCAGAGAAACAATACATGCCACTGATTGCCTTCAAGAAAGAAGTCGACAATCTCGTGCAATAAATATCACTCTACGGCTATTTTTATGACCTCAACAAAGGCTCCAATACTCAAATAGACTCATCCATCTTTATGCAGAACTTATATGGGAGCAAAGGAGAAGACTTCAACCTAAAGCCCAAACAAATCACTTATGACCTTCCGACTGAAAGAGGAGTTAGTGGAGGACCCATCATTGCTTATTCATAAGCTTTTAAAGAGCATATCATTATCGGCATTCATAAGGGCAAAGAGGTGAGGATTAAAAAGAATAATTCAAAGGAGTAAAATTAAAATCAGAATTGTGGAATTATCGCTTCTGAAATGTTGGAGGAAATGAACAAATGGGGTTATTAGCTCATAAAAGAGCCCTTTATTTACACCAGATAAACCTACTTCCTGAGGAATAACCCACAGCTCAAAAAAATAGAGGTTCTCAACCTACGTAGTTCTATCATGATTTAGTGGACAAATATCTTGACGCCATTGATATGAAGGTCCTGACAGCCTTTGACCTTTCACATATCAAGAAAATCATTCTCAGTGGCAACAAACTGAAAGAAACTGGTGTGGTTTACCTTTTGAAGCAGAAATATCCTCACCTGGAATCTTTGCATCTGACTCAAAATCAGATAACCAGCCTGAATAGTGTAGCCAAAGATGAATGGAACAACATTTCCACAATATCGACTCTCAGTCTCAGTATGTTGTCATTTACTTAGGCGTGAACTCCCTAAAATAACTGCCTGAAAGTATGCTGAGCTTATAAAATTTGCATACTTTCAACATTTGTTTCAATGATTTCGAAACAATTCCTTCAATAATATCTTCTCTAAATGGCTCTAAGGGTCAAAAGGTGAAGGTTCTTATATGTACTGTCTATCTTATCCAGACGAAAACAAGTTCAAGGCAAAAGATCCTAAGGTCCAAGAAGTCAAGACTGAGTTGATGAAAAAGGACATCGTCTTGTATTTGAGCAGGGACGATTTGTGATTTAAGCTAATAGTTTGATTATAGTGTATGCAATCGTTATGATGAATGTAATCATATTTTTACACTCAGAACTCCTGCTCTTAATCTTTTACTTTTCCTGATTCCTTGTACAGCCTGGCAAACACTGAATCTCCTCGCTCCAACAGTCGTTGAGGACTATCGAATTCAGCGATCTCTCCCTTGGAAAGCACCAATATACGGTCTGAGTTCACAACGGTGTTGATTCTATGGGCAATAGTGAGCACGGTCTTGTCCGCAAATTGCCTCTTGATCACCTTTTGAATCAAGGAATCAGTCTCAAAATCGATACTGGCTGTGGCCTCATCGATAAGGACGATTCTTTTGGGGTTTAGGAGGGATCTTGTAATATTGAGGAGCTGCTTTTCTCCTGCACTCAGGTTATCGCCACCCTCAGTGACCATGGTAGCCACGCCTTATTTGTCCTTGAAGGCCTCCCAAATACCACACAGCTTCAAGGCTTCTTCGATTTGTTCATCAGTGTGAACCCCAGTTGGGTCAACATTTTATCTGACGGTACCAGTAAACATGAAGTGGTCCTGAAGGATGATGTTTATGTTGGATCTGAGCTCTTCCAAGCTGAGCTTGCTGATGTCTTTACCATCAATCACGATTCTTCCTTCGGCTGCCTCCAAAATTCTGAGAAGACCCAACATCATGGTACTCTTTCCACTTCCAGTTCTACCAACAATACCGATCTTCTCTCCGGGCCTGATGACCAAGCTCAAATGCTTCAGGACATTCTCACTGGTTGGACTGTATCGTAGACAATAATTTTCAAAAACAACCTCGCCTCTTGGGAAGATTTCTGCTCCGAAGTAAACCTTTTTGAAGTTCTCATTATCAACCCAATTTTCCTCAAGGAATTTTTCAAATCCTTTTTCTGGTTCCAAATCAGTCAATTGCTCGCACTTGGCAAGAGATTCTAATCTAGGAGCAAAGGAGTTGAGACTAACGTAGAATCTAATGACGCAATCTTCAAGTCCAAAAAAGTTGAAGACTGCAAAAACAGTGAAGTTTCCAAAATTGGCATTTAGGAACAAGATACTGAGAAGTTCACTGCAGGCCAAAAAATTGGTAGCTGACAACATGATGAGTTTCAGTTTTCCATCGACAATTTGTCGAATTAGGGCGGCCATAGAGTAGACGTTCATTTTTTGCCAGTAATTGTTGACCACTTCGTTGATTTTACGGTAGGCTCTAATGGTGGGGAGGCCATCGAGCATTTCAGAGTACTTGCTGTTGATGGGAATGATGAGGTCATTGTCCAGTTTGTTGACTCTGATACTGAGGGAGAAGTATCCGCTGAGGAAGTAAAGGGCACCTCCAATGACTATCCAGAAGAAGAGCATATAGAAGTAGCTTCCGAACATGAAGTAGACATACATGATACCGATGATGTTCGAAAGGAACAACTGGAGGTTGGTAAGCATGAATCCAAACTCAGTTGTGATAATCTTGTCGTTGATGTTTAAGTCATTGGATAGACGGTTCAGAATTTTTTATGAAGGGGTCTTTTCAAAGTAACCCAAGGGAGAAAACAGTAGACTCTTGATCATATCATCGTGAACTGACTGGAAGAGCCTTGAGGCCATCAAAACTTTGGCTAATAACAGAGTGATGAGGCCCTTAATAATGTTCAGAGCCATCTGAAGGTACAGATAGAAGTTGCTTCTGTGGTGAGGATGCAAGGCCCAGCTGTTCAGAATTAGCTGAGTGAGGAAAGTCACGTAGGACAAGAAAACGATAAAGAGGATGATGACAGCTGCGAATGGAGCCCCGTTATTTCTCTTGATATAAATCTTGAAGGAATCCATGGTGCTGAAATGCTCCTGAATTTATGCTTGAGCAATCACGACCTTGGCATCTTCAGGATCAGCAAAATCGATTCTTGTCCTAAAAATAGTATCGTAATCTTTGGTGGTTCTCAGCTGGGAAGCTTCGATCTTTTTCAGCAAAGGTGAATCTTTGGCTTCCTCATAACTACCTGAGGACTTAATCTATCCGTCCTCGAAAAGAATGACTCTGTCAGCATGAGCCACAAAGTAGAGGGAGTGAGTGATCAGCAGGACAGTCTTGTCCTTGAGATATTTGTTGATTGTCATAGAGAAAATGAAAGCACCCACATGAGCATCGACTGCACTTAAAATATCGTCAAGGATGTAGATGTCAGCATCAGCATAGAGAGCTCTAGCAAGGGAAACTCGAGCTTTTTGTCCTCCCGAAAGAGTAGATCCTCTCTTTCCGATGATTTCCAGATCTCCATTGGTGAACAGATTAAGATCGGGTTCAAGAGAGGCAAACTTGATGGCATCAGAGTATCTTTTGGGGTTGTACTACCTTCCAAAAAGAATATTATTCCTGATTGTGTCATTCATAATCCAAGCAACCTGACTGGCATAAGCAATTGTTCCATTTGCTTTGATGCGAGGTCGACCATCTCTTCTCATTTCTCCCAAAATGCAGTTCGCAAGGGATGTCTTTCCACTACCGTAGGTACCAATCAAAGTCACGAGCTCGCCTCTTTTGATTTGTAGGTTGATGTCTTTAAGATAGAAATTGCCATCGTCACCAGGAGGCTCAATGACTTTGTTATTATGGTCTCCCTACTTTCGTCCCTCGTCTTCACCTCCAATGTCCCAATAAAAGCTACCTCCACCGATTTCAATGGCAACTGGGGATGATGAGTTGACAGTGGCTTCGACATGAGAAAGGTCAAGCTATTCTTGCTGCATGAAATCCTCAATATTTCCGAGGGCAACCTGAATGAGATCGACGTATGCAAGAGCGTTGAGGATAGCCTGCATGTTGATGATGATGAGGGATAAATTGGAGGTGAAAAGGATCTGAAGATTGAGGGTCATATTAAATGAGATGATCAATTTTGCGACTAGAGTCACAATAATAGGCTTGGAAACCATGACTACCACGTTTTGGACCATTTCGAGATAGAGTTTATGCTTGAGGACGCCCACTTCGGCCAGTCTCAGGTCTCTCAATTTATTGAAGTAGCAGCACTCCAAAGCATTGGCTTTGATGAACTTGATTATATTGAATACTTCGATAGTTGTTTTCACTCTCCTGTTTGTTTGAACTCCCAAATCTTTGTCAATATCGTTGATGGACTTCTTGAAAAGGAACCTGAAGAACAGGTTAGCAGCCACTAGGGAGATGGCGATGACACCGGGCCAGCTGGCGACATAAATAACGAGGACAGAAAGGATGACAAATACCATAATGTTTTCGATGAAATAGGCTAGTTTTGCGGGGTAGAGCAGGAGAATTGAGCAATCAGTGTCCATCATCTTGTTGAGGTGAGTCACTGATATATTTTTGTTGGTTAGGGGTGAACATTTGAATGTCTTTTTGACAATGGCGTTGGATACCAATCTATACATCTTGACCCCAGTTTGGTTCTGAATGATTTATCCGTAGTAACCGCAGTAGACTCGAATGATTCTGCAGAGGACAACGGCGAAGATGAGGATTTTACATTGAGTTGATTGAACAGTTTTATTCACGATGTTGATGTAGATGAAGTAGAGGAGCCAGGGAGTAGCAGAGTGAGCAAGGTTCCCAAGAAGGGCCAAGAAAAAGGAAAGACCCACCTATTCTGAATAACAATTTAGTTACTTCGGAAAACCCTGAAAATGGAGTGTTCAAGAGGATCTTTCTGCCCATCTCTCAGAGACTGGTCAAAGATCTATTTCCATCGAATGTATCTTTCATCTTATTCCTCCAGGCTGTCCTGGATTTCCTATGGTTTGACCTGTCTATACAACGATTCAGTCTTTTGATTCTGGACGCCCATGATGTAGTTCTGACTAGGAAGGAGTATACTTAGAAATCATTGGCGTTTAGACAGGTGTAGCCTACGCAGTTGTCGTCCCTGATCGAGGCATACGAAGCGTAGTCCTCGTGAATTTCGGGATACTCTAACATGAGTTGATATTATCTATAGATATTGATCCAATGCTCCGAATAAGCCTCAATAAATATCTATTCTCGTTTTCCCGATAGAAAATTTGTTGGAAAATATTATTTCTTGTTTTATCTTGTCTGACATGCTGCCTATTATTTTCATTCTGAAAACCTTTAATGGCTTCAAAGGTTGTGCTATTTATCAAAGATATCGCAATTTCTTCAAACTGCAAAATTATTGAGCGATTATACTCCCTCTAATGATGCCGTAGCTAGTAATGCGAAAAAGAGCTGTAAATATGATGTTTTAGATCAAGATATATATCATCAGTAATTTTTCAGCTATGGGGCCAAAAAAAGACTGTATCGGTTTTGGCCTCGGGCCATCAAAAATTATTCATTTTAGCACCAAAATATATCTT
>Ga0100380_10003816_pt1 | contig 15926 bp, 9 predicted proteins | sample CryGeymeta201504_FD_80417 | JGI IMG/M metagenome (GOLD analysis project Ga0100380, IMG submission 80417) | Groundwater microbial communities from Crystal Geyser aquifers in Utah, USA - Crystal Geyser metaG 2015-04 | ecosystem: Environmental > Aquatic > Deep subsurface > Groundwater | place: USA... | reverse complement strand
TCGGTGGCCGCCGACTTCGACAACGACGGGTTCGTTGACCTGTTCTGCTGGTCGTCTCTGCGACTGTATCGCAACGACGCCGGCAGGGGCTTCGCCGAGGTCAAGCTGCCCGAACTGCCCAAGTGCGTCTCGCGGGGCGCCTGCTGGGGCGACTTCGATGGCGACGGCTTCGTGGACCTCTACGTGGGCGGCTACGAGGACTGGGACGCCGGCATCACCTATCCCGACATGGTCCTGCTCAACGAGAAGGGCAAGGCGTTCCGCGTCGCCTGGACCGAGAGCCGGTACCGCGCCCGCGGCGTCACAGCGTGCGACTTCGACCAAGACGGAGACCTGGACGTGTACGTGTCGAACTACCGCCTCCAGCCCAACCTCCTGTGGCTCAACGACGGGACGGGCAAGTTCAGGGACGTCGCTGCTGAGTACGGCGCCGTGGCCACGTCCCCAGGCTTCGAGGGCGGCCATGCCATCGGCGCTGCGTGGGGCGACTTCGACAATGACGGGCTGATCGACCTGTTCGCCGGCAACTTCGCCCACGTGGACAACCGCGGCGACCAGCCCAAGTCGCGCTTCCTGCGGAACCTCGGCCCGGAGAAGGGGCACAAGCTTCAGGACTTGGGCACTTGCGGCGTGTTCTACCAGGAATCGTACGCCTCCCCCAGCGCAGGCGACTACGACAACGATGGCGACCTGGACCTGTTCTTCACTACCGTCTACGGCACCGCTTCGTTCGGCAAGAAGAACTACCCCGTGCTGTACCGGAATGACGCCAACTTCACGTTCGCCGACGCAACCGCTTCCGCACAGGTGGCGGAGTTGAGCCCGACCTACCAGGCTGCTTGGGCGGACTATGACAACGACGGCGACTTGGACCTCGCGTCGGGGGGGAAGCTGTTCGAGAATCAGGGCAACGGGAACGCCTGGCTGAAGGTCAGCCTGCAGGGCGACGGAGTGGCAGTCAACCGCTCCGCAATCGGCGCCCAGGTACGGGTCAGACTGGCCGGCACGGTCCCGACCCGGCAGGTTGAGGCGGGTACGGGGGAGGGGAACCAGAACGACTTGACTCTCCATTTCGGTCTCGGCCAACAGAAGGCACCCGTCGCCCTGGACATCTTCTGGCCCAACGGAACCAAGCAAACGGTCGCCAACGTCGAGCTCAACCGCTTGGTCACGGTCAGCTTCAGCAAACCGAAGTGACGCGCTCTCCCCGCGTCATACTCAGCGTATAGGCGGCTCAGCCGCCAGCTCAAGCCCACCGATCAGGAGTCGAGTGACATGCACCCAAGATACCTATCCCTGCTTGCGGCCTTCGCAGCCGCCGTTCCCGCCCACGTGTACGCGCATTGCCAGGTCCCCTGTGGCATCTACGATGACGCCAGCCGGTTCGCCACGTTGGAAGAGCACGTGACGACCCTCGAGAAGGCGATGAAGCAGATCACCGAGTTGTCCGCCGCCGAGAAGCCGGACTCCAACCAACTGGTCCGCTGGGTCAACAACAAAGACCAGCACGCCGACGAACTGAGCGAGATCGTGACCTACTACTTCATGGCGCAGCGCGTGAAGCCGGCTGACCCCAACGACAAGGCGGCGTTCGACAAGTACACGGCGCAGCTAACCACACTGCACGGCATCCTGGTGTCGGCAATGAAGGCGAAGCAGACAACCGACCTTGCACACGTGGCGCAGTTGCACAAGCTGATCGATCAGTTCCGCGCGCTCTACACCGCCAAGTAGACCGTCCACCTATCGGGCGTCTGACCAGCGGTTGCGGTGCACGCGGGCGGAGTTGTAGCGGTCGTCTGGTCCCTTCTGCTCGGCGGGGTACCCGACGGCAACGAGGGCGAGGGGGATGACCTCGGCCGGCAGCCCGAGCAACTCCTGGGTCTTGGCTACTCGCTCCTCGATGGGGTGGACGCCCAACCACACGCCGCCCAACCCCTTGGCGTGGAGGGCAAGCAGCAGGTTCTGCACGGCCGCCGAGCAGTCCTGGACCCAGTAGCCCTTGAATCGCTCCAGGCGGGTGTCGCCGCACACAGCGATGGCAAGCGGCGCTTCCCGCAGCATGGCTGAGTGGGGGTGGAACTGCGGGATGGCGTTCAGCGTGTCCCGGTCGTCAATGACCACGAACTGCCACGCCTGCTGGTTCCCCGCCGACGGCGCGGCCATGGCGGCGCGGAGGAGGTCTTCGAGAACCTGCTCCGGGACCGGTTGGTCGGTATACCGGCGGATGCTCCGTCGGCCGTGGATTGCTTCGAGTGTGTCCATGGGGGTGAGACTCCTTCTGTCAAGCGTCACGGGTCATGTGTCACGAGTCACGGGTCACGTGCCATGTGTCAGGTGTCGCGTGTCGGGTGGGTCATTTGGATTCGGCCTCGGGGGCGGCACTCCTTCTGGCAGGAGGTGGCAGCCTTGAGGGCGAATCGGAGGGTAGCGCCGGCGGCTCGACGGCAGATTGGATTGATCCAGCATGAAGGCACAGCTTTTTCGCGTGGTCCTTTGGACCCTGATCGCCATTCCGTGCCTCGGCACACTCGCCCACGGGGAGGACAACATGGACGCGTTCACTCAGCGCCGCCGGGAGTTGGCGCACCGCCAGCGGCGGATCATCCTCAACAACGATGGCTGCGATGCGCTCTACTTCCCGAAGGACCAGGCGATCACGCCCGAGAACTTCCTCGCGCTGCGCACCTCGCCGCTGGCCGGGTCGCAGGTCGATACGGTGTTCTACTGCTCCATCAGCGCCGGCTTCAGCAACTTCACCCACAACACGAAGGTTGGCAATGTCCTCTCGCGGCAGGTGGGCGACGCGCTGAACGTCGCCGGCAAGACCAACGCTACACAGGCGCTGATCGACCAGGGGGCGGACGCGCTCAAGCTGGTGGTGGACTGGTGCCACGGCAACGGCACGGAGTGCTTCTGGTCGATGCGGATGAACGACACGCACGACGCCGCGCACCGACCCGACAAGCCGTATCCGCTGTTCCCGCCGCTCAAGCTGGAGCACCCCGAGTACCTGGTCGGGTCGCTGGACAACGTGCCCAGGTACGGGCCGTGGTCGTCGGTGGACTACGGGCGGCCGGAGATCCGCGACCTCGCCTATCGGTTCATTGAGGAGGTCTGTCAGAACTACGGCGTAGACGGCATCGAGCTGGACTTCTGCCGGCATCTCTGCTACTTCAAGAGCGTCGCTTACGGCGGCGAAGCCAGCGATGCCGAGCGCGACAGGATGACCGACCTGGTTCGCCGCGTGCACGCCATGACGGAAGAGGTGGGTCGGAAGCGCGGGCGGCCGATCCTGGTTGCCATCCGCGTGCCCGACTCCGTGGACTACTGCCGCGCAGTGGGGCTCGACCTAGAACGGTGGCTGCAGGAGGGGCTGATCGACGTGCTCGTCGGCAGTTTCTACTTCCAGCTCAACCCGTGGGAGTATCTGGTCGGGCTCGGACACAAGTACGGCGTCGCTGCCTACGCCGGCTTCAGCGAGTCGCGCACCCGCGGCGACGCGAAGCCGTTCCGGAGGAACTCCACCGAGAGCTACCGCGCCCGGGCGGCGCGGGCGTGGCAGGCAGGCGTTGACGGGATCTACCTCTTCAACTACTTCAACCCGAAGGGAGGCTTCCTGCGCGAGATCGGCGACCCGGAGACGCTGCGGCCGCTGGCTAAGACCTACTATGCGACCACCCGCAACCGCGACCCCAACTCCTACCTGGCCGACGGCAAACGGTTCCAGACCGTCCCCATTCTCACCCCGGAGAACCCGTGGCGGGTCCGGAAAGGCGAACCGACAACCGTTGACCTCCTGGTGGGCGACGACCTGACAGCGGCGAAGGCCGCCGGACTTGAGCCGACGATCACGCTGCAGCTCCAGATTCCCGCAGCGGAGCAGCTTTCGGTGCGGCTCAACGGGACCGAACTTGCCGCTTCCAGGCAAGCGGGCCCCTGGATGGAGTTCCCTGTCGCTCGCGGACTGGTGAAGCCGGGAGCCAACAGCGTGCAGCTCACGGCAGTACCCACCCAGCCACCACGGACCGGAGACGACGCGTGGAACGTCGTCTACACCGGAGACGCCAAGCCCGAGCCGCCCTGGAGCAGCGACCCGGTGAAGAAGAACCTCGTGTGCGAGGTGCAGGACGGTGCGTTGCTTCTGGCTGACCGGGGGACGAACGGCGGCGACTACCTATACTACGCGTACCCGTGGAACGTCGACCCGGCCGAAGAGACTATCGTCGAAGCGCGGGTCAAGGTTGTGTCGGGCTGGAACAACCTCATCGTCGCCGACGGCGCCGCCTACGAGCGCGTCACGCTGTACCCGGATCGCATTGGCTTCTACGAAGCCAAGCTGCCCCCCTACAAGATGGACACCACCGACGACTTCCACACGTATCGCGTGGTGCTCAAGGGCAACGACATCCGCGTGTTCGTCGACGGCGAACTGCGCCTGGACGGAACCGGCAAGTTCACCAAGCCACTGCCCGGCCGCAACGACCTCCGCATAGGCGCCGCCAACAGTCCTGGCCTGGGCGAGGCGCTCTGGCAATCGGTCAAACTGCGGTTCGCCAGCGCGTTCGTGTCGGTGTACGACATGGTGTTATCGGTGCGGTTCCCGAAGGGGTGAGCCATCGCGGCGCGTAGGAGCGGCGCCTGCGTGACCGCCCCGCCGGGGGCAGACACGCAGGTCTGCCCCTACGTTGCCGCGGCTGCAGCCCCTTCAGAAGTACGCCAACGGGTCCGCCGCGCGTCGCCAGCGTTCTCCGGCGAACAGGGCGACTCCCTGCCAGACGAAGCTCAACGTGAAGAGCTGCCCGATGATCAGCCCGAGGAAGAGGGGCAGCATTCGCCGGTACAAGCGGACGCCGCCGATCTTCAGAATCGCGCCTTTGATGATCCAGACGACGAAGAACGAGAACCAGTACGCGTAGCCGTACGAGGCGGTCATCACGTAGCCCAACGGGTGCAGCGGGAAGCGCAGGTAGCGCATGCGCAGAGCGACAAGCGCCAACGTCACGACGAAGGCGCCGATTGTGTAGCCGTTCCGGTTCCAGTCAGGCAGCAAAGGCGTGCCCGCGAGGACACCACTGACTTCGTTGTACTCGCCCACTGCGAGGGCCACGTGGTACCCCCCGCTGAACGTGCCCCCGGCGAGGACGTTTGCGCCGTACTCATAGTAGAGCGATAGGAACGTGTGGAAGGTCACGACCAGCCCCAGCGCCATACCCAGCACCATGACCCACGTGATCGCTCGGCGTGAAAGCCCTCGCTCCTCTGCCAGCTTCAAGCTCTCGATTTGACCGGTCATGGTCTGCGGGAACAGCCCGAAATGGAGGAAGATCAGGCTGCTCAGAAAGGTCAGGTTGGCGTGGCTGCCGCCGGCCATCAGCGGCGCCGAGCCAAGGAAGCTCTTGAGCTGCCGGCTGGCCTGCCAGAAGGGGAACGACGCCAGCGAGGGCGCCCCCGACTCCGCGCGCCCGCGGGTGAACACCACGGCGAACAGGACCACCATGCCGAAGAACAGCGCCGCCACCCACCACGACATGCCTACGCTGACGTACCAGTAGCAGAGCGCCGCGAAGCCCAGCGCCAACCCCACGACCGGGAGTCGGTAGCCCTCGTCGTCCGCTTCCTTGCCGAGGGCTGCGCGGAGCACCTTCGCCAAGTGGTTCCGCCCGGCCCACACGTAGAACAGCGCAATCGCGAAGAACGCCCCCGCCGACTGCTCCCAGAAGAACGGCAGCCCGGCGGGATACCGGTAGCCGGCCAGCGTGTAGAACACGAACACGCCCTTGATGAGAAAGAAGAAGAAGAACATCGAGAAGCAGAGGTCTTGCGAAGCGAAGTACGCCAGCCCAGCCAGCAGCGGGTTGTAGATGGCCCACCAATAGGGCGCCAGGGAGTTCCACGGGTGTTCGGTGAAGAGCGCCCCGATGTCGAACCGCGTCCCCAGCGTGGGCACCGCCGGATTCGCCGCGTGCAGCATGATGCTGGCGAAGTGAACGAAGGAGAGGGCGAACCCGACCCACATCAGCGGATCCTTGTGCAGCGGCCGCTGGCCGGTGCGTTCGCCGGCCTCCTCGGTCAGGACCAGCGGCACCTGCACGAGCGGGAACGTCAGTCGTTCGCTGTCGATCCAGTGCCGACGCATGATCCAGGTGACGCAGTAGAGCGTCACCCACAGGACGAGGAAGAACCCCGTCCACGTGACCACCGGTAGTGCCCAGTGCCGCCAGGGGGGCTTGCCGTCATCGGCTCCTTCGTACATCTGCCGGACGATCTCCGGGTCCTTCGGGGCAAACCAAGCCGGAATGTCCTGCGCCGCTTCGGCGAAGCGGTTCTCGGGAGATGCGAAGTACGTCGGCACCGTGTAGCACGGCAGGAACCGGCTCACGCCATCGTACGCGCTCGACGCCACCAGCACGAAGCAGTACACCAGCAGGATTTCCCCGTGCCCGAACCCAAGCACCCGCCGCAGCATCGGCGCCAGCAGCACCATCGCCAGCAGAACCATCAGCGGGTACTCGACCCCACCTGCGTCCTTCACCTGAATGCTCTGCACCGTCCACCGGATGCCGAGGGTGGCCAGCACGGCGGCGACCCCGAGGGCGCGGAGGGAGAGCCCGGTGGGTGAGTCGCCTGCAAACTTGTGTGGCGGGTGGCCGTTGGTCATAGTAATGCGATATGGCGGAGCTTCCCGTGGGACCCCGGATTGTGGGGCACCGCGTGCCGGACGTCAACCGCCAAAGCGGCCGCGACGGACCCGCGGCGAAGTGACGCGCCGCAAGAGCGTCCTTGCCCCTCCCCGGCGACCGAACGACAACTGCACAAGGTTGGTGCCTGTTGACACTGCACGAGAGACTGTTGAGCGCCCGCCGTCCAGGGGGCTACGACCCTGGCGACAACCTGGAACTGGCGGTGAAGGAGGCGCACGGGGCCGAGCACAATGTCGGCTTCTCGATCGAGGCCTACTGCGGCGGCGGGTTCGCCGGGCAGGTGTACCGGGCGCGCTGCGTCGAGTCGCAAGCTGCCAGTGTGCAGACCGGGCAAGTGTACGCAGTCAAGTTCTTCTGTACCCGCAGCGGCATGCGGCGCCGGTTCCGCGACCTGCTCTACTGGCTCGGGTTCCAGAGCCCCTTCCCGCACCAATACAACGAAGACGCCGTCCGCACCGGCCTGCCGCTGACCCGGCTGCTCAAGGTCGCGTTCGCCAAAGTCTTCGGCACGGCCGCCCCCATCAACGACTTCTACGGAACCTTCTGGGACGACCATGTCGGCTCTTACGGCGAGGTCACCGAGTGGGTAGCCGGCTACGTGACTGACCCCGCGCCGGACGACGGGATCTTCGTTCGTCGCGCGCAGAACCGCAAGGCGCTGAAGGCCGGCCGCGGCGCGCGCCGGGAGTGCCCACTGGAGATCGCCAAGAAGCACACGTTCATGGACGCGGTGGTGTCTCTGTGCCGCCAGATGGGGCTCGAAGACCTGGCCAGGCAGTCCTACTGGTGGACCGGCATGTCCCAGGCCAACCTGCTGACGCGGAACGCCAGCAAGGGCACGGCACGACCGGAGTTCGTCTGGGTCGACCGCCGTCCCGGCTTGCCCGGGTTCATTCTGTCGCCGGGCGATCTTCCGCTCTTCTGGCGCGCCCTCCGTCGTTGGTCGATGCCGCCGTTCGACCGGATCGACTTCAGCAAGCTACGCGCGTGGGCTGCCGCCTCGGGCGCGGCCGAATCGGCCGAGACAGACATCGCCGAGCTGGAGGGCCTGGACACCAGCTACCGACGGACGCAGCTCGACTTGTTGGGCAACCACTTCCGGCTGCTGACAGAGGCTTCGCTCCGCCGCGCCATTGCCCGCGCCCGGATCGACTACTGGCACCGTTCCGGCCGAATCGACGTGTCCGCCAGAGAGCGGCTTTCGGCCAGTGGCGTTCGCTACCTCGGCGCCCTGTTGCTCAGCCTCGTGCCGCTCTTCGGGCGCCCGCTCCAGAAGCTGATCAGCAACCGCGACTGGCGCCGGCATATGGGCCGGCTGTTGCGCGACCGCGACTACCGGTTCGCGCACTTCGACGACCAACGTGCCAACAACCTCAAGGTGTGGCTGATCGACGGGCGCACCAGCGAAGCGCGGGCGGAGGCGGTTCTGCAGTCGTTCCGGCGCTACTTCTGGGACCTCGTTTGCAGCGCGTTCCCGCCGGTCTGGCAGCGCTTCCTGGCCGAGCCGACGTTCCGCCTGGACTGCCTGAAGCGGCTGTTCACCAGTCCGGCCAAGTACGTCTTCGTCGGCAGTTACCGCCGCCAGGTCAACATGGATTGGATGCGGACCCGCACCCACGAAGACCTGGAGCGCGGCTTCGTGGAGCCCAAAGCGGCGGAGGAGTTCATCCGCGTGTCCGGCGATCGCGCGATGCAGGAGTACCTGACCGGCATCCTGGTCACGGCAGCCGTCAAGCCGACCTCCGAGCTCTGCTATGTGTTGTTCTGGGCGTGGGTGGTCATGCAGGTCGACAAGCTGAAGACGCTCGGCTGGTGGCTGGCGCCCCTCGTGGCAGTCGTCGCTCTGATCTCCCCGTCCGGCACGCTCCGCTTCGCCTACTGCCTCTCCCGGCTGCCATTCCGCCGCGGCGTCCCCTTCGGCACTGCCACGCTGCTCGCCCCATTCAGGGCCCTCGGCGACCTGGCCTTCTTCGTCCAGACGGCGAAGACGTACCCCTCGTTCTCCGGCTACCTCCTCACCGCCACCGCCTGCCGCCTGGCCGAGCACTTCCCCGTCTTCGGCGAACGCGGCGGGCTGTTGAGCATCTGGACGGTCACCGTGCTGTTGAGCTGGCCCGCCTCATTCCGCCGCTGGCGGGAGTGGTGGCAGGGGCAGAAGAAGGGGTGAGCAACGGGGGCGGCAAGCTCGACAGGTGGCTTGGTCAGGGCTCTCGCTGTGGCCGAGTTGCCGCTCGGAATCCCGCCAGGTAGAATCGCCAACGGGAGGCTGTCAGGATGACCGTACGAGAACTGATCGACGATCTGGAGGCGATTGACCGCGAGCTGCCCACGTATGAGCGCAGGTTCGGTCTGGCCTCAGCAACTCTCTACGAGCCGTACCTGCAGGGGAAGCTCGACGATGGCGACTTCGAGGAATCGTCCGAGTACGGGAGGTGGGCCGGGCTGTTCTCTATTCGGCTGAAGAGGGAGCGCGAGTTGGTTGAGAGAAGCGATGCTTTGGTCCGCGACCTCGCGCAGGAGGACGCAGAGGGTGGCTTCCATATTGGCCCTGCTGCGGAGTTGGTGGAGGCGGACTGAATGCTCTCCGGTGCTTCCCAGTACGCTGGGTTTGTGTACTCCCTGCCGCAGCAACACCCGGGCATCCAGCAGATGAGCGTCAAGGTGTTCCCAACGGGACCTCGGCAGGGAAGGGCGGAGGGGGAGATCGAGTTCAGGGGAGGGCTGGTCCTCAAGGTGGCGGAGCGGATCGACTTCGATAACGGATGCTTCCCCTACTGCGGCTACAGGGTGCGGCGCGGCTGGGAGGTAGCTCGGCGCCCTACTCCACCAACTCCGGCTTCTCCGGGTGCCGGTGCCGCTCCCGCTCGTTCCACGCTTCCACCAAGTCCAGTTCCTGAATGTGTTCCTGCCACGAGAGGAACTTGTCGCCGGTCTTCTGGAGCCAGCCTTGCAGCTCGCACTCCAGCTCGCGGCGGAGGCGGACGGCGCTCTTGTCGTGGAAGAGGTCTTTCTGCTGAGAGGGGTCCGTCCTGTTGTCGAACAGCACCCAGCCGTCGCCGTTCTGGTAGCGGGCGTAGGTGTAGCGCTTGGTGCGGATGCCGCGCCATTCCTTGACGCCGTTGCCGCGGGCCTGGTTGGAGGGCACGATCACCTGGAGGAAGGCGGAGCCGGGCTCCTGGGCCATCTCCCCCCGGATGGGTGCAGACAAGTCGGCGCCTCCCAGTCCCTTGGGCACCTCGATGCCGGCCAACCCCAGAATCGTTGGCATCAGGTCGACGATGCCGACCAACGTGTCTACCACCTGCGCGTTGCCGAGCCGCGCCGGCCAGCGCATGATCAGCGGGATGAGTAGGCACTCTTCCCACGGCTGTTCCTTGTGAGTGCGGTCATGCGAGCCGAGCATGTCGCCGTGGTCGGAGGTGAAGACCACCAGCGTGTTCTCGTCCAGCCGCAGTTCCTTCAGCGCCCGCACCAGTCGGCCGACCTGCTCGTCCAGCGCGGTAATGGCGGCGTAGTAGTTGGCCACCTGCTCGCGGTCGGCGTTCTGGGCGTTGGGGCGCAGTGTGAGCTTGTCAGGGACGTACTGCTTGCGGTGCTCTTCGGGCACTTGGTCGTACGGGTCGTGCGGCGGGCCCCACGACAGGCAGAGGAGGAAGGGGTTGTCGCGGTGGTCGCGCATGAACTGGATCGCCAAGTCCGTCTGCGCCGCCGGTTCGTATCCCTCGAGGGCGACCGGCTCTTCAGTGTCGGCGTGGCACTTCGCGCTGAAGTAGTCGTGGTGGCAGTTCCAGGCGCGCCAGTAGTCGAAGCCCAGGCGCCGAGGTCCCGGAGGGGTGAACTTGTCGCGAGGGACGCCGTCAAGGTGCCACTTGCCCACATACCCGGTGGCGTAGCCTTCGTCTTTCAGCACCGTCGCCAGCGTGGGGACGTCCGTCGAAACCTGCATGTCGTTGCAGACCGCGCGGTGGGTCAGCGGGTACAGACCTGTCAACAGCGACGCCCGTGCCGGCGTACACACCGGGCAATTGGCGAGGGCGTTCGTGAAGAGCAGCCCCTCTTTCGCTAACCGATCCAGGTTCGGCGTCTGCACGTCCGGGTCGCCCATGCACCCCATCGACATGCCGCGCATCTGGTCGGCGAACACCAACAGCACATTCGGCCGGTTGGGGGGCTTTTCCTCAGTCTTGGGCTCTTCTCCGAACATCGACTCCTCCTCAGGTCCCGCTCTCAGTCACAAGTCGTCGGCGCGCGGCGACAGGGGGGGAAAGGACGAGGACAACGAACATGCAACCATGTTACCGCAAACGGCGCGCGCCCGCGCTGCTCCGCGCCTCTGGCGACTGAACGGCCACGGCGATACAATCGCGGCTCTCACCTCTGGATCAGTTATCGGCAGAAGCCCATGGGCAAAGCATGGCAAATCGAGTTGTTCGGCGGCCTGCGCGCCCGTTGCGGCGAGCGGGTCGTCGAGCGTTTCCGCACGCAGAAGACGGGTGCGTTGCTGGGCTACCTGGCGCTCCATGCCGACAGGATGCACTCGCGCGAGGTGTTGGTGGAGTTGTTCTGGCCGGGGGCGGGGTCGGACCCGGGGCGGAACAGCCTGAGCACGTGCCTTTGGTATCTCCGGCGAGAGCTGTGCTCCGCGAGTCCTGCAACGGAGGACGTGATCCTCGCGGACCGCGCTGCGGTCGGGCTGCGTTCGGAGGCGATCTCGACGGACGTGCAGGAGTTCGCGAGTGCCGTCGAGCACGGCAGAGCCGCGCAAGGGGAGGAGCGACTCGCCTCGCTGACGCGCGCCGCGGACCTCTACGCCGGCGAGTTCTTGAGGGGGTACTACGAGGCCTGGATTGTGGCGGAACAGCGGCGATTTGCCGAGCTGTTCCACGAGGCGCTGACGGGGCTGACGACGATCCTCGAAGGGCAGGGGGAGCGACCCCGAGCGCTGGAGTTGGCGGTGCGGGGGGTGGAGGCAGATCCGCTCCGGGAGGAGTCTCACCGGGAGGTCATCCGGCTACAGCTTGCGGCCGGGCACCCACAGCAGGCGGTCCAGCAGTTCCGGACGCTGGAGAATGTCCTGTCGAAGGAGCTTCACGCCGCGCCGGCCCAGGAGACGCGAGCGCTCGTCGCGCCGCTGCTGGGCGCGGCCGCCGACCGGCTCAGTCGGCCGCGCGTGGCGGTCAGCGCCAGCGAGCCGGGCCAGGAGCTAGCCCGGGCCGTGCCGTTCCCGAGTGGCACCTACGCAGTGCTCCTTGCCGAGCCCGTCGGCGAGTCGGTTCCCGACAGCGACTGGCGCAGCGTCGCCCAGGCACTGCGACGCGCGGCGCGGCAGCGGGGTGCGGTGGCGACCAGCGAGAGCGACCGGGCGGTGGCGGTATTCCCCTTCGTCGAATCGGCGCTTGCCTGCGCCACTGCCCGCCGGCCGGCTGAACCGGCGACGGACGCGCTCACGCTCCGGATGGCTGTTGACCTCGGCAGGTTGGAGGTGCGGGCAGCCCGGCTGACCGGTCCCGTGCTGAAGCATGCGATGCATCTGCTCCGCGCGGCGAAACCCGGCGAGGTGGTCTGTTCGGCCAGCGCGGCGGCGCTGGCGACGCTGGCGCCCGAGCCGGCGTGCAATTTGGTGGATCGCGGTCTCTGTCAGTTGGCGCGTGAGGCTGCGCCCGAGCGAGTGTTTCGGCTCGAACGCGGCGACCCGTCGCCTGCCGACGAGCGGCCGCGGGCCGCCGCGGCCCCTTCGGCCCCGAGCGTCCCCGCGCCGTTGACGCGGTTCTTCGGTCGCGGCCCGGAGTTGACCCGCCTGCGCAAGCTGCTCACTACGGGATCCACCCGCCTCGTGACGCTCCTGGGACCGTCGGGCCTCGGCAAAACGCGCTTGGCGACGGAACTCGCCAACCGAGTTGGCGAGGCGTTGGCGGGAGCGGTCTGGTTTGTGCCGCTGGCTACGGTCGAAGCCGCGGAACGGTTGGCAGATGCCGTGTTGCGGGCGGTGCACGACGGCCCCGGCGCAGCCGGTGCAGAACCGCTGCGGCAACTGGTCGAGGCGTTTGGACGACGCCCCGGGTTGCTGATCTTGGACAACTACGAGCACCTGCTGCCCGAGGGCGGCGACTTCCTCGAAGCGCTGCTGATCCGCACCACGGACCTGCGCTGCCTGATCACCTCCCGGCGGCGGATCGGGCTGCGCGGCGAGCGGGAGTTCGCCCTGCAGCCGCTGCCGACGCCGGGCAGTGCCGCCACCCGCGCCCAGTTGCTGCGCTGCCCCAGTGTTCAGTTGTTCACGGATCGGGTGCAGGCCCTCTCACCGGCCTTCCAGGTGACGGCCGCCAACGCCGCCACGGTGGCGGAACTGTGTACCGGTCTGGAGGGCATCCCCCTGTCGCTGGAATTAGCCGCGGCCCGCAGCGGCTGCTTGACGCTGACGGAGATGCTTCAGTCGCTGTCGCGTCGGTTCGACCTGCTGGTCACCCAGGACAACTACCGGGCCGCGCGCCACAGGTCCGTGCGGGCGGCTGTTGAAAGCAGCCTGGCCTCGCTGACGCCAGAGCTGCGGCGGTTCTTCGCGAAGCTGTCGGTCTTCCGGGGCGGGTGGACGTTGGACGCGGCCGAGGAGGTCTGCGGGGAGCCTCTGGCCGGAGACCGGCTGGCCGAGCTGCGAGACGTGTCGCTCGTAGAGGCCGACACCAGCGGTGCGCAGACGCGGTTCAGCATGTTGGAGACGTTGCGCGAGCTGGCAGCCGAGCAGTTGCCCGCCAGCGAACGGCTCGCGCGCCGCCACGCGGATTACTATGTCGCCCTGGCGGAACGGGCGGACTTGGCAGTGGACGGACCCGAACAGGAGGCGTGGATGGACCGGCTCGAAGTGGAGCTGCCCAACCTCCGGGCCGCGCTGGCGTGGGCGTTGGCCAACCGACCGACCCAGGCACTGCAATTGGCGGTGACGCTCGGGCAGTTCTGGGAAGTGCATGGTCACCGGTCCGAAGGGCGCGAGGCGGTCTGCGCCGTGCTGGCGCGCGCCCCGCGCACGTCGGCTTCGCTCCGCGCCCGCGGCGAGGGGCTGGCGGGCTGGCTGAGCTACCTGCTCGGTGACGATGAGCGCGCCCGGCCGTTGCTCGAGGCCGCGCTGAAGCGGAGCACGCGGATCGACGATTGGGCGTGCGCCTCCCGCGTCCACTACGCGCTGGGCCACTTTGCTCTGGCGCACGAACGGCTGGACGAGTCCCGACACCACTACGAGCAGTGCCTGGCGCTTCGCCGCGCCGCCGGCAACGAAGTCGGCGCCTCCGCCGCCTTGGAGGGGTTGGGCGACGTAGCCGCCGCCAACCACGACTACGACGCGGCCCGCAGGCTGATTGAGGAGAGCCTGCAGATCAACCGGCGGTACGGCAGCGCTCGCGCCATCGCTCTGGGGTTGCACCGACTCGCGGTTCTCGACGCGGAACAAGGCGAGCTGGACTCAGCAGAACGCGCCTTCCAGGAGACTCTGACGTTGTTCCGCCAAGCCGGCGACCGCACCTCGGCCGCCGGAGCGACCGGCGAACTGGCCCAGTTGGCGCTGCGTCGCGGCGATCCCGCCACCGCCCGGGCCCGGCTCCGGGAGTCGCTGACCGAGATGCGCGAACTGGGGTCCGCGCGCGGAACTGCCGGTGGGCTGTTCCTGCTGGGGCAGGCGGCGGCCGCCGAGGGCGACCACCGGGGAGCCGTCGCTGCGTCCGAGGAATGCGCCGCGATCCGCCACACCATTGGCGAGCACTCAGGGATGGCTGCCGCCCTCGAGGAGTTGGCGCAGGTGCAGCGCCGGTCGGGTCACTTGCCGCAAGCCGTCCGCCACTACGCCGCCGCCGCCGTGCTGCGGCAGGCAACGACGCCGGACGAGACGCCGCCGTCAGTCTCCGAGTCGGTCGCGGATCTGCAGGGAGCGTTGGGCACCGAAGCGTTCGGCCGCGCCTGGGACGAAGGGCTCGCCCACGGCAAGCGCCTGCTGGAGTCCTCGTAGGATAAAGCTCCAGCTTTGTCCGGCAGCCTTCCCGGTCCTGTCCGTCCTTGCCGTCCTGTCCGTCCTTGCCGTCCTGTTCGTCCTTCTGCCCTCCCAACGGCCAAGGACCAACAGGACGGCAAGGACGAACAGGACACGCCACCGCCCTGTTCCCGCCCCTCGACTGCCCCCTGCCCCCGAAAATCTTTTCGCCCTTGTGGGAGTTCTGTGGGAGTAGCGTGTTATGCTCTTTTCCATGATTCGCAGTCTGGCGGGAACTTCGACCGACAGCCGACCGGGCTTTGACCCGGCCGCGACGGGCATTGAGGCGCCGGCGGGCTCAAACCAGCCAGCCTTCCTCCCCACGGAGAGTGGCGAGGAAAGGACCACAGGAGGTGAGGTCACGGTAACGTGAACGTCCGGGAAGCACTCCCGGAAGGGCAGCAAGCAGTCTGTAGGCGAGGCGGTCTCGCCGAATACTGAACCAGAAGGAAGATGATTGTAGATGAGATCGAAAACACCAGCGACCTTGGCATGGCAGGTCTGCGCGCTCGTGCTCGCATTCGGAGTCCTATCTGGCACGGGCATGACCGAAGCCTGGGCAGTTAGCGTCAATTACGCCGATCCCAGCTTTGGCTTCGACAACCAGAGCTCGGTCGACGTCACCTTCTACGGGAGCGGCTTCCACGACGGGATGACCGTGAAGCTCGACAAGCACTGGCACCATGGGTCCCACGCGACGCTCTGGCCGCTCAGCGGCGTGCACGTCGTGAGCGACAGTGAGCTGCGGGTCAGCTTCAACCTCTCGGGTGCCTACCTCGCCAACTACACCCTCTGGGTTGACGATGCGTGGCGCAACAACGGCTTCGAAGTCCGTGACGCCGACGGCCTGTGGGTCTCGTCCATCTCCCCGAACCGGGGCGCCATCAACGGTCCCCCGGTGGAGACCACCATCACTGGGAACACCTTCCAGAGCGGGACGAGGCCGATGCTGCAGAAGCGGATCGATAATAACGACAAGGGCGTGCAGTGGTACACGATCTACCCGACCAGCACGACCTTCGTGAGCAGCACCGAGCTCCAGGCGACGTTTGACGTGGCCGGTTTCGAGACGGGGTACTGGGACGTCGTCGTCAAGCAGCCGAACGGCACCCACTACTCTCTGACTTCGGCGTTCGAGGTCGTCGTAGCACCGACTCCCCCCGACACGACGCCGCCGACCATCATTCCACCCGCCGACGTGACCGCCG
>Ga0100380_10003805_pt1 | contig 15948 bp, 14 predicted proteins | sample CryGeymeta201504_FD_80417 | JGI IMG/M metagenome (GOLD analysis project Ga0100380, IMG submission 80417) | Groundwater microbial communities from Crystal Geyser aquifers in Utah, USA - Crystal Geyser metaG 2015-04 | ecosystem: Environmental > Aquatic > Deep subsurface > Groundwater | place... | reverse complement strand
TAGGAGCGTTTCACCATAATTAGGAGAGTTTTAGGAGATTTATGAAAAAGAAATAGGAGACTTTTAAAAGTCTCCTAATTAGGAGATTTTCAATTAAAGGTTCTTACTACCTGTTCTTCCAGGAGTAGTTATATGGGTTGCATGGTTCATTAACGGGACCAACCGTCTCCCGCCAAAAATCCCCAAAATATTTAGGAGGTCTTCACGTGAGGATTAACACCGCTCCACTACACTTAGTAGAGAAAGAAATGTTGATTTAAGTGTGGATCATGTCTACCGCTATGTGACAAGCTCAGATTAAATCCTACTTAAATTGTCCTTCAAGATTCAGCCTTCGAACCTTCTTGTTTCTCAGGTGCTAAAAAATGCGTTTGCAACTCCGCACAAAACTGTTTTTGAATTTGAATAGTAAAATCATACTTTCAATTTTAGGCGAGAAAAAGAAGAAAAAACGTCCGCAGCAATACGCCATGTTTCTTTTCGCTTCATCTTTGTTCGTGTTCTTGGCAGCTTGTTCTTTGGTATCAGCTCAAAACTGTGGTACGAGTCGCCGCCGTCCTTGGCGGTCCTTGAGCTGCAGTGAACAGGATGCGTATTTGGATGCCGCACAAAGACTCAAGGCAACAGGCCTTTGGGACGAGCTGGTCCGAGTCCATTTTGAATCTGGAGATTGGGGACACGAGGTTCCCATGTTCCTTTTGTGGCATCGCTGGTATGTTTTCATCTTTGAGCGTGAATTACAGCGAGTTAGTGGCTCCTGCTTGACCGTTCCCTACTGGGACTGGGAACGCCGCAGCAGCTTTGAGACCGTCTTTCACGAAGATACCTTTGGTTCCATTGATGTTCGTGGTTGTGTCCGAGATGGCATTGCTGCGGGCTGGAGTGTTGCGGAAAACGGAAGATGCCTCTTGAGGGATTTTGACTATCGTATGGAGATTTCCAGCGACGTTGAGATCGTCAACCGTATCACGAATTCCGACGAGTTTCGAGTGTTTGCCCCTAATTTGGAGGGAGCTCCACACACCAACCTTCATTCTTGGGTTGGAGGTCCCATGCGAGATCGATGGGCTCCTGATGGTTCGTAAATCACTGATAGTGTTGATATGTTTGGTGTTTTCCCCACCTCGGAGAAATTTTGTCGTCTAACGATTCTTCATTTGACTGCGTCCTCAGACCCACTCTTCTTGCTTCATCACTCCAATGTTGATCGTCATTTTGCCCTCTGGCAAAATTACCACGGCCACGACGGCGTTGATACCGATGATTACGGCCGGAACGTAAGCAACTATTCGTTGAGCTCTTTTTGGATGACTTTGTTGTGCTACACTGAAACGTATGATTTTCTCACTATTTTGGATTCTTTTTTATATTTGCTCTGAGCACAGCACTACAGTGCCGATCTGGACGAACCTCTGGTCATTCGTGCCGATCGTCGCGTTAACTTTAATGCTCCTGGTCGGGACCGCCCTCCCACTCCCCGTGAGCTCTTGGCAAATCGTGGTGGCTACCTAAGCACACAATACGTCGACGACAATTTGGCATTGATGTTGGTACAGTCCAGTGATCGATTCGCAGATTCCATTAACGAAGACTGGAATGCTCCCGGTAGGTCTGGAACACAGTGTGAACGTCAAAGCGAAGAACCCACCGACAGGGACAATGGAGACGGCGATACACGTGGAAACCAAGATGATAATAATGGAAATGGATCTGAACAACAACTACGATGCCGCCGCCGCAATGCTTCCTGCAGAAGAAACCGGGATTGCTGCAGTCGCCTCTGTGGCCGTGGGATTTGCCGTCGTCGACAGAATATCCGCCGCACAGTAGACCACCAAGATGAAGATTATTGGGAATTGGCGGCTCCGGAGTTCGAGAGCAATCCCAGCTTGAAACAGCGATGGTACGAACTGATGCAGTTGTACACTCCCGAACACCCCGAACAAATCTTTGACATTTTAGGACAAGAAGATTGTGCGAGTCGACATGCTGCTGCGAATAATGCTGATACCAACATTACTGCTCCTTCTAACAACGTTGTTGAGTGGCATGAAGGTGCAGGTATTGCCAAAAATCACAGTCTCTTTATGGATTGTCATTATGCTCCAAATCACAGCAACAATTAAATGGACATTTAAAACGTTTCTGAACCTATGAATGCAGAGTGAATTGTGTTGTCATCCATCAGATCTGCTTGGAACAGTCTTTCTTTGGAACAGTCTTTGTCCAGGAAGATAAGCTTAGTATTTATTATTGATTGAACTTTTTATATGAGTGAGTGTGCACACTATGCATCGCACGTGCACCAACCAACAGAGTTTGATATGGAGCCGATGGGCATAGCTCAGTACTTTTCTTGTCAATACTTATAGACGTCAAACCGAATCTACATGTGTTGACTCCGTAGAGTTGCATCCTATCACAGCTAGCTAGTACCTGCATGAGTACAAAAGAATGAAATGCACACTCATTACTACAGTAAATGTGTACGGTAGCTAAAATAATCGGCCCGGGTGAATCGAATCTGCCGCAATTGTTCAGTGTCGATTTCATGATGTTGTAGTATGCTGTTAAGTGCTCTATTCCCTACTCCCTACTACTACTTCGTCTCACTTCTCCTCCTCACAACAAACACCATTACGCACATAATCGCATCTGACTTCCGACCCCAAACTCAATGGCTCTGCTATTGGAAACTACGTTAGGTGACCTAGTAATCGATTTAGACGTGGAGGGATCACCGACTCTATGTCAGAACATACTTGAATTGGCTCAAGTTAGATATTACACACAAACATTAATTTACAACATTCAAGCCAATCGATTTTGTCAGCTTGGTGATCCGTACGGTAATGGCACCGGTGGGGCTTGTTTTCAGGGTTTGCTGGATACTGCTGCTGCTGCTGCTGCTGCTGCTGCTGCTGCTGCTGCTTCCGAAAGCAGTGGTAGTAGTGATGTTACCAAGAGTCGTAAGCGATTTTTAAAATCTCAAGGACGACGTTTGACTCGGAGTGAATGTCAAGAAAAGGGACGAGTTGTGGCCACCGAAATCCAAGGCATTCCCGATACCATTGGATCTCAGTTCTTAATAACTTTGGCCGATGGACCTGGTCGTGCTCTCGATGGTTACAGTATTACAAACGACAGGAGCACTAACAACAACAACAACAAGACGAACGACAGTGCAGCACACGATACATTTTTGTCGCTGGGTAAAATCGTAGAAGACGAGAACAACGTGCTGGAGCAACTGTCAAGGCTGTATTGCGATGTTGAAGGACGTCCGTATGTCGATGTTCGAGTTCATCGCGTACTGGTTGTTCATAATCCCTTTGAGGATGCACAACGACAACAACCGGAATTGTTGTACGATCTGTACCGACAACGAGGTGTCGAATGGGATCCCGATGCGTCTCGCGTGACGGCATCTCCTGACTACGATCGTCCGCCAGAAGAAAAGGTCGAACCACGCCTTTCTGCATCAGAGGTTGACTTGGTCGACGACGAAGACGAACAGCAGGTAGAGCGTCTCAGGGAACAACAACAGGAAGAAGCTATGAAACACGATGCCAAATCGCGAGCCAATGTCCTCGAAATGCTGGGTGATTTGCCCGATGCCGACATTAGGGCACCGGAAAATGTTCTGTTCGTTTGCAAGCTCAATCCTGTAACCGAGGACGAAGATCTGGAGTTGATCTTTTCGAGATTCGATCCCAATGTCAAGGCAGAAATTATTCGTGATCACGATACGGGCCAATCACTGCATTATGCCTTTATTGAATTTACCAAAAAAGAACAAGCCGTAGAGGCATACTTCAAAATGAACAATGCATTAGTTGATGATCGACGTATCAAGGTGGATTTCAGTCAGTCGGTAGCCCATATCTGGGACAAGTTCAATCAGAAATTGCGGCCTAGTGCTCTACCATTGGGATTCCAAAGAGGAGGCGGAAGAGGAGAAGGCCGTGGTGGTGGAAGAGGAAGCCATGGTGGTGGTCGTGGTAGAGGTAGATTTCAAAGAAACGGCAGGCAGCAACAGGATCAACAAAACAAAAGAAATGAGCGTGGGAATAATGGTCGAACGAACCACTATGAGCAAGATGGTCGTCGTCGAGATGGACACGAGCGCAATGAAAGCAATGCCAGCTACAGCAGTCACGCGGTAGTAGATGAATTCGGTCGCACTCGAAACATCATGGCAATTGGGAATGACAGTCGCTCGGATGAACACCACCGAGGTCATCGAAACGATAATAAAAATCCAGCTAGCCGCAGTCGCAGTGGCAGTCGAAGCACGTCTCCAGCTCGGAGGTCTCGTCATCACAGATCTCGTAGTCGCAGTGGTAGTCGCAGTCGTGAGCGGAGTCGCAGTCGCAAGCACCACAAACGAAATCACCACGATCACCATCATAGAAAGAAGAAGCGCAGTAAGCACCAACATCGCGGTAAAAGCTACAGTCCCGAAGATGATCATCGTCGCAAACGCCGATACGACAGCGAGGACGAGGAAGCAAGAAATAATGCGAAAGAAGAACACCCTCCTTCGAAGCGTCGGTACGATAGCGAAGCTTCTGAGGAGCATCATGTGCACAGCCGCAAGAAACACTCCAAACATCATCACAAGAAGAGGCGAAGGGGAAGCCGCAGCCGAAGTTCCAGTAGGTGATTATTTCATGTCAGACGTCAGAGATGATGCTACAAAACAACAGAAATAATAGTGATGGTTGGGATGTCAGTGTCAAAAGGTTTACAGCGTCATAACACTATGGTTCTATGGTTGTTTTATACTCTAATGCATGTAAAGCGTATCGGAACTCCTCGCACGTCTTGACAGGGACGGTTCTCTGTCGACAGGCGGATCAATTGCTCACGTAAGATGTGAACAAAATGTAATCAAGTACAGCTGTATTTGTAACAGCTTGCCTGCCTTCAATGTGAGACATGGCCTGATAACGATTCTTTAAAGGTCTTCATCCAAGTCTTGTAGAATATCCAGAACATTTGTGAGTGTGGTAACGATGAGCTCCCTGTTTGGTAGTTGCTGCTGTTGCTCTCCCCCAGTGCTCTTATTCATGTGATACAACAAAGCAGCAACGGCATCAGGACAATTCCTGAAGGGATCCGTGAAGAGAGTTGTCAGCGTAGGCGAGTCGGACATGGTCGATTGTCCTCTTGATAGTTCTTCGTCTTGCTTCATTGTAGCTATTTTCTTTCAGTACGTAGTCCGCTTGGTCGATTTTCCAAATTTTGAATTTATGAAACACAATGGTTTAAAATGGAATTGTGAGATGAATCAACGATGATGTTGCACTTTTTGTTACATAGAAAGGCCTAGATCTACTTGAGAAGTCTTGAATTTGTAATCCGCACACCTTAAATCGTTTGTTTCACACTTTTACCATCGATTCATTCTTGTAGTAAATTCCATTTAGTACTGGTAGGTGCCAGTACCGTACTATTAGCCTAGCTAGGTACCCTGGTACCAGGTACCAGGTACAGTACTCGAACACAAAAATTCAATATTCCAGTGTCGTTCGGAAGTCAAAATATACCACTGGTAATGAATAATAATGATACCAGGTAATAATAGACTAGTCAAAGAGCAATGCAAAACTTCCAGAAAGCGAACAGGAATCCGGATTGTTCAAGATGAATCGTTATTAAAGCTAGTACCAGGTACCTGGTAGCGTAGATTCTTCTCACAAATCAACGCAAATAAGTTTCAAAGCCGAACGACAAAAGCACGAGCAAAAGTAACCTACCAGGTACTCGTAGTCTACCAGGTACCATACCAGGTACTGGTAATCCTGGTACTGTACCAATGTTACATTGTGATACTTTTTACCAGTGGTACCAAAATCCCAGTGCCTATTACCACTAGTACCACTCAGAGTGGTAAGATCTGCCTTTCGTTGTGCATTCAGCAGATGACCTCAAGTTAAAAGAACAATCGATGATTTTTCCAGGAGTACTACGGTAGTGTGCGGTACTACTAGGTACCAGGTATCGTGGTCTACACAAGGAGCTCCAATCGCAAAAGCTACTACTGTACGCTAGGGAGTAAGAGGGTACCAGGTACCAGGTAGCCAGGGTAGTCAGTAGCTGGGTATGGTAACACACTGCTGGCTTGAGATTAAATCTTACAACTGTCGACAGAAACGAATGTGTTGCCACTGTATTAACGCAGCTTCGAAAGACACAGCTTTCTTCTGGAAGTTTGCGAGCAATGGGAACTTCGAGAAAGTAAGAGCTGAGCTCATTTTTGTGTCGATTGCTACCAGTACCGTAGACCTACAACTACTACTTAGAGTAGGACCAGGTACCTACTCCGAGTAGTTCTCCACCCGTGGTACAGTAGTTTAGAGGAGAATCATCTGCTCTGGCACAAAGCCAAAAAGCCAATTCGTGCAGAACAGTCTGCAGCTTGCAATGCGACCTTCGACCTGGAAAAACCGTTCCGCGCCACAGTACAGGTAGTTCGAGTGGCAAAAACGAATCTGTCGAATTCATCAAATAAATATTAGTAGTACTAGTAGACTAGTACAAATGTACTAACAATAATAGACTACTAGTACTAAGTAGTACTACTAGTCTAGTCTACTGCTTTAAATGATAATAATAATAGGAGTCGTAACCAGTTGCACTTAAGCCTACTGCCCGGGTGAAGTTTGATAATTTTCAAACCCGCGGGAACCATGCCACCACCATCATTTTGATCTTTTCATCCATCTTTTTTTTTCTTATTTTTTATTATTATTACTTGGTACTCCCCAGCGCTGAACCGCAGCAGTAGTATTTAAACCGCAAACCTCTACTCTTAATAAGCTCACACCAACTTATCAATTAGCAATGGTAAAGAATAGCACCCGCAAAAAAATAATTGCTTCTACTGCCGCCAAGGCTCTTGTCGTGAGCGATATTGCCAAGGTCAGCTACGTTCCTTTAATGGCTTTGGTGTTGGTGGTTGTCTCTGGCATTGTTTTTTTTCTTGGGCAAGATACACCAGAGTTGTCGCTGGCTCTTGCTGGCACGTCCTCTGCTTCTATTCGTGATAGCTCTGAATCAAAATTGAAGTCAGATCAGCGGCCACTTAAGCGAAAGCAAGGGTTAAAGCAACACCCACAATTTAAGGAAAGCTGGGATATCTTTCAACGAATCGAGGCGGAACAAACAGGTCGAGTGGTTCCTCCGCGATCACTCGAAACCAGTCCTCCACAGAGACCTGTTCATTTTATGCAGTTTCATACGGGTGTTTCTCAACTAGAGGCCTATTCTGGTAGCTGGCTACAGAAAAAAAATGACTTCATGTCGATGAAATTGGATGCCATGAAAGAATGGGAGGATGCGGCGATTTTTGCGTACCACGATGCGCCCAATAATAATCGTGCCTCCATGTTGCACATGCCACTGGATATGTTGGACTTTAGGTACGTTCTTGCCAGTGCTTTTCAGCTTGAGAGCTTGATTTGTTTGTAGTTTTCTGCATACGCGATGATATCGTATTCTCACCCAATACATTTAGTCTAGAACATTTTTCGTCCTACTGGGACCTACTAAAGATATATGAAAATGACATCCCCTTCAAAAGTTCAGTATCAAAGTTGGAAGAGTATATCAGACAGGCACCAAAATATAAACTTGTAGAGGAACCAATCTGGCGACAAACAATTGCCGTCATAGCCTTTCATCAATACACAGGAGAACAATCCAACCAGAAAATTGCTGTCCCTGAAAAGAGCGACAAATTAAATACTGTATCGCTAGCCGCTGCTCTCGAATCCGTTCGTAGAGCTGGTTTTGGCAGGGCCGTGGTGGTGGGTGTGACCGACAAGGACGAGAAGCTAGCCGACGCATCATTTCGATTACTAAGTCCATCCAGTCCGAACAAATTAAGTACCATGGAACTTGCATTCGTCAAAGGTGACCCTGGGGTAAACTATGACAACAATATACCAAAAGTGGCTCTCTTGGGCCTGCGCAGAGCCTTTGAATTGATCGGCCAGAGGTCAGAGGAGCAACGTGCCTATGTTGAAAAATGGCTGGGGAACTCTCAGGAACCAGACTATTGGGAATATGTGTATTTGTCTGAGCATGACAGCATATTGTATCACCGACCCCGTGCTCTGGAACGAATCAAGGCTTTAGTAGATGGTGGAAATCTCATGTTACCACACAGGCTTCAACCCATCCCGCACGAGTCCGACGTGAGTGGCGCCTTAAGAAGGGAGACATACTTGCCAATGAAGGGAGATTTTGAAGCTGTCACGGCAATTAGCATTGAAAAGGATACCTGCTGCGATGAGAACTGGGGACCTGATCGTAGTCCAGGGAAAGAACCAAATTTTCCTCAATGCGATGGTAAAATGTGGTATGAATGTGACTTTGGTAAGACAAGAGCTGCACACGAACGAATAAAGGTTTACAAGCTGATTCGCCTGGAAGAAGGCACCGGAACAACCCTGATAGCTGGGACTGAGCAGGGACGACGTTGTATTCCTCAGAAGAATGGTCCAGGTTGCAAGGAAAGGGAGGAACCCCTTCGCTGACAATAGTTAGACCATGGCTCGTGATCCCATCAAGCCCATCAAGAGACGGTACTACAGTAACGACTGAATCGCCACCACAGAACTCAGCGCAAAGTTTGGACATTTACAAGCTCTTGTTCAGCATTGTTAAGGAAAACAATAGTACTGTAGCAAACAAACAGCATTTAAGTAGTTTTTAAGTTTTTTCTGGTTTGCTAAAAATCGCGTTTCGACTGGGCGACAACTTGCGTCGTGGCATTCTAGGAGAGTATTCTTCAAATAATCGATATTTTCGAATGGCTGTTGCTGGCTCCAAAGTGGTATCTATTCTCATGGGCGGAGAGGAATGCCACCGACCCAACGAGGTTAAGGATCTTCTCGAATTAAGAGTTTTCCCATCACATTGCTCTATTCTACTTGTACTCCGACCTCGGCGCTGCGGTTGACTGGGAGGCCGGCAGGAGCACACCGCTAGCGGGAAGGCAGGCAAAACAGCTGTTTCGCCCCATCGACAACATCCTTCATCAGTTTCATTATTGGACAGCATTTTGGGTAATTTGAACGTTTGCACGCATTCAGTAACTTTTCTATCGATTAGTTTCAATAAATTTTTGTGATGAGACTAATAGCAGTAGTTTGCTGCACAAACCACCTCAATCAGAATAATAGTGCTGGATCAGAAGGAGACGGAGATGGAAACGAAGAGATTGCTTTTCGCTTCGGATTTGAGTTGATGAATCATCTATTTTGATGGATGCCACAAATGACGGATTCGGATACCAGGTACGGAAGGAGCGTTTCGAATGCACAGTTGACGCTACGGTAGTACTGTAGGACTACCAGGTAGTAGCTACTGTACCACAGTAGTAGTCCACTACTGGCTGGTACTACTGGCACCAGTGTACTACCAGCTATTACCAGTAGACTGTGGTACCAGGTCAGCCATACTATTAGAAGTCATGGACCTACCAGAAACTTTCCGAAATGAAAGAAATCAACCTGAACAAGAGTCGCTACTGACCACGGTACGGTACCATAAACTTCAAGATTGAAATGTGACGAAACACTTCTTCAAAAGGTGACGTAACTTCTTACCTTCGTTACCAGGTAGTACCTGGTACCAGGTACTACATGTAGTCGGTACTACTAGCTAGTACTAGTAGCTTGCTAGCTACTGTAGCTAGCTAGCTAGCTAGCTAGTAGTACTAGTACTCCTACTGTACTGGTAGTTGAGAAATCTGTCAGAATTGTTTTGAAAGCGAAATTAAATAATACTTTAGTGCCGAAGTGGCAAGATTCGCGAGGATCAGAAGCCATACAGCACATCATTTATTTTGCTGAAATCGATCGCTGAAACCTAAAACAACAAGGTTGAAAAGTAAAATGCAGATACTAGTACCTAGTAGTAAAGAAGTCGACTTATTGTACGCGACATAAACCGGCAACACCAAGGTTTCTTCAAGTTCATCATTGTCCTTCCCTCGGCGATCGGCGAGCCAGATCAAGTTTTGGTGTGCTTGCCTCGTATCCCGCAACGATTCATCCATTTCAATCGGATGGTTTACCAGTGACCGGTGGATTGGTTGGATCATTGGACACATGCCATCCCAAGCATAAAAACCGGCATGGAAAATCCGCAAAAAATCTCGTTTACGACAGGGACCGAGAAAAGCTGGCTGAGGATGTCGCTAGGACATAGCCCTTTATTACAGTCTTACGTTGAGCGCTATTACTAGTAGATATTTAGCTTGACACTTCGGATGACAGACAAACAATATGCCAGATTTTTGGAAGACAGACAGGCAACAATTCGTATGAACCACAAACAACACCTCCCTCCTCCCTCGCGAACTTGAGTCCCCGTTTCCAAGAGCATAAGTTGAACTTTCCAATATGGGCATTGGGCATCAATCAATTAATTGGTATAGGAATATTAAGGCCTTAGGTTTACTCTTCGCTGTGAGACGTGAAAGTGCCAGAGCTACATTCACTTGGCAAACTTTTTCGTACCAGTCGTCACTTTCCAAGCAAATACCGCAAGCTTACCGCGTACATTGAGTTGACAACACAGATAGTGCGGACTCTTTACTGGAGAGCTGGGAGGGAGAGTTTCGTACTTTTTTATTAGGATTGCCAAAGTAATAGAGATCCCATATATTGTGCAGCCACAACTTTCATCTTTTTCTTTATCATTTATTGCTTATTATAAATTGAAAGGCTGTGCTCTTTAATGATAAATTGAAGACCGCCCTCAATACAAGCCACTTGGGCACGATTGCACTCTTCTTCCGTAGCCGATGGCGAATCCGGATACACTTCCGTCGTAGTAGCATAAGACGCATTGGTGACCCCGGAGCACAAACCCAAACTTTTGGGCGATGGGATAATGATAACTCCTTCTTGTGAAACTGTTTCTCCAATAAGGGTTCCATCTGCTTCGGCAGGAGCAATATGTGTTACCTTTCGAACGGAATCAATCATGGCCTTGTGCCATGCCTTTTGAGGATTGGTGGAATCGCTCACTAGATAAAATCCATCGGGAATGGGATCATTAATCTTAGCCTCCGCCAGAGTCTCGGGGCTCAGGCCGTCGCGAGCACGTTTGGCGGGTCTAAATTCTAATTGATCCGAGTCGGTGGTCTCGTGAAGATCAATATGGCACATCCACTTCGCGACACCGAGGGACTTGAGGTAAGCAATTAAAGCTGCCGATTCTTCCGTAGCTGGTTCTGGATTAAAGGAACGCCCCTCCACCAACTCTCCGTCAGGACTAAAGGAACGATTGGGGTCAACAGCCCGGTGGTTCCAACGCTCAATCGTCTCATATCCCCAAGGAGAGACACTAGGTACGGCAAGAATATTGAACGTCTTGCTGTACTCTTTGGCTGAGGTCTGTAGAAACAGTATGGCGCCCTGGACACCACTCTTTTCGTAGCCGTGTACTCCTCCTGTCAACAAGAAACAAGGCTTGCTGTCGTCCCAATTATCGCTCTTCAATGCAAATTTTGGGTATGCTCTATTTTCTTTGCCTTCAATGCCACAATTCTTAACTTCCAAAGTTCCGTACTGGTGCTTTGTAAAGCCATCGATATTGTCCAATTTGGAAAGAACTTCATCAGGATAAGACCGATGGATCTTTCGAGTCTTGAGCCATTCGGCCTTTTCGGTGGCCCCCCACGGCTTATTGGGAGTCCCAATGTTGTAACCTTTTGTTGGTGGAATCATCGTAGCTAGTAGACAAATAGTAAGAAGAAGTGCTGTGGATGCTGCTAATAAAGGCGATACTTTCAAGATGGCTACTGCTGGCATTAGTTTGGAATCTACTTCTACTACTAGTAGCAGCTGAAATCGGAGCGTTTATGTGGTTGACGGTTGACGGTGTGCATGCGTGATGAGAGCAATTTTAGTTTTGTTGATGATGGTTGAGTGTGAAATAATTATTATGAATAAAAATGTCAATGCGGAGTCATTTTTATTTGATCACGAACGTGATTGAGCATCTTTTCGATGTATGAACAGTTTTGGTAACCCGTAAAATAAATAGGACGACGTACGAAGACTAGGTACTCGGATACCAGTACGTGGAGGATCGGCAACTTCAATTTGCACAATCAAACAACACAAAGGGGAGCGACCATGGCTGCTCATTATTCTAACAACCAGCATTCACCATGATCCGACCAACACTTTTCAAAAGCATACTTTCACTTCTGTGTTTGGTAGGATATGTCCGAGGTTTTGTTAGCAGTAGGCCAATGTTCGGCACAAGATGTTGGAGCCAGCAAACGACAACGACACCACCACCATCATCATCTACTACTTATTTACGAATGGCAAGCAGTTCCGATGACGCACTGCGCCTCTTTAGTCCCTGCAAGATAAATCTATTTCTACGGATTATCCGAAAACGAGAAGATGGATTTCATGATTTGGCAAGTCTATTCCAGGCTGTCGGATTTGGGGACACATTGGAGCTGACGCCGATTGCAGGCGACAAGGATGAATTTGAATGCAATATGGAAGGCGTTCCTGTGGACGCGACCAACTTGGTACTTCGTGCTCTCGAGTTAATGCGCGAAAAAACTGGCAAGTCACAACATTTCAAGGCAAACCTAATTAAGCAAGTACCAGCACAAGCAGGACTCGGAGGTGGATCTGCCAATGCTGCCACCGCTATGTGGGGAGCCAATGAGTTGATGGGAAAGCCAGCGACTCTGGATGAGGTACGCTTTACAAGTGGTTTTCGTTAATAATTCATGCGTTTCATTGTTTTCATGTATTCATTGCTGACTATCCGACCTCTTTACCGACTGAACAATATCAATAATGCTCCATCAAACAACCCGTTCAACGCCCACCCAACATTCGTGCTTACTAGATGGTGGAATGGTCTGGTGATTTAGGAAGTGACATAACATTCTTTTTGAGTCGAGGAACAGCCTATTGTACTGGGCGTGGCGAAATTATGGAATCTATTGACCCTCCCCTGACACCGGGGACAAAATTGTGCATTGTCAAACCGAACGTGGGGCTCTCGACTCCTGCCGTCTTCAAGGCACTGCAATACGACAACTTGAGCACTTTGGATGCAAAAGAGGAACTCCTTCCCGCATTTCTCAAGGGCGTTAGCACAGTTCCAGACGAATATTTCGTGAATGATTTAGAACCACCGGCATTTTCTTGTTTGCCGGAACTTAAAGCATTGAAAGAAGAGCTTTGCGAAGAAAAAGGATTTCAGCATGTCATGATGTCCGGAAGTGGTACCAGCATATTTTGCCTGGGTGAACCTGCTGACAAGGCGGCCTTTGAAGAGAAATTTGGGGGACGAGACGACGTCCAAGTGTTCTTTACGGAATTCATCGACCGGCCCGAGGGCATCTGGTTTGAGGCTCCGTCAAACTAAACTATATGCATGCTAGCTATTGTAATCAACGATATCTGAGAAACCTTCTTTGTCGACTTTACTTTTTAACTTACTATAGTAGTCTACTTCTGATGAGAACGAGAGATCACAGGCTAACAGGATTATTGGGTTATGAGCGCCAAACTTATGAAAGAGTGTTTCTTTTGATAAAAGCAGCAGCATTAACGTCCTCGAGTACGGGCCAGCGACGTCCACTTCGCACAATAAAATTCTACTTGATAGACGATGGACAATTCCTCTCGCAGTACTCCAGCTCGACGAAAAGTGGGCTTATCCCAGGGAAGTGTGGCCAGAGAAGGTCGCAAAGTCCTCTTTGATAACGCTAACACTTCGACAAGTCGAAAGAAAAAATTGGGCAGTGGAGCCTCCTCGACTGCTTCCGAGGCTCAAAGCATTCAACAATCTTTGCAACGAACTCAAAATTTATTAAAGAATGAATTACATCGTGTATCACAGGTAGCATCGGCTATCGACGAAGACGGCAAGCTGCTGGAAGATACCAAAGCCACACATCAGTCTCTAAATGTTCGAGGTGCTGCTCAAGCGCTGACGAGTTTGCAACGTGCGCAACAACGAGAACAGCGAGTCCTTATGGCATCGGTGACTTTCTTTTTGGCAGTCGTAGTTTACATTATGTGGTGCCGTATATTGGTCAAGCTTCCCTTGGTAGAGCGTATACTGAAATTGGTGGTGGGAAAATTGCATAACGTAATGGGCGAATCCTTCGTCCAAGCACAAGCAGCAATAGGTATTGCGAATGTGCGGGTTCAAGAGCTTTTTCTTGCAGGGAAAGATCAAGCTCAAGATGTTCTGTCTGTTGGGAAAGATCAGGCTGAAGTGATGATGAGAGCAATTCAGGACTTGATAGGTGGAAAGCCCTAGGCTACTCTACTAGTCTAGAATACTTGTCTGTACGTCTCAAGCAAGATTTCTAAAAACTTGGTGGGTACTGCGGAAATGCAAAGCAAACCTCCTATAATGAATCATCAAGCTCTCTCGGTAAGAAGACTTGATACGTAAATAAATAGATGAGAATTGAAAAATTAAATATTTCCTTTACTGTAGAATGAAATTAATAATATGTAACTTCAAAAAGTAATAATTCTCGTCAATCCGATCTAATTTAAAGTTCATATTTAGGGTGGACGCACATGGGATGTTCCGCGTTGTACTGGTTGGTAGGAAGACCCAAACGACGTCGCAGTGGGGGGACGATCAAGGGCAGAGCAAAGGCTGCAGTTGCCCAGGCCATGGAGAGAGCCGGAACGGGATGACGGTGGATGAAACCCTTGTACCAACCCTTGGGTAAACTGAAATGGACGGCTGAATAACAGCCAGATGCTGTTAAGAGGAATCCAAGTTCATGACCGTCCCAGTGGATCGCCATGTTATTATATTATATTAATATATATGTATATTATTTCTGCAGTAGATGAGAGATGAGAGTCACTGAGAAATGGACGATGCGAAATGCGAAGTTAGAGATGCTTTCACTTTCAGCTGGTTCAAAGTTCACAAAGATGAATCTATGAGGCTATCAACGCCGACGGGTGGAGGCTACAAGTCTGCTTATTATCCAAAATTATGCTATCATCAGTTTAACTTACACGTACAAAGATACGCAAATGTCAGAAATAACAACCTCGCCTATCTATCTGTTGCTGCCGTTGCTATTGTCTGTTGTTGCGTTGTTCTTGCTACGCACGATGGCTGTTTCAGTGAAGATCTAATCAAATTTTTGTTGTCGGGAGTGCTAAGGAGTACATCCGTGATTGGGACTGAAAACATCTTGGATTGTCAGAAGTGCTTACCGTCACGGATGCTCTAAACGGCGGGCATGGTAGATTTTAAGCAAGCGCAAAAAGCAGATGCAAGATTTTGCCTGAGCGCGTCCTCTCTTGTTACCTCTAGCAAAGCACTCCTGCGTTGAGCCCTTTCGAAAAGATCAGAGTTCACTAAAGAAATTTTTTTCGCCAGCCACGAGCATCAATTGCTTGTTTTCAGATTTTAAAAGTGCTGGTTGCAACTCGTCTTCTCAACGCAGGATCCTTAACGCAAGCAAGGACAGCGCCACTCTGCATGCAGTGCGGCGTTACTCCAGTAGTGACTGGCCTTCTCGATATGCCTTCGAGTGAGGGCGTGGTGCTCAAATCCATCACTACTAGCAGCGCTCCAAGCAGTGCATCGGACAGGCCGGTACACTAACACATACAGTAATAACATATACCCATCAGGCGCAAAACGATTGCGAAAATGTCCTCTCGTTTAGAAAAGCCACCAAAATATTGAAGTGGCTGTGCGGTTAGATCAATGAATGGATAGGGGTGTTTCCATTCTCGAGTACTGCTTCATGCTCTTTGGTGTTTTCTCATTGTTCAGCCCGCCAGAGAATATCTGGTCGATGACGCAATGAAAGTCGTGAGCCCGTTGACTACTAGCTAGCTAGGTAGAGTTAGCTTTCTACCGCGACAATAATACGTCACGGTACCCTACGTATGG
>Ga0100380_10003789_pt1 | contig 15980 bp, 12 predicted proteins | sample CryGeymeta201504_FD_80417 | JGI IMG/M metagenome (GOLD analysis project Ga0100380, IMG submission 80417) | Groundwater microbial communities from Crystal Geyser aquifers in Utah, USA - Crystal Geyser metaG 2015-04 | ecosystem: Environmental > Aquatic > Deep subsurface > Groundwater | place... | reverse complement strand
TTCTTACGTTTTACGTGTTACGTTTTACTTCCTCGTAATGCGTGAAACGTGAAACGTAAAGCGTAACCTCCAGCGGAGCGACTATGCCAAAGACAATCAAGTCCATCACCAACCCCAAGCTGCGGCTGGAAATCCTGACGCCGCAGGAAGTCAAGCGCATCCACGATGCGACCCTGCACATCATCGAGAACGTTGGCGTGCGTTTTCCCTCGCAGAGAGCTTTGGAAATCTGGGAGGCGCACGGCGCGACGATTGACCGCGAGCGGCAGATCGTGCGTGCGAAAGCCGAGCTGATCGAGATCGCGCTCAAGGCTTGCCCGCCAATTTACCCGCTGGCAGCCCGCGATCCAAGCCAGGATTTACCTTTGGACGGCAACCACGTCTACGTCGGCACGGATGGCTGCGGCGTGGAGGTGATAGACATCCACAGCGGCCAGCGGCGAACATCCTGCCTGCAAGACGTGGCCGACATCGCCCGTCTCGCCGACGCGACCGGGGAGGTGGCTTTCCATTGGGTGCCGGTCTCGGCGCAGGATATGCCGCCGGAAACGCGCGGCCTGCACGAGATCAAGGCCATTTGGGAGAACTCCACCAAGCACGTCCAGACCGAGAGCATCTACAACGCCCGCGAAGCTGAGGCTGCTATCGAAATGGCAATTGCCATCGCGGGCAGCAAAGAGGCTTTGCGCCAGCGCCCGCTGCTCTCGCTGATGCAGTGCAGCGCGCCGCCGCTCGGCCACGATGGCGGCAGCTTGGAGGCGGCCCTGCTGGCGGCTGAGTACGGTATCCCGACCGGCTTCATGACCATGGCGGCCTGCCTGACCACCGGCCCGGCGACCCTGGCGGGAACGCTGGCGGTCGGCAATGCGGAAGTCATCGCTGCTACCGCGCTGCTGCAACTGGCCTTTCCCGGCGCGCCGGTCTTCTACGCTGCTGCGCAGACCGCTTCCGATCTGCGCAGCGGCGCGTATACCGGCGGCGGCCCGGAGGATTTCCTGTTCGGCGCGGCCACCAACGTGCTCTCCGATTTTTATGACATCCCCCTTTCGATGGGGTCGTTTGCCACAGGCGCCAAAGAACCCAACTGGCAGGCCGGCCTCGAGAACAGCCTTTCGACCTTCATGGCGAGCGTGGTCATGTCCGATATGCTGCTGGGCGTCGGTCTTCTGCATGGCAGCCGCATCTGGTCTTACGCGCAGATGATGATGGACTGCGAGATCTTCTCCATCATCCACAAAATGATGCAGGGCATCGTGGTGGATGACGAAAGCCTGGCGCTGGATACCATCGCGGCGGTCGGCCCGGGCGGGAATTTCCTGGCGCAGAAGCATACCCTCAAGCACATGCGCGACGTGTTCCTGCCGCAGTTCATGGATCGCCGCCCATACAACGAGTGGGAAGAGAGGAAAGACAACGCCCGCGATTGGGCGCTGGACAAAGCACGTAAAATCCTGGCGGCGCACCAGCCTGACCCGCTCGACCCGAAGTTGAGCGCGGAGATGGAAAAGATAATCGAGCAGGTAGACAGGTAGACAAGTAGGCAAGTAGACAAATAAAGTAGACAAGTAGACAAGTAGACAAGTAGACAGGCAGACAGGTAGGCGACCTGGTAGTCTCTGTGTACCTGTGTACCTCCGTACCCGTGTCCCTGCGTACCTGTGTACCTCCGTACCTGTGTCCCTGTGTCCCTGTGTCCCTGTGTACTTGTGTACCTGCGTACTTGTGTACCTGTGTACCTGTGTACTTGTATACTTCGGTACTTACACCATGCAACCCAAACTCGAATTACTTACCCCCGAACTGATCGCCCGCATCCTGGACGAGGCTTTTCAATTGATGCTGAAGCCGGGTATCAAGGTGCAATCAGTTGAGGCGCGGCAGTTGCTGGCCGCGGCCGGCGCGCAGGTGGATGGGGAGGTGGTCAAAATCCCGGAGAAGGCCGTGCGCAAGGCGCTGGAAAGCGCCCCCTCGACCTTCTACCTGTATGACCGCCGCGGCAAGGCGGCCGTGACTTATGGCGGCGACGCGGTCCAGTTCGACCCCGGCTCGTCGGGCGTCCATATCCTCGATCCAGAGACGCTGGAGCACAAACCCTCGTACACGCCGGATCTGGTGCGCGTCGTCAAGGTGGCCGAGATGCTGCCGCAGTACGATGCCCAATCCACCGCGATCGTCTGTAACGAGGTTCCCAAGGCTATCGGCGACCTGTATAGGCTATATATCGTTTTGCTCTATTCGGATAAACCGATCGTCACCGGCTCGTTCTCGCTCAAAACCTTGCCAGCCATGTTCGACATGCTGGCGATTTTCGATGGCGACAAGAAAGGGTTGGCCGAGAAGCCACAGGCGGTCTTCGACGCTTGCCCCTCGCCGCCGCTGATCTGGAGCGAGTTCGGCGCGGGCAACCTGATCGAGCTGGCGCGTGCCCGCGTCCCAGCGGAGATCGTCTCCATGCCGCTGGCGGGCGCGGCTGCGCCGGTCACGCTGCTCGGATCGGTCATCCAGCACGCGGCCGAATGCCTGAGCGGGATTGCCATCCATCAAATGGCAAATCCCGGCGCGCCCATCGTGTGGGGCGGCGCGCCGGCCATCTTCGACATGCGCAAGGGCACCACCCCAATGGGTGCAATCGAGACGGCCATGATTGACGCGGCTTACGCCCAGGTCGGCAAGAGCTTGGGCCTGCCCACACACACCTACCTGGGCGCCAGCGACGCCAAGATCGTGGACGCCCAGGCCGGACTGGAGAGCGGCGTCAGTGCATTGATCGGCGCGCTGGCCGGGATCAACATGATCTCCGGCGCGGGGATGCTGGACTTTTTGGCCTGTATCAGCGCGGAGAAGCTGGTGGTGGATGCCGAGGCGATTGGCATGGCCCATCGTCTGCTGGACGGGATGCAGGTCCGGACGGAAACGCTGGCGACGGCGCTCTTCGAGGGGATCAACTTCAAAGGCGATTTTCTCAAACAGAAGGTCACGCGCGAACTGTTCCCCAAAGAACAGTATCTGCCCTCGGCCGTCATTGACCGCGACACGATGCGCGGCTGGCAGGCGGCTGGTAGTTTAGACACATTCGCACGTGCCAAGGCGCGCACGGCGCAATTGGTGAGCGAGTACAGACGTCCGCACAGGGCAATTGAGCAGGAAAGAGAGCTGCGGGCGATGGTCGAGAGCCTTGTCCGCCAGGCTGGCATGGCGCGCCTGCCGGAATTGGGTGAGTGATGGAAGGCTGGTGGACTTTACTTCAATCCAGAAAAAACATATAATAAACTACTTGGGAGCACACAGGATTGTACTCGGAAAGGAGGCGTACACAGAAAACGCGATCTGGTTCGAGGCCTGCATAAAGGGCCTATTTTATCCACATAAAAAGAGAGAGGAGAATGCGATGTTTTCGAAAAAAGCTGTTACGTTGATGATCGTCCTGGCAACGAGCCTGAGTCTGCTTCTGAGCGCCTGCGGGCCGAAAACGCCAGTTTCACCCCCGCCGCCTGCGGCGGGAACCACCGCGCCGGTGGCCACCGAAGCACCGGCACAACCAAAGAAAGTCGTGACATTAATCTTCACGCAGGAACCGGACACCCTCAACCTGCACTACACCAATATGTGGTTCTCGGCGATCCTCCAGCAACTCTGGAACCGCTGGGCCTGGGAATATGACGAGAATAACAATCCATTCCCGGTGCTGGTTGCTGAAATGCCCAGCGTGGAGAACGGCGGCCTTTCGGCGGATGGCACTATCCTGACTTTGAGCCTGCGTGACGACATCATCTGGTCGGATGGCGAACCCATCACGGCGGATGACTTCGTCTTCACCTGGGAAATGGCAAACGCGCCGACCAATACCGTCGCCAGCGCCTATCCCTACAGCGAAGCCGTCAGCGTCGAAGCCCCGGACCCGCAGACTGTTGTTGTGACTTTCGCCGAACCCTTTGCGCCCTGGCTTTACTTCTTCCATGGCATCCTGCCCAAGCACGTCTTGCAGCCCATCTTTGACGCCGAAGGAACGCTGGATAACGCCGATTGGAACACCAACCCCACCGTCGGCGCCGGCCCATTTGACTTCGCCGAATGGGAATCGGGCTCCTACCTGCGCTTCGTCCGCAACGATAACTACTGGGGCGACAAGCCCAAAGTGGACGAGATTTTCATCCGTATCGTGCCGGATGACGCCTCCCAGATTGCTGCCCTGACCGCCGGCGACGGCGACGTCGGCATCTTCATTGCCTACCCCGACATTCCCACCCTCGAAGGCGCCGGCATCAACGTGGTCAAAGTCTTCTCCGGCTACAACGAAGGCTGGTACTTCAACATGGGGCAGAACGGTCATCCCGCTCTTCAGGATGTACTTGTCCGCCAGGCGCTGGCCTACGGCACCGACCGCTTCATCATCAACCAGGACTTGCTGCTCGGCAAGACCGTCCCGGCCGCCACCTTCTGGGATGGCTCCCCCTGGGCCGACCCGACTCTTATGGCCTATCCCTACGACCAGCAGATGGCCAACAACCTGCTCGACCAGGCCGGCTGGGTCGACTCGAACAGCGACGGCACGCGTGACAAGGACGGCGTGGAACTTATTTTGCGCTACGGCACGACCACGCGCGAAATCAGGAAGGATACCCAGGCCGTCATCCAGCAGCAACTGGCCGAGATTGGCGTTGGCATCGAACTCTACAACTACGAGTCCGACCTGTTCTTCGATACCTTCGGGAACGGCGGCCCGGTAGCCACCGGAAAATATGACATCGCGGAGTGGTCCGACCTGCCCGGCGGCTTCCCCGACCCGGATACAGCCTACTGGCGCTGCGCCGAAATCCCCAGCGACGACTCTCCACAGGGCGTGAACTGGGAATTCATCTGCGATCAGGAACTGGAAGACCTGTTCGCCCTCCAGTCCACCCAGGTGGACACCGCTGCCCGCATAGAAACCTTCCACCAGATCAGCCGGATCATCTTCGAGAAAGTTTACTGGCTCGGCATCTGGCAGGACCCGGATATCTGGGCGGTCGGCTCCCGCCTGGCAAACGTCAAGCTTTCGGGTGTCACACCGTTCTTCAACGCTGCCGAATGGGACATCAATCCCTAGTCCCCTCTTCGCAAAAAATTGATCTCTGAAGGTGCGTGGGTTTCTGGCGGTTACAGCCGCCAGAAACCCACCTCGTCGTTCTGAAGGCAGACCGCATGACACGTTACATCGTAAGACGCCTCCTGCAAGCCATCCCGCTGATGTTTTTTATCAGCCTGGTCCTGTTTGTTATGATGCGGAACATGGGCGACCCGCTTGCCACCATGGGCGGGCGCACCATGACCCGCTCCGAAGACCGGGCGCGCCTGACCAGGCAACTGGGCCTGGATAAACCCATCATCGTACAATACGTGTACTGGCTGATTGGCAATGACTGGACAAAAATAGATATGGACGGCAACGGCGTGGCCGAAACGCCCGGCACGCGCAAAGGCATCCTGCGCGGCGACTTTGGCCTATCGCTGGTCAATCGCAAATCAGCCATGCAAGTCATCATGGAGCGCCTGCCCAATACGCTCATCTTGATGCTGACCGCAGAAGTGGTCATTATCACCGGGTCTTTATTGATCGGCATTTACGCCGCCCTGCGGCAATATTCCTTCACAGACAACCTCGTAACGACTCTCTCGTTCATCGGGTATTCCATGCCCATCTTTTTTGTCGCCCTGGGGTTGATGTACATTTTCTCGGTCAACTTCAAGGCCTGGGGGCTGCCCTACCTGCCTACCGTCGGCATGTTCGACCCCCAGATCGGAAAGACGTTCTGGCAGACTGTCTGGCACATGATTCTGCCGGTCATCACCATCGCGCTGACCAGTTTTGCCGCCAACAGCCGCTACGTGCGCAGCACCATGCTGGAGGCCCTGAGCCAGGATTACATCCGCACCGCCAGGTCCAAAGGCCTGCCGCGCCGCTCGATTGTCTTCGTCCACGCTCTCAAGAACGCCTCCCTGCCCATCATCACCGTCGTCGGCCTGGACCTGCCTTTCCTGTTGGGCGGCGCGATCGTCACCGAACGCATCTTTGCCTGGCCAGGAATGGGCCGTTTGTTCCTCGACCACGTCTCACGCGGCGACACGCCAGTGGTCATGGGCATTCTGATGCTGATTGCCATATCCGTGATTGCCTTCCAGATCATCACAGACATCGTATACGCCTGGCTCGACCCGCGCATCCGCTACAACTAGGAGACCACAGCATGGCTAAACGCGGCATCCCGGACCCTCAACCGGCCCTGAGCAAAATCGAAGGGCCTGTCTCCGCCCTGGACGAACTGGAGACCCCCATCCTGACCCTCAGCCAACTGGCCTGGCGGCGCTTCCGGCGGCACAAGATGGCCGTCGCGGGCGTAATTATCCTGATTCTGCTGGTTGCCTACTGCATCGGCGGCGCATTCATTTTCTCTGAATCCTATGCCAACCACACCGACACCAGTTTACGCCTCCAGCCGCCTGCCGCCGAACATCCCTTCGGCACCGACACCACCGGGCGCGACATCCTCGCCCGCACCATCTACGGCGGGCAGATTTCACTCCTGATTGGCCTGACCGCCATGATCCTGGAAATCACCGTCGGCGTGCTCATCGGCGCCGTCACCGGTTTCTTCGGCGGCTGGCTGGACAACATCCTGATGCGCTTCACCGAAGCCGTCCTGATCGTCCCGCAGATATTTCTCCTGCTGGTGATGGCGAAATTCTTTGGCGGCAATGTTCCCAACATCGTTTTTTTGGGGCGCGAGTTTAGTGGGAGTGTTATTGTGATTGTGTTCATCATCGGGCTGACTGCCTGGCCGTATACCGCCCGTATCGTACGCGCCCAGTTCCTATCCATCAAGGAAAACGAATTCATCCTGGCCGCCCGCGCCACCGGGACCAGCACCTGGGGCATCATCTTCCGCCACATCCTGCCCAACAGCATCGCCCCCATCGTCGTGGCTGCCACCCTGGGCGTCGCCAATGCCATCACCCTGGAAGCCTATATCAGTTTCCTCGGCCTGGGCGTCCGCCCGCCGACGGCCACCTGGGGCAACATGCTCGAGGGCGCCTACAACTACATTGACCAGGGCGTCTACTGGCTGTGGCTCTTCCCCGGCCTCCTAATCTTGTTCATCGTCTTGAGCATCAACTTCGTCGGCGACGGTCTGCGCGACGCCCTGGATCCCCGCAGCCGGGCGGTATAAGTTATGACTAAAATCCTCGAAGTCAATGACCTGATGACCCGCTTCCACACCACCGAAGGGATGGTCTACGCCGTCAACGGCATCTCCTTCCATCTGGACGAAGGCGAGACGCTGGCAGTGGTGGGCGAATCCGGGTGCGGCAAGTCCGTCACTATGATGTCCATCCTGCGCCTTTTGCCCATGCCGCCCGCCCAGATTGCCGGCGGCACAGCAATCTACCTGGGCCAAGACCTGCTCAAAATCCCCGACCACGAGATGGAGCATAACATTCGCGGCAAGGAGATCGCCATGATCTTCCAGGATCCAATGACTTCCTTGAACCCGGTCCTGACGATCGGCAAGCAAATCACTGAAAGTTTGCGAACACATATGTTCATGGATCAGGCAGCAGCCGAGCGAAGGGCAGTGGAATTGCTGGAGATGGTGGGATTATCGGATGCCAGGCAGCGCTTGAAAGCTTATCCGCACCAGTTTTCCGGGGGGATGCGCCAACGCGTCATGATCGCTATGGCACTGGCCTGCAATCCCAGTATTTTAATTGCAGATGAGCCGACGACCGCTTTGGATGTCACTATCCAGGCTCAAATCGTCGAGCTTGTAATTAGGCTTCGTGAGCAGATTCACATGGCGATCATCTGGATCACACACAATCTGGGCGTAGTCGCCGGTTTAGCCGACCGGGTGAACGTGATGTATGCAGGATACATTGTGGAAGAGGCCAACGTGGAGGATATCTATGAAGATCCCAGTCATCCCTACACCAATGCTTTGTTGGCTGCCCTGCCGCGTGTCGACCGCCGGCGCGACCGGCGCCTGAAATCCATCGCTGGCGCTCCCCCCAGTTTACTGGTCGAGCCGCACGGCTGTCCTTTCGCGCCGCGCTGCGAATACGTTGTCAAGCGTTGTGGAATGGAAACTCCCCGCCTGACTCCGGTGGGGCGCGACCATGCCATTGCGTGTTGGGTTGACATCAAAACAGGAGCGCAGCGATGAGCGTCACGCAACCCTTAGTCGAAGTGCAGAATTTGAAGAAATATTTTCCGGTGACGAGTGGGTTATTTTTACAGCGTAAGGTGGGCATGGTGCGCGCCGTGGATGGCGTCTCGTTTATTATCAATCGTGGCGAGACGCTTGGCCTGGTGGGGGAAAGCGGCTGCGGGAAGACGACCGCCGGGCGTACCCTGTTAGGCCTGTATCCGGCCACGGCTGGGGTCGTCAAAATTGACGGTCATGACATTTGTTCAGCGAAGGGCCGTGAGCTGCTGTCCATCCGCCGCAAAGCGCAGATGATCTTCCAGGACCCGTACGCGTCGCTCAACCCGCGCTGGACGGTCAATGCGATTGTAAGCGAACCGCTTCGCGTGCATAAGTTGATCAAGAATAATAAAGAGCGTTCTGAGCGAGTTAAAGAACTCATGGGTTTGGTCGGCCTTAGTGGCCGTTTGGTCAATCGCTTCCCGCATGAGTTTTCCGGCGGGCAGCGGCAGCGCATCGGCGTCGCGCGTGCTCTGGCTTCAGAGCCGCTGTTCATCGTCTGCGACGAGCCAATCTCAGCCCTGGACGTCTCCATCCAGGCTCAGGTGGTGAACCTGTTGGAAGACCTGCAAGATCAGTTCGGCTTGACTTATTTATTCATTGCTCACGATTTAAGCATGGTACGGCATATCTGTGATCGCGTGGCGGTGATGTACCTGGGGGTCATTGTTGAGTTGGCCGAGCGGAATGAGCTATATGAACATTATCTCCATCCCTACACGAGGGCGTTGCTTTCTGCAGTGCCCATTCCGGATCCCAAGAAAGATCGAGCTCGCCAGCGCATAATACTAACCGGTGACGTACCCAGCCCGATCCACCCTCCTGAGGGCTGTCGTTTTCATCCTCGCTGCCCGCTAGCCGGCGAGGAATGCAGGATCAATGATCCGCAGTGGCGTGAGGCCGCGCCGGGTCACTGGGTAGCCTGTCACAAGGTTTAGGAACGGATGGGGCATGATCAATCTGGAACGGCTTTTGCGCGTCCCGTACGTTGACGACTATCTTGGATTCGACATTTCACCGGATGGCGCAAAGGAGGAATTTTATGCAATTCAACATCCTTTCGCCCGAGGAAGTCGAGGCCATCCATCAAGCCACGCTGCGCATATTGAGCGAAATCGGGGTGACATTAACCCATGTTAAAGCGCGTGAGGTGCTGACCAGCTCTGGCGCGGCCATCCGAGACGAGCGCGTGCTATTGCCGCCCAATCTGGTCGAAGCCTGTATTGCCCGATGCCCGCACCAGGTTACTCTCCGGGGAAGGGGCGGGGCGGTCAAGACCCTCGGCGACGGCTCGCTCAACTTCCACAACCTGGGCGGGGCGCGCGATATCTACAATGGTAGCGCAGTCAGCTACCATGATCCCGGCGCCGACGAGCATCGTTTTGCTACGCTGCAAGACCTGCGCGACGCGACCCGCCTGCTCGATGCCTTGGAGAATTGCACCACCATCACGCCGTTCTTTACGCCGCAGGATGTGCCGGGTGCGTTGATGTCCCTGGCGATGTACCGGCACGCGCTGCCCTGCACGATCAAGCCGCTGCAAGGCCCCGGCGTGCAATATGCTGCCGAGGCGCGCTATGCCGTAAAGATGGCCGAGGTGATAGGGGGGCCTGGCGAGGTGCTCAGTTTGAGCCTTTCTCCGGTCAGCCCGCTGAACCTGCCGGAGCACGAGGCCGAAGCCATCATGGAGATTGCCCGCCTGGGGATTACCTTTGGGCCGCTGCCCTGTCCCACCGCCGGGACGACCGCGCCCTTCTCGATTGCCGGCGCGCTCGCCCAGCAAAACGCCGAGGTGTTGATCGCGCTCGTGCTGGCCGAATTGGTCAATCCGGGCCTGCCGATCATCTATTGCGGTCGGTTGGCGATGATGGAGCCGCGCACCGGCATTTCGGTCTGGGGCGGGGTGGAGTTGGATCTGGCCTCCGCCGGGACGGTGCAGATCGGTCACCGCTACGGGTTGCCGGTCAACGTGTACGGCTTTTCCACCAATTCCCATACGTTGGACCTTCAAAACGGCTTCGAACGGGCGCTCAACGCGGCCATCCCGGCCCTGGCCGGCGCGGACGAACTCTCCGGTATCGGCGAGATGGAAGCCGGCGTGATGGGTTCTTTTGCGCAGATGGTGGCCGATAACGAGCTGGCCGGCAGCATCCGCCGTTTGCGGCGCGGCTTCGTCGCTGACGACGATTCCCTGGCAGTCGAGGTCATCGCGGCTGTCATGAACGGGACGCATAACTTCCTCGGCCAGAAGCACACCAGCCGTTATCTAAGAAGCGGGGAGGTGCTGCTGACCCGCCTGGCCGAGCGCGGCACCTGGGAGATGTGGGATAATGGCGGGCGGAAAGGCATGGCCGAGCGCGCCCAGGCCGAGGCCGAGCGGATATTGCGTGAACACGTTGTTCCACCATTGGATGAAGCGCAGGAGAAAGAGTTGGACGCGCTCATGCAAGCAGCAGAGCGCGAACTGGTGAAGTGATTCACCACTAAGGCCACGAAGTAACACAAAGGTTGTCCTTCGTGCTCCTTTGGCCTTTGTGATAAAAAAAGGAGACTTATGCTCGATAAAGCGCGTAGAATGCAGGGACAACTCGTCGAATGGCGGCGCGACTTCCACATGCACCCGGAGCTTGGCTTCCGAGAGACACGCACCTCTACCATCGTGGCCGAGGTGTTGGAAAAGCTTGGCTGCCGCGTGCATCGCAACGTTGGCAAAAGTGGCGTCGTCGCAGACCTCGGCACTGGCAAGCCGATGATCGCCATCCGCGCCGACATGGACGCGCTGCCGATCCGGGAAACCAATGAGGCGCCTTACATCTCCCAGAATCCGGGTGTGATGCACGCCTGCGGCCACGACGCCCATACCGCCATGCTGCTGGGCGCGGCGACCTTACTGGCCGAGGAGAAATTCCCCGGCACGCTGCGCTTCCTTTTCCAGCCTTCCGAGGAGGCCGGTGATAATGAAGGCATCAGCGGCGCGCCGCGCATGATCCAGGATGGGGCGATGGCGGGCGTGGATATGGTCATTGCCCTGCACGTGGACCCGGCCACGCCGGTCGGCGATATCCGCCTCGAATCCGGCCCGGCTTCCGGCGGCGTGGATTCGTGGTTCGGGCGCGTTATCGGCAAGGGCGGGCACGGCGCACATCCGCACGAAACGATTGACCCCATCTTTATCAGCGCCCACGTCATCTTTGCCCTGAATGGGATCGTCTCGCGCCGCTTGCACCCCTTCAGCCCGGCGGTTGTCAGCGTTGGCGCCATCCATGCCGGGCAGGCCGAAAACGTCATCCCGGATCAGGTGGATTTTGCGGGCACGCTGCGTTATACTGAGCGCAAAGTTCAGGAACAGATCCACGCTGAGATCGAGCGCGCCTTTTCGCTGGCCCGTACCCTGGGCGGCGACTACGAATTGCGGTTTGAAATCGGCACGCCTCCGATGCAAAACCACCCGGCGGCCGTCGAACTGATCCGGCTGGCAGCGGCAGACCTTCTCGGAGAGGCGCATATTTTGCCGTTCAAGAAGGAGCTGGGTGCGGAAGATTTCGGCTGTTTTTCGGAAGTAGCCCCAGGCGCGATGTTTGCCTTGGGCACGCGCATCGAAGGCGACCAGCGCTACGGTCACAACCCGCGCTTCGATATTGACGAGCGCGCCCTGCCCATCGGCGCGGCTATTCTTGTCGAGGCCGTGCTGCGATTCCTACGTTTGAAGTGAAGGGTGGTAGGCAGGTAGGCATGTAAACAGGTACACAGGCCTACCTGTCTACCTGTCTACCTGTCTACCTGTCTACCTGTCTACCTGTCTACCTGTCTACCTGTTTACTTGTCTACCTGTTTACTTGTGTACTATTGCCCATAATCGAAAGGATGCCCTATGCACACGACTTTGAAGAGCGTCACCAAAGAAGTCACCATCGGCATTGATCGCCCGTTCGTCATCATCGGCGAGAAGATCAACCCCACCGGTCACAAAAAACTGGCTGCCGCGCTGACGGAAGGCAACTTCGACTACGTCCGGCAGCTCGTCGAGCGGCAGATCACCTGGGGCGCGGACGTGCTGGATGTCAACGTTGGCGTGCCGGGATTGGATGAAGTCGCCATGATCCCCAAAGTGGTGGCGCTGGTCGCGTCAGTGACGGATGTCCCCCTGTGCCTGGATTCGGGCAATCCGCAGGTGCTGGTAGCCGGTCTGGCAGCCGCGCCGGGCAAGCCGCTGGTCAACTCGGTCAGCGGCGAGGAGAAGCGTCTGGCGGGCGTCCTGCCCATCGTCAAGGAGCGCGGCGCAGCCGTCATCGGCCTGACCATGGACGATAACGGAATCCCAAAAACGGCTGAGGAGCGCCTCGCTGTGGCCGAGAAGATCCTGGAACGGGCTGCCAGGCTGGGTATCCCGCCCGAGGATGTGATCATTGACCCGCTGGTGTTGACCGTCGGCTCGGACAGCCAGGCCGCCCTCGTCACGCTCCAGACCATCGAACTGCTGCGCAAAAACTTCGGTGTCAATATCAACCTGGGCGCCAGCAACGTCTCGTTTGGCCTGCCGGATCGGTTGACGGTCAACCAGGCCTTCCTGGCGCTGGCCATCCAGATGGGAGCGACTTGCTCGATCACCGACCCGCTCAAGCTTGGCGCGACGGTCAAGGCGGCCGACCTGCTGCTTGGCCGCGACGACTACGCCATGCGCTATATCAAATATTTCCGCCAGGCTGAATCTCTTCGCCAAAAAGAATCCGCATCTATCTGATTTCACTCGCCACTCGTCACTCGCCACGTTTGTCCCTATGCGTCTAAAGTGTATTTCTTGTGAATCCCTTGCCCGCCCGGTTTATTACTGGGCGGCCCAATCCCCTCACATCATGGATGTCGTACTGGTCGAGCGTCACTTGCACCGGCCGGACGAAATCCGCCCCCGGTTGCAGTCCTTGATTGACGCGGCGGAGGGGCAGGGTTACCAGGCCATTACCCTGGCTTATGGCCTGTGCGGAGGGGCGACCGCCGGGCTGGTGGCGCGCTCGATCCCACTGGTCATTCCGCGCGCCCACGATTGCATCACGCTCTACCTGGGCAGCCGGGGGCGCTATCAAGGCGAGATTGATAAAGAGCCTGGCACTTACTGGTACGCCCAGGATTACCTGGAACGCAACTCCGGCGATACGGCCGCGCTGGCCATGGGCCAGGGCGCGGAGGCGGACATGCAGTCCCTGTATGAGCATTATGTCCAGAAATATGGGAAAGCCAAGGCCGACCGCCTTATGGAGATCATGGATGGCTGGCTCAACCATTACAAGCGCGCCGTTTATCTCGACATTGGGCTGGGCGGGGATGGAAAAGTCGAAGCCCAGGCGCGCGTCGAAGCAGACCGCCGCGGCTGGATCTATGAGCGCATCGCCGCCGACCTCGATTTGGTGCGCCGCTTGCTGGAGGGTGAGTGGGACGCCGATTTCCTGGTCGTCCCGCCTGGCCAGAAAATCACCATGTCCTATGATGAAGACATTATTGAAGCGCAAACCAACCCTTGAAGTTAATCTGCAACCGATAGGACGGCGGATTGAGGTGCCGGCCGGGACGAACTTGCTGGACGCGGCGCGCCTGGCGGGTGTGGAGTTGGTCGCCATCTGCGGCGGCGAAGGCACGTGCGGGACCTGTCGCCTGCGCCCCGTTTCCGGCCAGCTTTCGCCCCGCACCCTGACCGAGGAGGCCGAACTCTCCGCTGATGACCTGGCTGCTGGGTACCGCCTGGCCTGCCAGGCCGCAGTTCTCAGCGATGTGCGGATTGACATCCCGCCCGAATCCTTCACCACTCCCCAGCGTTTGCAGTTGGAAGGCCAGGAAATCCCGACCGAGCTTGACCCGCTTGTCGTTCCGCTGGAGATCGCCGTCCCGCCGCCTTCTCTCGGCGACCTGCGCTCTGACCTGACTCGCCTGCGTGATGTGCTGGCCGCTCTCGGTCACGCTGACTTGCGCTTCAGCCTGCCCGTGTCCGCAGACCTGCCGGAAAAATTGCGCGCCAACAACTGGCGCATTCGCCTGGCTATCCGTGACAATGAAGTTGTTGCAATCCTACATCCCATCTCACTCGTCACTCGTCACCCGTCACTTTCTACTCTTTATGGCTTGGCTGTGGACGTCGGCACAACCAAACTGGCCGCCTACCTGGTCAATCTCGAAACCGGCGAGACGGCTGCCAAGGCCGGCGCGATGAACCCGCAAATCGCCTACGGCGAAGATGTCATTAGCCGCATCACCTACGCCAACGAACATGCCGATGGCTCGAAGATTTTGCAGGCCAAGTTGGTCGAGGCGCTCGATCATCTCCTCGGTGACTTGTGCGCTGAAGCAAATGTATCTCGCCAGCAGGTTGTCGAGGCAGTGATCGTTGGCAATACCGCCATGCACCACCTGTTTGTTGGCTTACCGGTAAAGCAACTGGGCGAGTCGCCTTATGTGGCCGCGGTGGGTGAGGCCATGCAATTTCCGGCCAGCCAGGTCGGGTTGGAGCTGGCGGTTGGGGCGTACGTCTACCTGCCGCCCAACATTGCCGGCTACGTCGGCGCGGACCACGTGTCCATGCTGCTGGGCGCGGGAGGGGCGGAGTTATTTGAACCGCGAAGAAGCGAAGAACGCAAAGGAAACTTTAATAAGCCTTCGCGCCTTCGCGGTAAAACGATCGTTGCTCTCGATATCGGCACGAACACCGAGATCAGCCTGTTCCACGCCGGGAGGCACTATTCCTGTTCGTGCGCCTCCGGCCCGGCCTTCGAGGGCGCCCACATCTCAGATGGGATGCGCGCTGCGCCGGGCGCGATCGAGCGCGTGCGCATTGAAGGCGGCGAGGTCAAGGTCCACACCATAGGCGGGGGGGCGGCGGTCGGAATTTGCGGTTCGGGCATCCTCGACGTGGTGGCCGGATTGCTCGAAGCGGGCTTGCTGGATAAACGCGGCGTGCTGAAAGGGAATCATCCCAACCTTCGCGTAGCCAATAATACAAAAGAGTTTGTTCTCACGCCCGCTGAAAGAAGTAGCATCGGACGCGAGCTCAAGGTCACTCGCCAGGATGTGAACGAGATCCAACTGGCGAAAGGCGCGATCAGGGCAGGGATCGAAATTTTGCTCGAAGAGGCTGGCATCGAAGATCAGGATATTGAATTATTCATCGTCGCCGGGGCGTTTGGAACTTACCTCGACCTGGAGAGCGCCATCCGTATCGGCATGTTCCCCGACCTGCCGCGTCCGCGCTTCGAGCAGGTGGGTAACGCGGCCGGGAGCGGGGCGCGCAAGCTGCTCGTCTCGAAGCAGCAGCGCAGGCTGGCGGATGAGATCGCCCGTGAAGTGAATTACGTCGAGTTGGCGGTTCACCCCGATTTTATGAAAATCTACGTCAAGGCGCTGGCGTTTGGCTTATGAATTTTTCTTGGCGCCCTTAGCGTCTTCGCGGTGAATTTTCTGCATGGTATACTTTCGACATTCCTCTTCGGGAGACTTTGATGGCACACACATTCCTGCAACGCTTGCAAGCCGGTGAAACCCTGGTTGCGGACGGCGCGACCGGCACGAATCTCCAGAAGGTGGGTCTGAAAGCCGGTCTGCCCCCGGAGGCGTGGGTCATGGAGCAGCCGGAGAAGATACTGGCGCTCGAAAAAGCCTTCGTCGAGGCCGGCTCGGACATCATCCTGACCTGCACCTTCGGCGGCACGCGCCTGCGCCTGAAGGATTCGCCCTATGCCGGGCGCGTGGCGGAGGTCA
>Ga0100380_10003788_pt1 | contig 15981 bp, 13 predicted proteins | sample CryGeymeta201504_FD_80417 | JGI IMG/M metagenome (GOLD analysis project Ga0100380, IMG submission 80417) | Groundwater microbial communities from Crystal Geyser aquifers in Utah, USA - Crystal Geyser metaG 2015-04 | ecosystem: Environmental > Aquatic > Deep subsurface > Groundwater | place... | reverse complement strand
TCATACTCACTCTCGGGTTTTCAATCATCAATGTAAAATTGCTCGACAAGGAAAATGTATGAAACGTACGACAGAATTATTCAAATATATTTTTCTTATTCTTGTTGCAGCGGCGGCAGTCGGCCCTTTTCTCTGGCTTCTCGGAACTTCTTTTAAAGGTGCGGAAGAATTGTTTTCTTATCCTCCAAAACTTATTCCTGATAATTTTATTCTTGAAAATTATACGGGCGTGTGGAATGCGGTTCCTTTCGAATTATATTTCATCAACAGCATTGTAGTGGTAGCTGCAACTGTGTTGCTGAATGTTTTTATCTCCTCGCTTGCGGGTTTTGCTCTTGCGCGTTTTAAATTCAAAGGAAAAAACATTCTCTTTCTTCTTGTTCTTGCAGCAATGTTAATACCTAAAGAGTTAATCATCATACCGGTTTATACAACTGTCTTAAAAATAGGATTAGCAGATACGCTCGCCGGAGTAATTATTCCATTTGCAGTGGAAGGATTTGCAATTTTTTTAATGCGTCAAGCTTTTATATCTATTCCAAAAGAAATTGAAGAAGCGGCTATTATGGATGGCTGTTCCTACTTCAGGCTTTGGTGGAAAGTGATGATGCCGATGGTGAAACCTACAATTGCCGTGCTTGCTATTTTTACTTTCATCGGCACATGGGGCGATTTTTTATGGCCCCTCATCGTTTTGAAAAACCAGGAAAACTACACTCTGCAGGTTGGGCTTAGTTACATGATGGGAACGTTTGTTAACAATTACCGTTATGTAGCTGCTGGCGCAGTGCTTGCCGTAATTCCTGTAATTTTTCTTTTTATCTTTTCTCAAAAATATTTTGAAAAAGGAATTTTCGCCGGCTCGGGTAAGTAATTGTTTTTTACTTTGATGACCCTTTGAATCCTATTTGATAGATTTTGGCTGCGATATCATATCAAAAGTAATTTCATCAACCCGATTAAATTATTTCCCTCGATTAGAACCATTCTGAATTTGGACACATCAAACGCACGAACACAAAATATTTTTAACTCACACATCAGGAGAAATAATGTCAGTTAATGACTTCAAAGAAAAAATCCTATCGAACGGAAAATCCTATTCTCAGTACACAACCGAAACTGTTGAATACATTAATAGTACAAATTCTGTACAGCTAAGTGTTGTTGAAAAAGAATTATTCGAGTACATTAAATTGAATCTTCAAAGGAGCACAAGAATTGATAAAAGTTTTGTCCCATCTGAAGATTTAAAAGACGCAATGGCGGGCGTAACAGATAAACAGACATGGATGGTAATTACCGAAAATTGGTGCGGAGACAGCGCACAGGTTCTTCCTGTGATTGCCAAAGCCGCTTTGCTAAATGAAAATATTGACTTAATCATCCTGAACCGCGACAAGAATCTTGATATAATAGATTTATACTTAACAAACGGCACCCGCAGCATTCCGGTGCTTGTTGCTTTTGATACTGAAGGGAACGAACTATTTAAATGGGGTCCCCGCCCGCAGCCTGCAGTTGAGCTAATTAAACAGTTAAAGTCTAAGGGTGTAGAGAAAAAAGAAATGTATGAAAACCTTCACTTATGGTACGGACGAAATCGCGGAGTAGAGATTGATAAAGAACTTACCGTTATGATCAACTCTATTATGAAGACAGTTTCTTTATAAAGTGTTGACACACTTTTAAACCGAATTTTTATTTTAGGATTGGTTGACCAAAGTGGAACTTTGCTTAATTGTTTTGGGGACGTAAACTTTTGTGGATAATTATTAGCTAATCGAAAAAGATTTTTAACCCGTCCACATTTTTAAGTGTACGATGAATGGAAATACCTTCTGTAAGCAGATTCATCAAAGAATTGTAAAAAATAATTGTCAAATATTAGTCACTCTATCTCTGTTCTATTTTTGTTATATTTTGCCTCGTTATTTATAAATGTAATTGTGGAACATTAAATTGTTAAAAAGATTATTATCAAAAGTTAAAAAACAGATAGACAAATTAACCGGTGCTAAACCGGAAGAAAAAAAACAGAAGGACGGCAAAAAATCCTGGGAAAAACGCAAATCCGAGCTGATGGAAAAAACCCGAAAAAAAGATTCGACCGGAAAACCTTACAGCAGCAAACCGCGCCCGCCCAAAAACAAAAAATATGAAAACAAACCGTCCGGCGAAAGGGGGCCTGACAGCCTTTCGTCAGATGAAAAGAGGCGGCAGCCAAAATCATCACAAGATCGACCGCGGCGAAGCAGAGAAGATTCGTCCGAAACTCAAGCACCAAAACCTTACAGCAGCAAACCACGCAGAAGAACCGAACAAGTCAATCAACCGCGGACCGAAAGAAAACCTCGCCCCCGTATTGATCACAAGCCGCAGGAAGAAACCACGCCGTGGGATATTTCGCGGTTTTGGGTTGAACCGGAAGAGGGTAAAAAAAGATTTCACGATTTAAAAATTCCTCTCGAGTTAATGCATGCAATTGCCGATTTGAATTTTAAGTACTGCACTCCAATTCAGGCGCAAATACTTGAAAAGGCTCTTGAGGGAAAAGATGCAACCGGCAAAGCTCAAACCGGGACAGGTAAAACTGCCGCATTTTTAATTACTGCTATTACTCACCTTGTAAACAATCCTCCTTCAGAAGATCCGCAGCCCGGCGTTCCGAGAGCATTGATTATAGCTCCAACCCGCGAACTTGTAATTCAAATTGAAACAGACTCACTTCTGCTCTCAAAATATACCGATCTGCGCACAATTGCCGTTTTTGGCGGAATGGATTATAGAAAACAAAAAAGCAAATTATCCAAAGATAGAGTTGATATACTCGTTGCAACTCCCGGACGTCTGCTCGATTTCAAAAGCAAAGGGGATATAAAACTTAATAAAGTAGAAATCCTTGTAATTGATGAAGCGGACAGAATGCTTGATATGGGTTTTATTCCTGATGTTAAAAAGATTGTTCGAAGCACACCGCCTAAAGAGCAAAGGCAAACACTTTTATTGAGCGCAACTTTAAGTGAAAATGTTGTGCGGTTAGCATCAAGCTGGACGAAAGACAGTTTTGGTGTAGAAATAGACCCCGAACATATTGCTGTTGAATCAGTCGAACAGAAAGTATTTCTTGTTTCTTCCCGCGAAAAATATAAACTGCTTCACACCATTCTAGAAAAGGAAGCTTTGCAGCGCGTAATTATTTTTGCAAACCGCCGTGATGAAACTAAACTGCTTGAGAAAAACCTAAGCCGCGATGGTATAAGCTGCAAATTATTAAGCGGCGATGTTGACCAGCGTCAGCGCTTACGAACTCTTGATGAATTTAAAGAAGGTAAAATCCGGGTTCTTGTTGCAACAGATGTTGCGAGCCGCGGGCTGCACATAGATGGCGTAAGCCACGTTATTAATTTTACTTTGCCCGAAGACGCCGAAGATTATGTACACCGCATAGGCAGAACAGGCAGAGCCGGTAATACGGGCATTTCAATAAGTTTTGCAAGTGAAGATGATTCTTTCCAGATACCGGCAATTGAAAAGTTTATTGGAAGAAAATTAATTTGTATTTATCCCGAAGATGAGATTCTCTCTTCATGGGAAGTTGAAAAAAAAGAAATTGCGCCTAAAGCAAAAGATGCGGATTCCGAAGAAACGAATGATTCTGAAAATGCAAAGAAAAAATTGCCTGTTGAAAATATAAACGATGAAATTCTTCCGTAAAGTTTAATGATAGCCCGTTTCGGCGGGCTTTTTTTGTAGTTTTTCGGTTTACCGTCAGTTAGCTAACGGATGCAATTGTGAAAAAATGTATACTCGTTTGCCTGTACCGCTCCGCTGAATGCTACGGCACAGCATTGTGGGAACGGGAAAACATATTTGGGAATTTACACAAAATTATTTCAGGCGCATCAGTAATTCAGAAATACATCAGCTAAAAATCACTTCATCAGTATAATCTTCTTTACCGCGTGTTTACCTGCCGCTGTTAATTTAACAAAGTAAGTTCCCGAACTTAAACTACCTGCATTAAGTGTTATTTCATAATTGCCTGCGCTTAGAAGCTTATCCACCAGAGTTGCGGTTTCCCGTCCAAGTATATCATAAACTTTAAGTGAAACTTGACTGCTCGTCGATAATTGCCAACTGATTACTGTGCTCGGATTGAAAGGATTGGGATAATTTTGGTTTAGTATAAAATCAACAGGCAATGCTTGTTTTTCGTTTACACTTAACGGTTGAAATATTAATGCAATGTTTGTAACTGCCGGAGTAAGCGTATCAATTGTTAACGCCTGACTTACTACATCATTTAAACCAATTTTCTGCGCCACAACTTTGTAATTTCCGTAGGGAAGATTATTAACGCTGTAGCTGCCGCTTCCGTATGGAAAAGCAAAATTAAAAAGCTGCCCACTATAATTTAATGATTGCGCATAAATAACAACACCACCTGGATTTTCATCAAAAGCGCCTAAACTAATTGAACCGCTGACTATTCCACCGCCTGTAGAAGAATCCCGTTTTAGCGAAAAGTTTTTATTGCTGATACTTCCGCTAATTAACACAGAATCCGCCGTCTGCCAGAATGCAGGGAATATGTTGTTGTAGCTATAGTATGCCGGAACAAAAAACTGTGAGAAAGCTTGAACAAAATAATAATCAGGCGTTAAAATTCCATCGATTTTATATTCGCCATTATAATTTACTACTGCCGTGTAAACGTCCTCACTATTTAATAGTATTTCGCCGGCGGATGGTTTTGCTGGGGTGTGTGTTCCTTTTCGAATAACCACCAATCCCTTACGAAGAGGCGCCATCGAAATAGAATCGTTCAGAGTTCCCATAATTGAATTCCCTGTGTTTTCAATCGGGTTTAAATCGAAATTTATTGTGTAGGTTGAATCTCCTATAAATTGAAGAAGAGAAGCATTTAAGGGATCGAATTGTCCGTTATAGAAAACAACATAATAGTTGTCATGTTCAGCGGCTACAGTATAAAACCCTGCGGGGAGAAGTATAGAGAAAAAACCATTTGCATCTGTATAAATAGAGTTTAAAATAAAATTGCCATCATAAAGAAAATGAACCCGCGATCTCCCAAGAGGAATTCCGCTGCTTGTTACCTGCCCTGAAACTTGAGCCTCGCGGTAATCTTCCTCAAAAAAGTCCACCTTAATTTTAACTTCTTCAATTAATTCATCGCCGTTATTATAAATAAACATTGTATCAGCAGTATCTGAATTTGTAATAGTAAAATAGTTTGATAATATGCAATCCATTGACACCGTATCGTTTGGAGCAATAAAAAACGGATAATTGATGTTGCTGTTAAATCTTATAAAATAGCTGTTGTATTTATAAGAAATGCTGTCTATCCGGAGTTGCTGATTCCCATTGTTAATCAAATAAACTTTTTCAAAACGATAAAATTCATCCTCAAATTCTATCGTTTCCGGTTCAACATCAAGGTGAGGCTGGGCATAAGAAAAGACATTAAATACTATTAAAAATATTACAGAAGATAATAACTTCATATTGTTTAAATGTTTTAGATTAATTATACTGTATAGTAAGAAATAATAGTTAAAAGTGACTCTTTGAATTGAACTATCATAATCTAAATTACATAAATTTTACACAAAAAGAACTAACCGATCTTTTTACTTCTGCTAAAGAAGGGGATGCCGGTTCTTTTGAATCGCTTTCAGGCTACGTAAGGAACATTTCGTACACTTACTTTTTATCAAAGCTGCGGCAAGGCAGACTGATTAACCGGGAAGATGTTGATGATTTAACTAATAATGTTTATCTAAGTTTTGCTGAACAATACCATAAAGTTGAAAACATTGAGTTCTGGCTAAGACGTGTATTGTTTTTAAACTTTATAAATTTTTACAAAAAAAGTAAAGAACAGCGCACTTTTGAATTGAAGGAAGCAAGCAATATTGAGCAAACTAAACCTATCCTGGGAGATAAAGTTGATGTTGATAAGATTGTAAATATTCTAAACACATTTAGCGAAGACAAACAAAATATATTGAAGATGAGATTTTGGGAAGATCTTAAATTCTGTGAAATAGCGGAGAACCTTGGCAAGTCAGAAGATGCGGTAAAAAAAATGTTTTATCGGACTATTGAAGAGTTAAAGAGCAGGCTGTAACAATGTCCCTATTTTGTGTCGCGTAACACTATTTTGTTGATTAAACAATTAAAAAAATGAACACAAGTGAAAAATTATTTGAGTTATTAGAAAAGGGAAATCTTTCAGAAGATGAAAAACATCTTCTCGATTCTCTATTAAAAGATCAGGAAAATAAAAAGCTATTCGATGCGTACTCTGCTGCAAGAACGGTAACAAAATCTACGTCTCATCTTTCTACAGAAGAAATAACCGATCTTGTTTTAATTAAAAATAATATTGAACCGGAGAACAAAAACATACTAAAGAAGGTGCCGTTTATTGAAGAACACCTTCGCTCTTGCAGTAAATGCGAAGAAGAATTTAAACTCATTAACATTGAATATTCTGAGGTAGACAATTATATTTCCGCAGGAATTGAACAAAACAAAACTCAAACTCAGAAGACTCACATTAATGTGATGCCGCCTTTTGTTAAAAAAGGATTTATTTCCCGGTACGCTTTTGTCTCTTTAATTGTGGTACTATTTTCGGCGGCTACAATTTATCTGCTCGATGATTTTTTACGACCTAATTATTATAGATATGCTTCAATTAATGAAAGTGACGGGGGTGTTGTAACTCGCGGTCGTGCAACGGATGAATTTCAGGAAAGCCTAAAAGCAATAGAAGAAGAGAACTATACTACTGCTATTTCCAAATTAAACGATGATATAAAAAATAATCCTGAAGATGAAACAATTTTTTACACACATTATGTATTGGGTCTTACATATCTCGAAACAGCAGAGGATTCCTTTATCGGTTTGTTTACTTCTTTCGATAAAGACAAAGCAGCATCCGGTTTGGAGCATTTTAGAAAAACAATTGAGCTAAACAATTCTGGCAAGTTTAATAATGTTAACTTCGACGCATATTTTTACTCGGCAAAAGCGCTTCTTATGCTCGGCAAGTTGGGAGAAGCAAAGAAATATTTATCTTTAGTAATTGAAAACAAAGGGGGGAAAATGGAAGAAGCAAAAAATATTTTGAACGGATTGGATTAAACCGTGTCCTATGATTGCTCAAAAATTCATTGTCATAGTATTATCATCAATATTAGCTTTACTTCAACCCATCGTTTCTCAGAAGTACGTTAAAGATAAATTACCGGAACAAACATTTGTAAATAAAAACATTGATTCCGTTTTTGCGTCCGTAAAAAGCAGCGGTTGGTCAATCGACAGACTATATTTTTATCATCAGTATATTATTAACTCTCTAACTCCTCCGGAAGATGAATTAAAAATCATTAACAGCCTCCCCGAGTCTTCTAGTTCTTCGTTTTTAAGAACTATCGTTATGAAGAAGATGAAACTTTTCCCAGCCATGTTCGACACACTGTTTAACAGACTGAAACAGCAGCCTAAGTATTCTCCTTATTATGAAGAGTTAGTCTTTGCTGCTTCAGCCACAAGCCAAATAGCAAGGCTCGAAATAGCAATTAAAGAAGATGAGCGGTTAAAGAATATTCGTATTAATTGGCTTCTCGGACTTATTCATATTGCCAAAAGCGAGTATAAAAATGCGGTTGATTATTTAATTAAAGCTGCTCAAAGAGATGAAAATAACCCGCACATATTTTTTCAATTATCTAATGCATACAGAAGTTTGGGCAATTACCCGCTTGCATTGAGTTATATCGACTCAGCAGGATTTTTTGGCAAGGATGATTTTTTTACCGCTAAATATTTACTTGCAAAGGGAGCGCTTTATTATTTGTCGGGAAAGCATAAAGAAGCTGAAAGCGAATATACAAAAGCATTAATCCTTTCGGTTAAAAATCATTTTAACCTCTTCAATGCAAAAGCGCTTATTAGCATAGGAATTTTAGAAGATGTTAAGGGTGATGTTGATGGGGCGAGAAGTAAATTTAATGAGGCATTAAAAATTGCAGCCGGTATTAACGATTTAGAAACCGAAGCTCATTCTCATTCAGAACTTGGCGTCTCTTATACTTTCACTAATGAATTAGTCGATGCTAAAAAAAAGTACTTAAAAAGTTTTGAATTGTATAAACTGGTTAGTAATCGATTGCGGATTTCGTTAGTTGCAAATAATCTTGGGAAAATTTATTTGAATATGTTCGACTACCAATCGGCAATGGAATATTTTGGGGAAGGTATTGCTTCGGCGGGAGAAAACAAACGGGCAAAAGTGCTTAACTTAATCGGCATGGCGGATACTTACAGCAATCTTGCCAACTATGCAAAAGCTTTAAAATATTATAAAGACGCACAAAATCTTTCTTCTGAAATTAAAGAAATTGATTTGTCCTCAGAAATTGGCACCGGTCTTGGAGTGCTTAATTTTAATTTAGACCGCTTTGGTAATGCGCTAAAATATTTTGCTTACGCTGCAAAGCATGCCAACAGCATAGGAAATCCTTATCTGAAAGCTGACGCTTTTCATAAAATTGGATTAACATATTACAATCTCGACAGTTTAAATCTAAGCGAACGTTTTCTTCTAAAAGCAATTGAAACAGCGAAACAGTGCAATGATGTTTATACAGAAGCTGTCAGTTCATGCGATATTGCTTTTCTTTATCTTTCTAAAAATAGTTTGAGCGAAGCACAAAATTTTCTTTCGATTGCGGAAAAGCTCGCCGACAAAAACCAACTAAAACTCCTTAAAGCTGAACATAAACTTTTAAGAGGACAAATAGCCGAACATCAAAATAATTTTGACGCTGCACAATTTAGTTATAAGGAAGCTGTGTACCAGGCAAAAAACATTAACAATTTCAATTTGATGATTGAGGGATATTATTTGCTCGGCAAGTTGTTTGAAAAGAATGGTTTTAACTACGCAGCCGAATCGTTTTATCGTTCTGCGGTAAATTTAATTGATGACGTGTCCCGCCCTTTATTTGAAGAACAGGAAGTTCAGATCTTTTATTTATCTTCACGTTACCAAATCTATACCGCCCTTGCTTCTTTGCTGCTTGATCAGAACAAGTATAAAGCAGCTTTTGAACTTATAGAAAAATCCCGCTCTCGTAATTTGATACAAAATTTGAACAACATAAAACTTCAAGCGATAATAAATAATAAACCGCTTCTCGATAGCCTTTATGAATTTGAGTGGAGAGTACATTCGGAAGGGGGGGATAATGAAGCGGTTAAAATTGAGTACAACTCTTTCAAGAAGGAAATTCTAAACAAATATCCGTCGGCAAAGAAATATTTAAATCTTTCAACGGCTTTTTCTCTTGAAAGTTTTCAGAAAGAGCTTGGCTCTGGCGAAGAGTATATTTCTGTTTTTTCAACAGCTCAAAATACTTACTTGTTTAAGATTAATAAAAACAACTTCAAACATTATATAACAGCAGAAGGGAAAGAAGCTGTTAAAAAACATATCGCCGAAATCTCGCCTTATTTCGACGCGCAGGTTGATTCGAAAACTTTTTTTAATCAGGATCTGTTTGCGTTTAACAGTAAAAGTTCGTTCATATTTTATAATAAGTTTTTCGCTGATGTATTTAACGAAATCAACAAGAAATCGAACGTAATAATAGCGCCGTCTATTGAGATTGTTTCTTTCCCTTTTGAATTTCTCGTTACTTCTTTTGATGAAAAGAAAAGCGCATATAGTTATAGCAATAATTCTTATTTAATAAATGATTATAAGATATCATACACTCCTTCGGCTGCATCGTACGTGGAGCAGAAGAAAAACAAATTTAAAAATAATGGGAATGTTTTGATTGTCGGCGATCCGGATATTAATGCGGAGATAGAGGGATTTTCGGAAAGAAGAGGATTGCTTGAAGAAGGTTCGGGAATTCCGCGAAACGTTTCACTGCTTCCGCTAAAATATTCCGGCGAAGAAGTGGATGCGATCAGCAAAATTATTAATGCTGATAAAGTTTTAATTCGGCGTGATGCTACGGAAACCGCATTTAAAAATAATGCAGAATCAAGCGGCATTATTCATCTATCAACACACTCGTTTCTATACAAGCGGCAGCCTGTAATATTTTTCTCAAATTATTACGACTCCGAAAACGACGGATTTCTTGAATCAAACGAAATAGTTAGACTAAAATTAAACAGCGATATGGTTGTATTAAGTTCGTGTAATTCCGGATTAGGAACTGTAAGCGAATCGGAGGGAATAGTCGGAATGACTAAAGCGTTTTTTGAAGCAGGTTCAAAAAGTATAGTCGTTTCGTTGTGGGAAGTAAATGATAAATATACTTCAAAGTTTATGTCATTGTTTTATAAACACCTCAGCAGCGGATTAAATAAATCGGAAGCTCTTCGCCTAACCAAATTGGATTTTATAAAACAACAGTCGCCCAATCCTTACTTCTGGGGCGCTTTTGTTCTTGCCGGAAATACTTCCCCTTTAAAGTTTGAAGACAACAGTGAGGTTAATGGATATTTAGTTGTTGCAGTTGTTTTGCTTTTGATTATCGCAGGATACTTGTTGTATCGGAGAGGGCGAAAGTAGCGAGAGCGTTTTTTTAATTGCGTCGCATACCTATTTTAATTCTCAATTAAAAATAGAGCAGGCAGTAAGAGTGAGAGAGAGATTAAAAAATCATTGTTCGCTCACACCCTCACTTCTCTAATACCCTTTGCGCAGCACTTTATCCAGATCTGCTTTTATCATTACATGCACTAAATCTTCAAACCTGGTTTGCGCTTTCCAACCAAGAATTTTTTCTGCTTTTGTGGGATCGCCGATTAGCAAATCAACCTCTGTCGGACGATAATAGTCGGGATTAACAACCACAACAACATCGCCTAATTTTAATTTGTCGCTAAAACCGAAACGGTATTCTTTATCATCTTTTTCGAGAAGTTGTTTACCTTTATTGAAATTGATTCCGCTGATTACCCCTTTTTCTTCAACGCCTTTGCCTTTCCACTCAATCTCGATTCCAATTTCTTTAAATGTTAACTCAACAAATTCCTTAACAGTATGCGTTTCTCCTGTGGCAAGTACAAAATCTTCTGCTTTATCCTGTTGAAGTATCCGCCACATTCCTTCGCAATATTCGGGAGCAAAACCCCAGTCACGTTTGGAGTGAAGATTTCCAAGTGAAAGCGTTCCCTGTAATCCTGCCGATATTCTTGCGGCGGCGCGTGTAATTTTTCTTGTTACAAAAGTTTCGCCTCTTCGGGGAGATTCGTGATTAAATAAAATTCCATTACATGCAAAAAGATTATATGCCTCACGATAATTTACAATTATCCAGTAGCCGTAAAGTTTAGCCACGCCGTAAGGGGAACGCGGATAAAAAGGGGTTTTTTCAGTCTGCGGCACTTCCTGCACTTTACCATAAAGTTCGCTTGTTGATGCTTGATAAAACTTAACTTTTTTCAGTCCGGTTTCTCTGATAGCGTCTAAAAATCTCAGCGTTCCAAGGGCGTCAACCTGCGCTGTGTAATCCGGTAGTTCAAAAGAAACTTTAACATGACTTTGAGCCGCGAGATTATAAATTTCGTCAGGTTGAATTTTTTCGAGAAGACGATTTAAATTACTTGTGTCAACCACATCGCCGTAATGTAAAAACAATCGGTGATCGAGCAACTGCTTGTTTTGATAAAGGTGATCGATACGCTGTGTGTTAAATGAACTGCTGCGGCGTATTATTCCATGAACTTCATAACCTTTTTCAAGAAGTATTTCTGTTAAATAACTTCCGTCCTGTCCGGTTATCCCGGTGATTAGCGCTGACTTTGACATTTTATTCCTCTAATTAATTCAAATTTAAAATTCTACGATGCCACAAAAATTATAAAGTAAAAATTAAAAATTAAAAACCAGAAAGTAGCGTTATATTACTTTTGCAATTTACTGCAAATTGAACCAAGTATTTTCTTTAGCTGTTCCGATTCATCAAGCAGTGATAATAGTCTTTCGTTCTGCCCTGTATCTAATTCGTTAATAATTTTATACCAATAATTGGACTCTCTCATTTCTCTCAATGAGATTAATATTGTATTCTTAAAATCAGCACGGCTTGAAGCTGCCTGAGCTTCTTCATAATTTGCACCTGCGGAAGAAGCAGACTTTGTTAATTGATATTTTATTATTGAATACTCTGGAGAATTGGATAAAATTTTTAAAAATTTGATTGTGTTTACAGCAAACCGCAGTAACCTTTCCGCGAGATCTACATCCATAATCTTTTCAACTTGCCTTTTTTAATTTATAATTTTTAATTTTTAATTTTTAATTTTTATTTTCTACCGCTCCACAAACCACTTGTATGCTTTTTCAATTCCTTCTCTCAAAGATGTCTTATGATGCCATCCTAATTGATGAATGCGGGAAACATCTAATAGTTTACGCGGAGTGCCGTCCGGTTTTGTAGTGTCGTATGTTATACTTCCTTTATATCCAACTACATCCGCAATAACATCCGCGAGTTCCTTAATCGTTAAATCCTCGCCGGTGCCAATGTTAATTTGTGAGATACCATTGTCGTACAAATCTTTTGCGTCAACGTTTTCCAAAAGGAATCTAATTCCGTCCGCTAAATCTTCAACGTATAAGAACTCTCTTTTAGGAGTTCCCGTCCCCCACAGCTCTACAGATCCGTTCCTGTTGGTTTTTGCTTCGTGAAATTTTCTAATAAGAGCAGGGAGAACATGCGAAGTTTCAAGATTAAAATTATCATAGGGTCCGAATAAATTTGTGGGCATAGCAGAAATATAATTGCAGCCGTATTGCCTGTAATAATTTTCACACATTTTTATGCCGGCTATTTTTGCGATTGCATACGGTTCGTTTGTCGGCTCAAGGTAACCGGATAAAAGGTATTCTTCCTTTAACGGCTGAGGCGCAAGTTTGGGATAAATACAAGAACTGCCGAGAAAGACCAACTTTGCCGCGCCATTTTTATAAGCCGAATGAATAATATTATTTTGAATCATAATATTTTCATAAATAAACTCAGCGCGGTAGGTGCTGTTGGCAAGTATTCCGCCTACTTTCGCAGCCGCCACAATAACGGCTGCCGGTTTTTCTTCTGCAAAAAAATCCTCTACATCTGCTTGACGTATTAAATCAAGTTCTTCTAAATTTTTTACAATAAGATTTGTATAACCGTTTGCAATTAAATTACGGTATATCGCCGAGCCAACCATGCCTTTGTGACCTGCCAGGTAAAGTCTTGAAGTTTTATTGATCATTGTAATTTAGCTTGTTCATGTTAAAATTTTAATTATTAATTAATGCATGGGTGCATGCTTGAATGAATGCATGTTAAAAATATATTTCTAAATTTTCTTTAATTATAAAGTCATTCGCCCAGGGTTCTTCTTTATTTAATTTTTCAATTATTGATCGAATAAATGCAATCATTTTATTTTCTAAGGAATAGTGTAGAGAATCGAATTTATGGAAAGCCTCTTCGCATATATCATCCGAATTAAATAAAGTAAATACTTGAGAATAATTTTCACCCAAAGATGCCATTGCAATATTGATAAATTGTATATTTTCTTTAATCGATCTACGGCTGTAGCCTTCTGCAATATTTGACGATACAGAGAATATTGAATCTTCAACCTGGTTTTTGATTTTATAATTAGAAATATTTATTAAAAGTTCCTTTTCATATTTGTACAGATGAACTGCTTCTTTCCATATTTCTAATTTTCTAAATCCGCGATTAATATTTTTATGTCGGTCTAAATATTCTTCCTTTTGTAATTTCATTTGCACATTTCAAAATGATTCGTTTAAAAACAAATTCTCTCACGTCTCATCATCCACCCGCGCCTCATTATGCAATCATGCGTTAGTTACTTTTTCACAAACTCTGCTATTTTCTCAACAACAAACTCAATCTGTTCGTCTGTAAGTTCAGGAAATATAGGCAGCGCTAATGATTTATCCGCGGCAAACTCAGCGTTCGGGAAATCGCCTTTTTTATAACCAAGATAATCAAAACATTTTTGAAGATGAAAAGGCACGGGATAATATATTTCGGAAGCAATTTCGTTCTTTGCTAGAAATGCACGCAGCTCATCACGTTTTTCAACCCTGATGATGTACTGATTATAAATATGATGATTAGTATGTCCGCTGTTTTCAAATACTGCTTTAGGAAGCAGCACTTTGTTCTTGCTGTCGAATTTAACTTTGCCTGTTTCTTCAGCCAGCCCATGCGCTATAAATGCATTTTTATAAACAGCAGCGTTTTCTCTTCTTTTCTGCGACCAGCTATTTAGATGAGGAAGTTTAACTCTTAGCACCGCCGCCTGCAATGCATCAATCCTAAAATTACCGCCGATTACATGATGATAATATTTGGGTTCACCGCCATGTACACGCATTATGCGTGCTATATGCTCAATCTTGTCGTTGTTAGTAACAATAAGTCCTCCATCACCAAAGCAGCCGAGATTTTTACTTGGGAAAAAGGAATAACATCCGAAATCACCGATGGTACCCACTGCACGCCCATCTTTGTATTGTGCGCTTATAGCCTGTGCACCGTCTTCAATAACATAAAGATTATGTTTGCGCGCAATTTTCATTATTGCGTCCATATCGGCAGATTGTCCGTATAGATGAACCGGAATAATTGCTTTGGTTTTTTTTGTGATTCTGTGTTCAATATCGTTCGGATCGATATTCATTGTTACGGGTTCACAATCGGCAAGGACAGGTTTTGCATTTAACCTTGCAACAACACCGGCGGTTGCAAAGAATGAATACGTCGGAACAATTACTTCATCGCCTTCACCAATTCCAAGAGCCATTAACGAAAGAAGAAGAGCATCGGTTCCCGATGAAACACCAAGTGCATATTTTGCTCCGAGGAACTGTGCAAATTCTTTTTCCATTTCGTCAACTTCGGGACCCAAAATAAAATATTGTGATTCGGCTACTTTAATTAGCGCTTCATCTAATTCCTTTTTTAGTGATCGATATTGAGGTTTTAAATCTAATAATGGTACTTTCATTTTCTGTTTCTTCTTGATGTTTGATTTAAGATTTGTAAAAATAAGAAAAATAATTATTAGTAGTTAAGTGAATTTCTGTGCGGGGGTGTAGGGGTGTAGGGGTGCAGGGGTGTTGAAGTGTTTTGGTGCGGGGGTGTTGGGGTGTTTTGGTGCTGGGGTGTTGGAGTGTTTTGGTGCGGGAGTGCAGGAGTATTATCGTACGGGAGAATTCGTGTTACGGAGTTTTACGGTACTTTAGTTGACATGAATAAATATTTGGGAGTATCTGTGGCGGCTATAATTATTTAATACTTTTGATGAAACCGCCGATTAACTTTTTAATTTTTTCTATTTTGTTATAAAGATCGTTTTGTTTTTCAATATTGATTATTTGCAGATCAAGTAGTACATAAAGAAGGGATTGTATTTCAGAACCAGAACGGTATGAATACCTTAAAAAAACAATAAAACTTTTATTACTTCTGCTGTCGAATCCTTCTGCAATATTCGACATTATAGAAACAGCCGCCCTCTGCAATTGATCCTTTAATCCAAAATCATTTTTTAATTTACTCTCCTCCGTCAGGACGTAAATTTCCTTTACAAGTTTTCGAGCCTCTTTCCATGCTTCTATTTCTTCAAATTTTTTAATCAACATTTATTTTACACCTTAGTTAAGTTTGTATGACGACAATTCCAAAAGAAAAATAATTCTTGTCCTCTCAGCCTAAACTCAAAAACCAGCACCAAGCACCCCCGCACTCCCACCCCCCCCCACCACACCACCCCCCCAACCCCACCCCCCCCCCCCCCCCCCCACCCACCCCTCAAACTTTCATCACGACGTTCTGATTGCATCGCAAAAAAATCGCAGATAGCGATAAACAGTTAGCT
>Ga0100380_10003785_pt1 | contig 15992 bp, 20 predicted proteins | sample CryGeymeta201504_FD_80417 | JGI IMG/M metagenome (GOLD analysis project Ga0100380, IMG submission 80417) | Groundwater microbial communities from Crystal Geyser aquifers in Utah, USA - Crystal Geyser metaG 2015-04 | ecosystem: Environmental > Aquatic > Deep subsurface > Groundwater | place... | reverse complement strand
CAGCAAGATTATTCTCAATAACGAAAACAAGATAGTAATGAGCAGTGACATAAATAAATGTTGCTGTGACACATGCAAGAAGCCCAAAAAACAAAAGGCTAAGGTCAAGGTTAAACCAAAACCAAAACCGGTTACGACGGCCAAAGTAAAGTTGCCAAATGTTGGAGACGAATGTGAAGCCGGCGGGAACAAAGGCAAGGTCGAAGTTGAAGTCCTCAGTGATGGAAGCCAGAAACTTCGTTGTGTGTGGAAAGCGAAAAAACCACAACAACCAACATTTGTCACCAAGCCGGTTGAACCCAAAGCGATACTCAGCACTGTTGACCCAACATTTGGCAAAACAGAAGTAGAGTTTACACCACTCCCTGAAAAGGAAGTGGAAACGCCAAGGGTTGGCAGAAAAATTATTGTTGTAAGACCGCAACCTGCGATGCCATATTATGGCAGATATGGTTATGGATACAGCAATAGTTATTATGCTCCTCCACAAGTAATATACGGTGGGACACCGACGTTTATTCCAAACCCACCAGTGATTGTGCGGGCGCCGTCTGTCGTCACACCGCCACCTTCAGTTGTTGTTCCAGCTGGCGGTGTACCGCAAGGAACAACTGGCGGGAGAAGCCCTTCTGGTACAACAGGGAATGCTCTTTAAAAAATACAACGTTGTTGTCACGCAGAAGGAGAAATTATTATTTCTTTCTCCTTCTGTACTTTTTAAAGTTATGAACAAACAAGTTCATAGTTTTAAAAAGTAAATTATTCTTTACTTTATTTACAATCATGAATACAAAAATTAAATTATTTGGTGTTACCGCTATGACGATTTCAGCGCTTTTTGCGGGTGCAGGTCTTGTGTCTGCGCAAACAGCTACAGTTGCGAGTTGCTCAAGCGCCACACTAAACGCAACATTAAGCGACACAGGAGGGGCGCAAACAAGCGCATGGTTTGAATATGGGACAAGTTTTAGTGTTGTTGATTCGGGTGCTGGTTCTAGAACCACAACTCAGGTTTTCAATGCGCCTCAAAGTTTCAGTCAGGTAGTTTCTGGTCTTAATCAAAGCACCACATACTACTACCGCGCGGTATTCTCAAATATATATGGAACCTCAAACGGGGGGGCATTGTCTTTCACAACTCCTCCGTGCGCAGTGCAAACATACACGCAGCAAACCGTCACTACCAACTCCGCAAGTTCCGTTTCTCAAAACTCTGCAACCTTGAATGGCTACGTGACGCCAAATGGCGCAAACACAAACGCGTGGTTTGAGTGGGGGACATCAGCATATTATGGCAACACCACAACTTCAATTAACTACGGCACAAACGCAACAAGTTACAACAATACAATCACTGGACTTACTGTCAACACAACATACTATTACCGCGCGGTAGCGCAGAATTCGCAGGGCACAGTGTATGGAAGCTCTCTTTCATTCACAACAACAGGGCAGACATACAATTATAATTACAACTACAACACCAACGTTGGTTCAGCTCCAACTGTAAACACCCTCCTTGTGACAGAGAAAACTGGAACAACAGCAAAACTTAATGGGCTTGTGTTTGAGTCAAACAGTCAATCTTCAAACGCTTACTTTGAGTGGGGGCCAACAGCAAGTCTGGGGAATAAAACAACAACGACAAATGTCGGCAATCTTTCGGTAGTTAAGCATTCAGGCTATGTTACTGGTCTTGTGTCTGGTCATACATACTACTATCGTGTAGTTGCGCAAAATTTGTATGGGACATCATATGGTGCTGTGAACTCGTTTGTTTCACAGGTGAGCACATACGCTGTGACACCAGTAGTAACTGTTGTAACCCATGCTGTTTTGAAACCAACAACTACAGTGGTCACAAGTGGAAGCTCAGAACAGTCACTCGTCTCTCTTTCAATTGAAGGTGGAGCAGAGATGATTGGTGCTGGAGAAAAGCGCACATATTATGTGAAGTGGAAAAACGAAAGTACGCAGTCGCTCAAGGATGTTGTGCTTCGCGTGACATTCCCAGCGTCAATTAATATTGATAGCTCGACAAAGGGCGCATTCTCAAGCACAGACAATTCTGTAGTTGTTGATTTGAAAACGCTTGCATCAAAAGAAGGGGGAGAAGCCTTTATTTTTGCAACTTCTGGGCGCTCACTTAGGTCCGGAGAGGTTTTGGTTGTGACAGCAAATATGGTGTATACAGGAACAAATGGCGCTCAAGGAGATGCGGTTGCATATGTGATGCACCGTGCGGAAACAACACAAAATGTTATTAGCGCGAATATTTTTGGCACTGGATCATTCGTGCCTTCAACAATCTTTGAGTGGATTCTGTTGCTAATCCTTGTCTTAATTCTTGTGCTTTTGGGTAACCATTTGTACGGAAGATTCTCATATGAGAAACACTAGGAGTAGAATGTTTAATCTAGAATAGATGCAGAAAATCCGCCTTTTGGCGGGTTTTCTCTATCCTAATTCTATATTCAATATTCTACATTCTACCCCAACAATGGTAACATAGGAGAATGAAGAAAGAGGTCAAAAGTCTAGAAGAATTACGCGCAGTGGCGGAGGGGTTTTTGAGTGCCATCGCAAAAAATCCTTTAAAGGAAACAGCGACCGTTGTCGGGCTTTCTGGTGACCTTGGCGCAGGCAAGACGGCTTTTGTAAAGTGCGTTGCTAGCATTTTGGGCGTTGCCGAGGTTGTCACGAGCCCTACATTCATTCTAGAAAAAGTGTACATCATTCCGCGCGGGTCTGTTATGGGCGAGCGTTTTACAAAGCTTATTCATATTGACGCGTATCGACTAGAGGATAGCAAAGAAATGCGCGCATTGGATTGGGACGCGCTTTTGCTTTACCAACACAATCTTATTTTTATTGAATGGCCAGAGCAGGTTAAAGAAGCGATGCCAAAGGACATCATAAATCTTTCCTTTGAATATGCGGGCGAAGGTGTGCGACAGGTAACTGGGGATTGGTTAAGCGATTGACCCGTTTAAATCCTGCAAACAGGGGTTCCATTTGGGAACCATTTAACCGTGGGATAATTTAATAGTCGTTTCTGAATTAGCAAATTCACGTCCTGGACGCGACAAATAATTAATCATGGCAAAAACAGTAAAAAAAAATAGGGAGAGAACACTTATCCTTTTAGATGCGCATGCGATTCTGCACCGCGCGTATCACGCGTTGCCAGAATTTTCATCAAGCAAAGGCGAGCCGACCGGCGCGCTCTACGGGCTCTCCACAATGATAATGAAGATTATCAAGGATCTAAAGCCAGACTATATAGTTGGGTGTTTTGATTTACCTCAGCCTACGTTTAGACACGAAGCATACGAAGCGTACAAGCTCGGTCGCGCAAAAGCAGAGGACGATTTGGTACACCAAATAAAACGTTCACGCGATATTTTTGCGTCGCTCGGTATCCCCGCATACGAGCTTGCCGGTTTTGAGGCGGACGACCTTCTTGCGACTATTGTGGAAAAAATGAAAAAGGAAAAAGATTTGCGAATTATCATTGCGTCGGGAGATATGGATACGCTTCAGCTTGTGGATGATAATCGCGTGCTTGTGTACACATTGAAAAAGGGAATCAACGACATTATTTTATACAATGAGAAAGCAGTCGTAGAGCGTTTTGGTTTTAATCCTGCACTCCTCCCAGACTACAAGGGTCTTCGTGGAGACCCATCGGACAACATTATCGGCATTAAAGGTATCGGTGAAAAAACCGCAACCACGCTCATTACGACATTTGGTTCAATAGAGGAAATTTATAAAAAATTAAAAAAAGAACAAGATGCGTTTAAGAAAGCTGGTTTAACTCCGCGTATTATTAAACTCCTAGAAGACGGAGAGGAAGAAGCGTTCTTTTCTAAAACACTTGCAACAGTGCGACGCAATGCCCCGATAGAATTTTCCTTGCCAAAAAAAGTATGGCGAGAAAGTTTTGAGCCCGAAAAAGCCGAGGCGCTTTTTGCTGACCTAGATTTCCGCGGGCTTCGTGACCGTTTGCATGATTTGCTAGGAATTATTCGCGCGCCGATTTCTGAAGAAACAGAAAATGAAGAAGTCGTGGATTCAGCGCTATTTAAACAGGCACAAATCGCATTGTGGCTTTTAAACTCCGAGCTTACCACGCCATCTCTTGAGGATATTCTTCATCACACAAAAAAGAAGAATTTTGCGGACGCGTTTGAGGAGCTTGAGGCGGAAATAGGAAGGCAGGGGCTTGGTGCGGTGTATCGCGATATTGAGCTTCCCATCATTCCTATTATTGAATCAGCGCAGAAATATGGAATTCTCATAGACAAAGGGCATTTGGAAAACCTTTCAAAAAAATACCACATTGAGTTAGATAAAATCACATCACGTATTTACAAACATGCGGGAGGAGAATTTAATATGAATTCGCCTAAACAACTTGGGGAAATACTTTTTGACAAACTTGTGCTCAATGCAAAAGGGCTCAAAAAAACAGAAGGCGGAGCGCGTTCCACGCGCGAGTCGGAGCTTGTGAAGCTAAAGGACGCGCACCCCATTGTTGCTGATATACTGCTATACAGAGAACTTCAAAAGCTTCTTTCAACGTACATAGATAATTTGCCACAGCTAGTAGGAGATGATGGGCGTTTGCGCACTACGCTGAACCAAGCCGGAACAACCACAGGAAGGATGTCTTCATCAAACCCAAACCTTCAAAATATTCCCGTGCGCGGGGAGTATGGCGAGGCAATACGAAACGCATTTGTGGCGCCCAATGGCTCAACACTTCTTGCGTTTGATTACTCGCAGATTGAAATGCGGGTGCTTGCGTCCTTATCCAAAGACGAACATTTGATGGAAGTTTTTCGCGTTGGTACGGATGTGCATACGTCTGTCGCATCGCGCGTGTTTAAAGTTCCAGAAATAGACGTAACTCCAGAGATGCGTCGCAGAGCAAAGGTGATCAACTTCGGTATTGTGTATGGAATGGGTGTGAACGCGCTCAAGGACAATTTGGGTTCCACTCGCGCCGAAGCGCAAGAGTTTTATGACAACTATTTTTTAACATTCCCCAAGATTGCAAAATATTTTGAGGAAGTGAAATCGCTCGCAAAAAAAGACGGCTTCACTACCACATACTTTGGGCGACGCAGATTTTTTTCCGGCCTCAAATCGCCGATTCAGTTTATACGAGCGAGCTCGGAACGAATGGCAATGAATGCTCCGCTTCAAGGGACGGCCGCGGACATTATAAAGGTCGCGATGAAGCGCGCTCACGATGGTTTGGGAAGGGCAGGGCTCTTGCCTCACGCGCATTTGTTACTTCAAATCCATGATGAACTTTTGTATGAAGTGGATGAGAGGAGTGTGGACAAAGTGCGCGGCGTCGTGGAGGAGGCGATGGAGCACGCGGTGGATTTCCCAGTGCCTATCACCGTGTCTGTGATGAAAGGCCCACGCTTTGGTTCAATGGAGGATATTAAATAGATGAACATTTGACATGTGACTAAAACAAAAGGCAATGCTATACATTATTTACGGAAAAGACAGAGAGAAAGGACGCACGCGTTTTCGCGCTTTACGCGAGGAGCTCGGCAAAAAATGCGGAGAGGAACGCTCTATTCTAGAGGGCGAACTTTCAAAAGAACTCCTTCATTCATTTGCAGTATCGCAAGGTTTGTTTGGGGGTACGTCACTTTTTGTTTTTGATTGCCTGTTTGATAAAAAAGCGGAGCAGGAAGTCCTCTTGGCGCACTCAAACGAACTTCGTTTGTCGCCAAATTCATTTTTAGTATTTGAACCTGAGCTAGATAAAAAAATTGGAGACGAGATAAAGGCGACAAAAGCAGAGGTGGAAGAATATGCTTCTAAAAAAGCAGACAACCGCCCAGAGTTTAATATCTTCTCTTTAGGAGACGCGCTTGGGAAACGCAACAAGAAAGAACTTTGGGTTTTGTACCAAAAGGCGACTAGCGCAGGCCTGTCATCTGAAGAAATTTCTGGCACGCTTTTTTGGGCAGTAAAAAATCTTGCGCTTATGAAAAAGGCAAAGGCGGGGGACGACTGCGGACTTAGTACTTATGTCGCGCCAAAAGCGCGAATCTTTGCAAAAAATTACACACAAGAGGAAATTAAAAATCTCTCGCGCGCACTCGTGGCTCTTTACCATGAGGCTCATCGCGGGGGAGAGCCGATGGATGTTGCGCTGGAGAGATTAATTTTGAGTATCTAAAATCCACTATGTACGTATAATATACTATAGTATATTATACGTACATAGTGGGACAATAAAAAAACCAGCGTGAGCTGGTTTTGTTTTTAATTTGCCTGTATGAGGCGGAAAGAACAGTTTCTTTGGCGCTGTTTATTGCGCAATGTGCAAATGATGGTTATGTGCGGTAATTTCTTGTTGTTAGGTCAATAAACTGACTAGTGTTTGAAATTTGCGAACCAACTAATTACATCTGCATATATTATACCCCTACTATATTCCGCTCGCAAGGGGTACCTGTGGATAACTTTTTAGCACAAAAACCGCCTATTCGAAAAATTTGAAAAAACCATTATTTGTGGTAGTATTTCCCCATTGCAATTTGATTCTTTGGTTGGTCAATTGTCACATGTTTTGAGTCAAATGTTTATTATGCGCCCATAGCTCAGTCGGTAGAGCAGCTCCCTTTTAAGGAGACGGTCGTAGGTTCGATTCCTACTGGGCGCACAAATTAAAGTGGCAGGTCTATCGCGAACGCTCCTGGTCCAAGGAAGACGAGCGAGAAAGATACAACAGCGAGAATAATGTAAAACTCAATAGTGTTTCGTGGGAGAGCAGAAGGTTTTCTCCACTTTATTAATGTCGCAACAAGCATAAGAGTGCCTGTTGCTAATACGGCACCCTGTGTGTATAGGCCGACAACCAGAAGCGAGCCAGCGATACCCTCTACAGAGGACACTGTCCAAAAATAAACCTTTGACGGGCGAAGGCCGAGCTTCTCAAAAAAATGGGTTCGCTCCGCGCGCTGGTGTGTAACTTTTTCATACCAAAAATAAACAAAAATTAAACCGAGTGTGGCACGAAGCATAAAGACGCCAAGCATCTGGAAATCTAAGAGAGATGGGAATAACGATAATGTTTGCATCAGTGTATTGTATCAAATGTTCGCTCAAATAAAAACCCTCACTATGGCCGTATCCTATACTATAGTATAGGATACGGCCATAGTGAGGGTTTTTGAGTTATTTTTTTTTAAATCCTTGTTTTGCAAGTTCTTCACGCGCGACAGTTGCGTCGTCCCAGGAAGTTTTTTTACCACTCGCTTCCATGATATATGGGTCGGTGCCTTTGCCGGTAATGATGACAGCGTCGCCAATCTCAGCTTTTTTTAGGGCTGTAGCGATTGCAAGACGGCGGTCCATAATCACCTCAGCTTGCCCACCTTCTATCCCAGCCAAAATTTCAGAGACAATCTTCTCTGGGTCTTCGTCGTATGGGTCTTCGTTTGTGAGGATTATTTCATCACAATGAGCGCTTGCTATCGCTCCCATCGCAGGGCGTTTCCAGGAGTCTCTCCCCCCGCCAGTGCCACCGAGCACGCAAATCTTTCGCGAGTCTTGGAAAACCTCATACACTTTTTCTAGTGAATCAGTAGTGTGAGCGTAATCCACAATAACGTCAAAATCCTGTCCCGCGTTTATGTGTTCCACGCGCCCACGAATACCGTGGAACTTTTCAATCGCACGACGGATGACATCTGGTGAAATATTTATGGATCGCGCAAAAGAAATCCCCGCGAGAATATTTGAAAGGTTGAAAGCACCAGAGAGGTGAGAGCTCATAGGCGAACCCGTAAAATTAAAAATAGTTTTATCTTTTTCCAGAGTGTATGGCTCTGCATCCTTGAGTAAGTATGTTGTCTTTGTGTCAGCATCTACGGCGAGGAACTCACTTGCATACTGATTGTCAGCATTTGCAATAATTATTCGTGGACGCTTTGATGAACTTACAATCGCGCGCGCGATTGAGAGCTTTGCATCTTTGTATTTTTCAAATGAACCATGTGACTCTATGTGCTCGGGATACAGGTTTGTAAAAATGAGCGCGTCAAAGTCTATGAACTTGTGGCGAAACTGCCTTGCGCCCTCAGAAGTCATTTCTATAATTACCCAATCACATTTTGCATTTACCGCACGTCGCAAAAAGCTCTGAACAAAAAATCTTCCCGGGATGGTCATCTTGTATAGGTTGCGCTCCTCCTCGTCTCCTATTTTGAAACGAAGTGTTCCCGAAAGAGCCGTTTTGTAGCCAGCTTCTTCCAAAATAGCATTTACTATTTCTGCCGTTGATGTTTTACCCTTGGTTCCAGTGATGGTGACTATTTTTATTTTTCTAGAAGGGAAGCGGTATACAATTACAGCAATGAGCGCGAAGAGGTAGTGATACACTGGTTGAAGCGCGCCGAAAAGATTCCTTGGAATAAATTTCTTAATAATGCGTAAAATATTTTCCATTCTGTTTTCTAGTTGTTGCTACCTAGTTGTTTAAGAGCAGACTTGATACGCGCAGAAGTCCCCTTAATTTCAGTGGACACTTTTTTTAGAGCATCACGAGCGTTGCGCTCGGCGTAGCCGAGCGCAACGAGCCCCTCTATTGCGTCGCGTTCATCGCCGAGCATTGTACTGCCTGTGATACTCTCGTGTCCATCGAGCTTGTCGCGGAGCTCAAGAATTATTTTCTGCGCACTCTTTGATCCGATACCAGAAACTTTTGTGAGGGCGCCAGTGTCGCCCATAGCGACGGCTTCCTTGAGGTGTTCCACTGGCGCGACATTCAAAATACCTAGCGCTCCTTTCGGGCCGATACCCGAAACACTAATGAGCATTTCAAAAAATTCCAACTCTGTTTGATTTTGGAAACCATACAAGTCCAATGCATCCTCGCGAACCACTGTGTAAATCCAAAGAGACGCTTTTTTGTCATCGTTTTTCTTGATGGCCTGCAATGTATCCACGGTCACACGGACTTTGTACCCCACGCCTCCAGTTTCCAAGATCACATACCGGTCGCCCGCAAAGATGATAGTGCCATAAAGATGAGCAATCATATGTACACTATACCAGAAGTTGTGGGCTTGCAAAATCTGGGAAATCATATATAGTGTGTCCACATATGCCAATTATCAAATCAGCAAAACGCAATATTCGTGGTTCTGCGCGCAAGGCTGTTTACAATGCCCGCCGTAGCAAAGCTATGAAAGAGGTCGTAAAAGAAGTGCGCGAGCTAGTATCCTCAAAGGACAAAAAGTCCGCAGAGGCCCTTCTTTCAAAGGCCTACAAAGCAATAGACAAGGCAGCAAAGGGCAACACTATTAAGAAAAATACCGCTGACCGCAAAAAGTCTCGACTCGCAAAAGCGGTTAAGAAAATCGCGTAACAAAAAACCCAATCTCTTGAAAAGATTGGGTTTTTTGTTAATATACACCTGTATGAATAATATTCTTCCAGAAGAGGCGCAAAAAGTTATCCAAAGTGGTAAAGCCGTTGTTATTGATGTGCGGACACCAGCAGAATTTGCTGACGGACATATCCCAGGGGCAAAAAATTTTGACATATATGACAGCGGTTTTACCGAGATGATACGCGCGCTTCCGCCAAGTGTGATCTATATAGTGAACTGCCAAAGCGGTGGACGCTCGTCAAAAGCCTGCGCAAATATGCAGGAGTTTGGTCTCGTGGGAGCAATGAACCTAGATGGGGGAATTACCGCATGGAAGAAGGCAGGGTTTCCAGTGGAAGGGTACTGATATATGAAAGATTACAGCCAAATAAAGTAGGTTTTAAATAAACAAAATATTGTACATAGTGACCATGGAATTGTAAGGAATTTTTTGGCGTCGTTTTCTTTTACAAAGCGTCAGCAGTTGGTGGAGATATTTTTAGGTTTCCCGGAGAAAAATAGCCTATTTATTGATTTACTTAAAAAGAAAATAGAATTTGAAAAGAATCCCACCGAGACGCTCTCCGCTGAAATTTTAAAAATTGAGGATAAGGAGATTAAGAAACTAATGAATGAGCTGAAATAAATATGTTAGAAAATATTTTTACAGCCAAGCAAGAAAAACCTCCAGAGGAGTCTTTAGAAGAAGTACGAGCAGATTTTGAAGAAAAAGAATACACCATAATAAAAAAAGTACTGATTTTTTGGAGAAAGCAGAGCCGGAGAAATTTAGGAACAAGGCAGCGAACCTACTTCTCGCTTTTTCTTTGTTTGCTGGAGCGTCGTCTGCTTTTGCTGGCGAACAAAATAATAATAAGGAAAATTTGCCTGAAATGGGTACGGAGCAGGCTTTTCAAGTCGCAGAAAAAAGTGGAGTAAAAAATCAAATTGCAGATTTCGATTGGGCAAAAATTGCTGATAAAATTAAAATTTCGATTGGGCAAAAGAATGAAAAAATAAATGAATTTAGTGGATAAGCAATTGCGGCTACTTGGTATGGTGGAATAACTAGTGGTGTGACAGGAAAGGATTCAAAATTTTATAAAGGGGTAACCACAGAGGACGCATTCAATGCATATTATGTCGCTAGTGGAGCAATAAATTATTCACAAAACTCCTCTGAGTTTTTTAACAATCTTAAAGGGTTTTCGCAAAAAAGCGTCGGTCTAAATGATAAACAAAAAGCAGCCACCATGCAGTTTATAGGTGAGTAACTTAATAGAACCTATAATATGGATATGTTTACAGCAGATACTCATGTTCAGGTTTTAAACGATAGCATGTTTAATGCGTTGAAAGATAGTTTTGATAATTATGGTAAGCCGACTGTTAAGTCTGGGGTATGTGGCAACATTCATAAGTTCCTTACTTTAACAGCAGAAAGCATGGGGATAGAAGCATGGATTCAGAGCGGGTCACTTCAGGGTGGCGCTCATATATGGTCTGGCATGGTCATAGGAAGTGGCGAGGAAAAACAAATAGTTTTTCTTGATGAGGGAATGCTGATACCAACAGGAACATTAAAGATCTTTACAGTGGGTATGTGGCCACTGACGCAATCATTACACGGCTGGCTGGTGAGTATATTGATAAAAAACAATTAACAAATGCAGAATATGGAGAATTTCTGCTAAACTTTGGCGCGACCCTTGAATGAGCAGTAAGGATTCCTGTGTGTGGGGGGCCTTAAAAAGTGGGGCTATTGAAGGAGGGTTTGGCGCAAGATTAATATATTTAGATCCTAATAATGTCGGGAATATTTATGTTGGAGCCTCAGAAGTTTTACGTGGGCAGGTTAGTGATTTTCAGGATTAGAAGGCGATAGCCAAAGAAGCAACAAAAAATTTTTTTGTTGGAGGGTCTGTAAACGTTTTTGAGGGGGATGTTATAAGTATGGAGGTTGGTAAGAAAAACCTTGACAGTGGGGAAAGTTTTAGTGTCCAAGGCGGAGTTGAAGGAGAAAAATTCAAAGGAAGTGTAGGTTATGAAAAGAATCATTCGGGTTACGAAAGATTTATACCATCATCAGAAAAAATTGAAGTTAGTGTTAGTTACAAGAGTGGACCAAAATGGCAGGTAGATTTTATTGGCGCAAAAACTACAGAAAAATATAAAGACGCGCAGAGTAATGATGTTTACAATGCGGAGGTGAAATTAAAAATGTTTCTGTGGTAGATTTGACACATGTCTCAAAAACAGCCAAAAGAAAACACCCAGCAACTCTAGAATGGCTGTGTGTTTTCTTTTTGTTTGTGCCCTCGGCAGGAATCGAACCTGCATCGTGGGTACCGCAAACCCATATCCTATCCATTGAACGACGAGGGCATTTAAGAACAATTAACAACAAACACCTGACAATTGACTAAAAACAGAACCCACACACTCTACCACGAAATGGTGAAAAAGCAAAAAATATCTAGAACCCAATCTTCCGCATGAGGCGTTCAGGGAGGGGCTCTACTTGTGGCTCCTCGTGCAACATATGCGACAGTGACTGATGAACTTCGTCAATAACAGATTCACAGAGCGGGATGACAATATTAGGCATAAAAGTTTTTTTAGAAGTGAGGAGAATTTTTGGGTCACGGTGGAACCCTATGCTATCCTTTCCTTCAAGCACCCAAAATGACTCCAATGTCTCCCAAGGGTAAAGCCTGTCGCCGGCGAGCACTCCTTTTTTAGAAAGTCTGCACTCAAGAATTTTTGGTGGATACTTTGCGTGGAAAAGAAGGGTTCCCATGCCGAGAATAATAATTACAGAAAGGAGCATATTGCCGATGATAACAAACGCCACTGCGAGTGATACAGAAATAATGCCAACAGCCCAGTACCAATCGGCGCTGTGCTCGCGGTGCTCGTACTCGGGCGCTGACCACGAAATCTGATAATCATATTCGTCCATTGACACAGTATACAACGTTTATGTCCAAGACACGAATCAGCTGATTCGCAACTAACAACTAAATATGAGCGTGCGTACGAAAATAAAACACGGTACAATGTTTTGATGTCAGATATCACTATCTTTATAGCATTTGGCGCAGGTATCATTTCTTTTCTTGCGCCATGTGTACTTCCTCTTGTGCCTGGGTTTATCGCATACCTAGGCGGTATTGCGCTAGAAAATAAAACTCCAGATGCTCTTGCGTCTCGGTTCGCAATGTTTCATGCGAGTTTATTTTTCGTGCTTGGTTTCACAACTGTGTTCGCTGGGCTTGGTCTTGTTCTTCATGGAGCGCTTGTTACAGTGGGACCCGAGGTTCAAATAATTCTAGCGCGTGTTGGAGGCGCCATTGTTATTTACTTTGGTCTCTATTTGATGGGGCTCGTGAAGCTTTCGTTTTTAGAGCGACCTCATATTTTTAAAGTTTACAAAAAGTTTTCTTCGCGAACTGTTACCTCGTTTGTGTTTGGAGCTGCGTTTGCAATGGGATGGACACCATGTGTCGGCGCAGCCCTAGGCGCGATTCTCGGCCTTGCTGCGCTAGCGCCAGCAAAAACATTTTTCTTGCTTGTTGCGTACGCGCTTGGTCTTGGCGTTCCATTTTTAATTATTGGCGCATTTGCTGGTGAGATTGAAAAATATCTTTCACGAAGTTTTGCGTGGGTGCAATATGTGAATATTCTTTTTGGTGGTGTCCTTGTGTGGTTTGGGGCGTTAGCCTTTACGCAAAATCTTTCAGTCTGTCGCGATGTGCTTTGGAGTTTCCCATTTTAATGGCATCATATAATAATGAAAGCTTTCAACAAGATGCTAATCGCCGTTTCTTTTTTTGGCACAGTTTTTGTGGTTGGAGTTTTTGACAAAAAAATGATGCTCATAGTTGGAGAAGGAGACCCAATGTCGGCCGCAGTTTTCTTTACACAAAGCACCACTTCCGACCAGCTTCGCTCCGCATTCGAAAATGCCTCAAGCACGAAAAAGAAATTGAATGTTTTGATTGTCCCAGGTCATGAACCAAACTTTGGAGGAACAGAATTTCGTGGCGTTCTTGAACGGGATCTAAACGCCGACCTTTCTTTGTATCTGGCGCAATATCTGGTGGAGGATGGACACTATGAAGTGGTGATGACCAGAGGAAGAGACGGTTGGAACCCGCACTTAGAAAACTATTTCACAACAAATGATGAAGAGATAAAGAATTTTGTGCGTTCACAGAAGATGGAAATGCTGAGGCTTGTTTCCGAAGGCAGAATAACAAAAACGAGTGACCCTGTCCCACACAACACCGCGCCTTCCGACGTCGCGCTCCACTTGTTCGGCATTAACAAGTGGGCGAATGAACATAAAGTTGACATCATTATTCACACGCATTTTAACGACATCGCGCCGAGAAGCACGATGGTTCCGGGCGAGTACAATGGGTTCGCTATTTACACGCCTGAGCGACAATATTCAAATTCTAAAGTTTCAATAGATATTGCGAACCATATATTTAAGAGACTTTCTAAAATGTTTCCTGTTAGCAACCTCCCTGGTGAAGACAATGGAATAGTGGAAGAGCAAGAGCTAATAGCGATAGGGAGTAGCAACACTGTAGATGGGGCAAGTGTGCTCATTGAGTATGGGTATATTTATGAATCACAGTTTAGGGCGCCAGCAGTGAGGGAGGTGGTTTTGAAAGAACTTGCGTTTCAAACATATCTCGGTATCGCGGATTTCTTTGGTGAGACATCACTAGCCGTCGGCCCGCATCAAAGCATGCTTTTGCCATACAGCGGAAACTCGCCAGTAAGCAAAACAACTTTAGCAAATACAGAAGTGCTTGCATTTCAGGCAGGGCTTCTTGCAAAGGGGTATTATCCGCCACGAGATTATTCACGAAATGATTGCCCACTATCAGGTTATTTTGGACAATGCACAAAGGCTGCCTTGGCTGCGTTTCAGCGAGAGTTAGGAATAAATGGGGAGAGTGAAATCGTCGGACCTAAGACACGCGCAGAACTCCGCAACCTTTTTGAACCAAGCTTCGTGAGTAAAATATAGTTGCTATAAACTACAAACGGAGCATCCAAAATGCTACAGTCGTAGCGGTGTGGAAAATAGACAGTATGCTTACGCGCGTAAGGAAGAAAATTTGAAATTTACGACTCCAGCGTGTCTATCGGGAATCGTAAACGATATGGCTACATTATAGCAGACGAAGGGCCACTATGAAGGATGAAATTGAAGGACACAAAAACGAAATATAATACAAGAAGCCAAACTCCCCACACGCGAGGAATCTCTGTTTTTACAGAAGACAGAAAATATAGAAGAAACACAAAAATACCAAAGAATCCAGTAAGCAAAACAGTACTTAGTACATTAGGGGTGATTGGCGATATAATAGCAACAATACCAAGGATTCCCGCCGCGTTCACAGCAGAGGATCCGATAAGGTCGCCTGCGCTCAATTCAGGTTTTTGCTCCAGCGCAACACGTATCCCAAACATAATCTCAGGCAAACATGTGCTGAACGCAATAGCAAAAACTCCCATAACAAATGGTGTTATTGAAAATACTGCGCTTGCTCGTTCGGCGATTGTGATGATAGCCTCACTCCCACCAACTAAAAGTATAATCCCTAAAGCAAAAAGAAAGATGCTTTTTGTGGCCTTGCCAATGTCCCTCTCGCGCAACTGTTTGATTTTTGCAGTATATTCTTTGTGCCTCTATAAGACCAAATAAATATAAAAAATATAAAGTGACAAAAGTATAAAACCATCAATTCGCGAGACAGTCCCGTCTAATACAAGAAAAACAGCAGTACTAGCAATCGCAAAAGTTAGCATGATACGGCGGAGAGAAATGTTTTCATGCAAATTCAACGGTTTTTTGCTCAATAGAATAACAATACCCGCAACAAATGTAAGGTTAATTATATTTGAGCCAAATATATTACCAAGAGAGAAAGATGGGACATCACGCAGAGCAGAGCTAACTCCAACAAAAAGTTCAGGTGTGCTAGTGGAGAAAGCAACGAGAAGGAGAGACACAAGAAAAGTAGGGACATTGAATATCTCAGATATATTGAGGACCTGTTTATAGGTTATTTTTGCAGCTACAAAAATAACGAGCGCGCATGCGAGAAACCCTAGTAAGTACAAAATCATATAGTAGTATACTACCATAGTTGGATATGCACCCCATAGAAACCAAACTTGAGGATAATCTGTGTGTCCAACAAACATAAAAAATGACTGAGTTCCACTCAGTCATTTTTTATGGCGGTGTGTATTAAACAAAGTTCGAATGTATTTTGAGCTAAATCCTGATGCCGACTAATCGCACGCGCGGAGCGCGTGGTGGCTCTAAACCTCTCCGTACGCTCCGATTGCGTGGTGAAGCGATACAATGCGCCTCGGACACGCTCGCGGACTCGCGTGTGCAAAAACCAAAAAATTTCCTTGCATTTTTCTCGCGTCTCCGCCCCCCACCCCTCCACCGCGAAGCGGAAAAAGAAATGGAAAGGAAATTTTTGGTTTTGCTTCGCCGTTTCAGTCTCCGAAAAGAGCATCATTATTTTATCACGTTTTG
>Ga0100380_10003781_pt1 | contig 15999 bp, 17 predicted proteins | sample CryGeymeta201504_FD_80417 | JGI IMG/M metagenome (GOLD analysis project Ga0100380, IMG submission 80417) | Groundwater microbial communities from Crystal Geyser aquifers in Utah, USA - Crystal Geyser metaG 2015-04 | ecosystem: Environmental > Aquatic > Deep subsurface > Groundwater | place... | reverse complement strand
GTTCGATCAACTCCAGTGGCTGTCGTTCCAGTAGCTCCAGCGGCTGTTGTTTGATCAACTCCGGTGGCTGTCGTTTGATCGACTCCGGTGGTGGCTGTCGTTCCAGTGGCTCCAGTGCTGTCAATTGACGCCAGTGGCTGTCGTTCCAGTGGCTCCAGTGGCTGTTGTTCGATCGACTCCGGTGGCTGTCGTTTGATCGACTCCAGTGGCTGTTGTTCCAGTGGCTCCAGTGGCTGTCGTTTGATCGACTCCGGTGGCTGTCGTTCGATCAACTCTGCTGTCGTTCCAGTGGCTCCAGTGGCTGTTGTTCCAGGCAGTAGCTCCAGTGGCTGTCGATCCAGTGGCTCCAGTGGCTGTCGCTCCAGTGACTCAAGTGACTGTTGTTCCGGTGGCTCCAGTGGCTGTTGTTGCAGTGGCTCCTGTTGTGCCTCTGTGGATACTATTGATTACTTTCAAAAACGAAGACCTGTAGAAAGTGTACTGGGTTCTACAGGGATTTTGCACGTGATTGTAAGTAATCAAGTTCGCGGTAAACACTCAATTCGATCAAAATTGGTTGTGGTTGTCCTTAAATGGGTTAAGCTGGTAAGATGATGTAAATATATATATAGTGTAGTGTGCTGTTGTTGTTGTTGTGGTTGTTGTTAATGAGTTAAGTTAATAGTTTAAGTGGTAGTAGTAGTAGTAGTAGTAGTAGTAGTAGTAGTAGTAGTAGTAGTAGTAGTAGTAGTAGTAGTAGTAGTAGTAGTAGTAATTTCGCGTTTAAAGGTAAAGCAATCCGAGATTATGCTGCTGACATGTGTTGAAATCGTGTTGAAATTATGGTGAAATTTCAACATGACTCAGACTGTGTCTCAATATTTAAAGCTAGTATGGACCTCTTGGTCTGCTGTACTATTAGGGTTTAAATAGGGGTTTGGTGGACCTTCCAGGTACCAGGTTCTAAGTTCACATGTAGTAGACGGTTAATTAGGTACTGTACCTGGTACCACTGAGTGGTACTACTAGGTATTACTATGTACCCAGTATTGTGTTTGTCAAAAAATGCTTACGTAGCTACATGCAACAGTACCAGTGGTACTGTAGTACCGGGGATTTTGACCAGTGGATCAAATGTGTCATAATACATGGTACCGTATCTTCGGACCAAAGACCTGTTTTGTTCAGTACCTGGTACCAGGTACCTGGTACCTGTACTACGAATGGCCACCACCAGCACGTTCTATGGTACCAGGAACAGGTACTAGTACTATGTACAGGTAGTAGCCTATGGTACCAGGTAGCACCAGGTAGGTAAGATACCTGTTCATCATAAATAGCCGAAATCAAAGAATGCTCTCAAGTCATATTGATAGATATGTAGGGTACCAGGTATGGCCAGGTACTGTTTCAGAGATACGATGCTAACGACTGAAAACCATCAAGACTAAATAATACATTACCAGGTAGTCTAGTAATAAAAATATTGATGGCCACAAAGGTGGAGCATTTTGGACTTCGATTCTTTTCAAATTTCGGACTTCGCTTCTTTTCAAACGAACCCATCTTGGTTGTCTTATTCGTAATTATTACTTAGTACCGTTCATAATTACTACCAGGTACTGTAGTACCATCATGCGTCTCTGGTGGTCTTACAGCATTCAATGGCAGGAAAGCGAAGCCCTTCACAAGTTAGTCATTGGGTCATCACTACTTAATGTACCTGGTAGCGTTTTAATCCGACAAAACCCACACCAGTAAATTTCTGTTTTATCTTTTTTATAAACATTACCTTCTCACAAAAAACATTCTTCTTGAAAAAGACTGAAACAATTGAAAAGAAATTTATTCTAAAAAAAAAATGATTTTGGTAAAGAAGGAGCTGCTTGTGGCCGCCAGTATAACCTGCTTTGTGTATTTGGTGGATGCTGCCGAGGATCACTGGCCTGCTGGAGAGCTGAACTGTGTTCAGGGCCTTCGCGACTTCAATCCATTGACGCAAAAAAAGAAATATATTGTTGGCGTTCATGCGCCTGGAGGTGAAGACAATGCTCGTGCTGACTTCAACCTGACGTTCGTTGAATATCTCAACGAAGCCGTTGGCAAGAAGTGGCAGCCACCCATTGAATTCGAGATGACGACTTCGGAAGATCCCTTGACGGACTGGATCGATAATGAAGCAGAGGTTGATTTTATGTATTCTGACACTGGTCTCTTCTCCTGTTTTGGAGTTGAAGTTGGCGGACAACCCCTCGGTACTACCATTGCACGTCTCCCTGCCCGAGGACGCGAACACGAACTGGATGTCTTTGCAGGTATGTTACACTGTCACACTAAATTGAATAAAGATGTGTTTGTTTCTGAAAATTCCTCATCCCATACATGTGTTTGTCTCTGCAGGAACAATGTTGACTAGGGCAGACAACGAAGACATTCAGACTGTCGACGATATCAAGGGCAAAGTCATCGGTGCCCTCGCAATATCTGACTTTGCTGGAGCTCAGGTGCAGTTCTACGTGATGAAAAAAAATGGTCTTGACTACATTATGGACCCAGAACAAGTGATTTTTACAGGTAAGCATCGTTGCAATGCTGAAATGAAAAGCTGTTTGTCACTGGCGTGATCAAAGACTAAGCATCCCAATCCTGTTTTTCTGAATTCTCCAGGCAACGAGCTAGAAATTGCCAAAGGTGTTCTTGACGGTCGTTGGGATGTTGGCTACGTTCGCACTGGGATAGTTGAAAGAACAAAAGATGAAAATGGAAAGCTTGTAGACCCTGACCTCTTTAGGGTGCTCGAACCCAAGATATACATCATGGATTCTATGGAGCTTTTTCCTTTCTTGCATTCTACCCCGGTCTTCCCTGAATGGCCATTTTATGCCCGAAACGGCGTGGACAGGGTGGTATCGGAGGAAGTACAGCTAGCTCTGATTAGTTTTGAGTACCACCATCTTGTGGGAGAGAGGATTCACGACTGTCGCAAAGAGATTTGCGAGGCAGCAGGAAATCCAAATTGTACAGTAGAGGTGTGCAACACTGCTCCGCCTGTCTTTTTCGACCCCAAAGCAAGATGTGACACTACCAGGGAGCTCGCTGAGCTTGCTTACCAGGCAGGTACCGCGGGAAGGCACGCTGGTTTCCGACCTGCACGCTCGCATTTCGATCTAAGAAGTATGCAGCAGGAAGCAGGTTTCCTCAGTCAAAAAGAAAATGGTAAGTACCGTGAATTTCTCATAAGTCTTGTCTCGTTTTGTTATTTTCATGTCATATAATACACTAACAATTGCGTTGAACCCTTCCTCCCCCCTGTAGGAGATTGGTACTGTCCAAGAGCCCCAACACTGTATGACGCCTTGCAATGTCCCGAAGGCCACTACAAGATTACGCGGGAGCAATTCAAGACCCAATGCTCTGACTTTGGACTTCCATGCCCAGATGGGATGTCTTGTTACTGCCAACCCTGTATCAAAGCATTCGAAGTGGATGTGTTTGAATGGAATCATGATGATGTCAACTCGAATGAAACCTCTTTCACCAGTGGTTGCGACAAAATGAGTCTTTGCGGCACTCTGCAACAGACCAAGGAAGTTACGTTTCTTGTTCGCGACAATGTTCAGAGAGACGATGCCGAAGTTTCTGCTAAAATGCACATGGGCCAAGATTCCTTTGCTTTACCTGTTGTTCGAGGTGAAGGAGCCTACACTTATGCATTCAGCTTTTCGGATGACCATTTGGGAGTTGGGATCCTTGAGGTTTACATAAACGGTGAGCAGATCCCCGAGTCGCCGTTCCGTGTCCAAGTTATCGAAAGAGACTGCCAATCTGAGTTTCCCGGAAATGGAAAGACCGCGGTACGTATGTAATCGTGCACTTGCACATTTATGCCTCTTCACAAATATTTCTTTCTTCTTGACATCTGACTTACTTCTTCATTTCAATTAATTATGAATCGACTCTCCGTTCAGACGGAATCTGGCACTTGTGAATGCGGATCTGATACCATCAAAATGGGTTCCGAATGTGTTCCCGTTGCAATTATAGCATCAGTTGTGGCCGTTTTTGCTGCTCTTGTTCTCCTTGCAGTTGTCTGGTTCTATTTGGGTTACAAGAGAGCCAAGAGCGACGAAGTCTGGCAGGTCGGAGTGGAAGAGCTTCATTTTAGCCAACCTGTAGAAGTTATAGGCGAAGGTTCCTTTGGAGTTGTTCTTATGGCAGAGTACCGAGGTACTAAAGTCGCTATTAAAAGGATTGTGCGGACTAATGACAGACGCAGAAAATCAGGAACAAGAACAGGGTCGAAAATCGGGTCAGCGTCAGGTTCAGTCGGGTCTGCTGGAGGCAAATCATCTGCTTCAAGTCCTTCTGCAGATGATCTCGAGGCAGGCGTAAGTCCAGTCAAGGTGAGTGCCGAAACTCTTGCAAAGGGAACTGCATCTATGGAAAGCGGTATGAGCATGAGTGGCAGCATCGACAGTGAGCTGGACTTCTTGGGCGGCCTATCTTTTGGAGGACACCGCAAAGGACTGGCAAAGTGGTTGCCTTGGATTAAGGCCGATAACGATTTCAATAATGCGAACATCCTTGGGACGGCGTCAGGAAATAAATCTTCGACAGCTGCGATCGTCCGCTGCTGTCCATGGCTGGACGAAAATCGCCGTCGACAGCAAGAGTTTCTGGTTGAAATGCGTTTGCTCTCTAGACTTCGGCATCCCTGTAAGTACCAAGACATCGCATCGGTGAAGTATTTCTTTTGACGTTCTTGTAGCTCAGCGTCCATCCTCTACTTTCCCTCTAGGCATTACGACGGTTATGGGAGCTGTCATTACACGTGGTCAGGAACCCATGATGGTGATGGAATACATGGAAAATGGTTCTTTGTAAGTAAATTCCGAATGTTCTAGTATTCCTTTGCCGTTTTCATTCCGCTTTGGAGCTAAAATTTCCCAATGACTTTTTTTGGCCTACAGACATGATCTCTTGTGCAATGAAACTCTCTATACTGGTGGCGAGATCATCGTGCAGATTGTTCGCGATGTTGCACAAGGCTTACGATTTTTGCATTCATCCAAACCAGCCATCATGCACGGAGACTTGAAAGCTAAGAACATTTTGATCGATGCGAGGTTCCGAGCTAAGGTCGCGGACTTCGGTCTGGCCACAAGGACGAGAAAGAATGGTATTTCCGGTACTCCTTTCTGGATGGCCCCTGAGTACTTGCGTGGGAAAACCGAATACACGACGAGTTGTGACATTTATTCTTTCGGTGCGCCAAAAAATACTTGCTGCTACACTGGCTGCATGTACGCTTGCTTGTCTTACAATTGTTTTTTTCTCAATTCTACTTGTTTTTAGGTATTATTCTGTATGAAATCTATGGACGCAAGTCACCGTATGACGGCGAACATCCTAGGAAGGTACTTCGTAAAGTGTGCGACCCGAGGGTCAACAAGAGGCCTCCAGTTCCCTCCACATGTCCACCAAAAATGGTCGAAATAATGAAGAAATGCTGGAGCTCTGATGCTTTTTTCCGCCCGCAAGCCAAGGAGCTTGACATGCTCTTCATGGACATGAGCACCCAGGATGCTGAGCCTGTTGTTGATAATGGTAAAATGAATAACGTGGTGACGGAAGATATGTTGTATAGGGTCTTCCCCAGAAAAGTCGCTGATCTACTCAAGGCCGGGAAGAAAGTCGAACAGTGAGTACTGCATTATTAAGCAAAGGATGCCCTTGTTTTTTTGCCATCTGACTCCAACTTATGACTCTTTCGTTTGCTTTTTACAGAGAAACGCACGACAACGTTACAATTCTCTTCTCCGATATTGTCCACTTCACAAACATTTCACAAACATTATCCCCGTCGAAGGTTTGCGATATGCTCGACCGCCTCTACGTTGCTTTTGACGAATTGTCTAGCAAGCACGGCGTGTTCAAGGTTGAAACAATTGGAGATGCATATATGGGTGTAACGAATTGTAAGTGTTCCTTCCTGTGAACATTTTCAGACCGCATGGCTTCCATCAAACAAAATGTAGCTCAATTATAGATTGTCGATCCTTCCTTTTACAGTGGATAATGATATGGACGGCGACCATGCGAAGCGCATCGCTCTGTTTGCGATTGATGCCGTTGAAGCAGCTGGCAAAATCTTAATTGACGAGGAGAATCCGAACAAGGGATGCGTTAAAATCAGGGTAGGCTTCCATTCAGGAGCTGTAGTGAGTAATGTAATTGGATCACTCAATCCTCGATATGGCCTCTTCGGCGACGCTGTCAACACGGCTAGTAGAATGGAGTCTAATTCCTTAAGTGGCAAAATTCATTGCTCTCAAGACGCTGCTAAAATTTTGGCCGAACAGGCGCCGGATATTCCGATGTGGAAGCGAGGGAAGATTGGTATCAAGGGCAAGGGAGAAATGGTCACATACTTTGTTGGACTGGACCCCTCCAATGCCGCCGAAGAGAAGACGACCGTAAACTTTGCCGTTGATCCAGTTTCACCTGCTGTGCAAGAATGTGCACCGCAGTCGAAGAAGTAAAGATACTTGCAGTCAGAAGTCGATGGGCCTGAAAAAAGAATACTTGGGCTTGCATATAAATCATTATTATTACACATACTATTACACCGCAAGAGTAGAACACAATTATCTAGTCACTTGGCACGACCCCAACGGAGTCTTTCGATAAACCAACCTTCCCGTCTCCCAACTCTAACGAAAAATGTCTACGATAGTCACCTGAGATGGTCGACCCTGTCCTTCGTGGATGTGGTCCGGTCGTGATCAACCAGGTTACCTCCATTCGGAAGTGCCGATGAAATTGAATCCTCAAGGTTTCAATGATCCCCGTAATTTCCTGTTCCAGATTTTCATCTTAGTAGCTTCTCACATATCAAGAAAAATGTCGCATGACCAATTTCTTTAAATATCATCAAGAATGGACGGCAACCAGAATGGATCAGTGGCGCTCTTCTCCTTATTCTTTTCCAGTACAAGGTGAATAAGGGCGCGCGAGGCATTGAAACGACTACTAGAGTATCTTTGCTCTAGCCGCCGCCAGTACGCCAAGCTACTTAATCGCTCATTGGTTTGACCGGCCGCTTTCAACGAGAAGGATTTTTTCTGCAGGTGCTGCTGCTGCTGCTGCTGTGTTACCCCATATTCTTGAATCAAAAATGAACTTTGGGTAGTGAATCGACCATCACAGATTGGAAGATCTAAAACGGAAGATGCCTGACTGCTGTTGTTCGACTCTGTGGCATTACACTTTTGCAAAAGGCGATGAGTACAGCTCTTGCTTGAGCCCTTAAAATCGTCCTTGTAAATTCTCGTAACGTTTGGAGCGGGTTGACCATGGACCCCGCTATCCAAATCACTCTGTAAGCCGATCTGCAAGGAGATTGTCTTGGCTTGCGAATGAACCATTGGCCCACATGATGATACTATTATTTCATCGCTACTTTCGTCAGTTCCTTTTGTTGCAGGACCGTAGTCTTTCGACAGCTGTTGGCTAGCATAGGTTCTACCTAGAGCCATCGAATCTGATGATTGCGTTTCCGTCCTCAATAGAAGTCCCCGGTACGAAATAGAAGGCAAGCCCGCAACTCCTCTTGGATGGGATTCCTGCTCTACCGACTCGGTAGAATTCACTTCTTGATGAGACATTCCCAAATGGCTATATTTTTTCTTGTCACTTGGGCTGTCCGCGTTGTTGTTGTTGCTGCCCAAAGCAGGCACAGGTAGAGAATTTTGCTGACAGTAGATTTGAGTTAAAAGTAAAAGGTTTTTGTCAGTTCCTTCTTTGTCGCCGACAAAAGTGGATGCTTGCATATTGCTAGGACTCTTCTGCTGTGCGTGCCGATCATAAAGAAAAGAAAAGCCATCGTTTTGTGTAGCGGCAATGACCGAGGGCCCGCTTTCTACGACTGGTGGTTGGGTTGGACTCTGCAGTGGTTGCGCGGTTGTCGACTTTTCGTCATCTGCAGCAGCCTCATTCTGATATTTGTTCGTGTAGGTATCACGACATGGCTCCGACCAGGCTAACATGGTATTACCAGTAGAATTGCACATGCGAGTGCTGGTTTTGCGGGTGGAAATCTCGTTTGCTTTTACAAACGAAGATGTATCACAACGACGCGTAATGTCTGCGTCTTTTGTTTCGTTCCACGTCGCTGGAAATAAATCATTACGTGTGGCTGGACTGGTATGCACTTTGGTAAGGGATTTCACATTTTGACAAATGGTACCCGCTACAAACACCGATTGAAGTTGCCTTTGTTGACTACTACTAGATTCGTCATCTCCCTCGTTATCGATACTCGTTTTGTTCTTGGCTTCATTGCCGGAAATCTGTTGTAGTGATAACGACGACAACGCCATGCGTGTCTGTCTTAACGGCGTACTATGTTTTCGTCGTTGCTGTGTTCGTGTCCGACTACTATCCACCATTGATTTGTTGTCACTGCGGTCATCATTCCATACATCCATTTGCTGCTGTTGACAACATTGGCTACTTTTGTTGCGACTTATTGTTGTTGTTGTTGTTTTAGTTGTTGTCTGGTCCATCACTAGAGACCTCTTACAGGAGGTCCTATTCGTATTGAAAATCTGCTGTCTTGTAGGAGTGGTCACAATAGCTGTTGGACTCCGACGCATTTTCCGGCCAACGTTTGTGACGGGAAAACACCATGCTGGAGATAAAGATGACGATGATAATGACGACGACGATGGTGATTGCAAAAATGGTGACGATGAAGTTGGAAGAACGACAGAGGAAGGAGAAGGAGGCCTTTTGGGACTACTGGGAGATGATGCGACTGTTTTCTTCTTCTTTGGTGGTGTCTTTTTGGATTCATTGATATCGCTATCGCGGTTCTGGTCCCTGAAAACAATCTCAATTAGAAATTTCATCCATGGTCGTTGTGTCCCTGGTTGACCAATAGATACAATGGTCGTTGATGGGAAAGCTTCTTTACGTGCGTAATAATCATCATCATGAGCAATATTGGTTCTATCCTGTTGTAACATTGTCGTCGAAATGATATGAATGAATTCTGAATTCTTGGTGTTGCTTTCAATACGCACTCGACCCTGCTTGGTAATGTAGATCATGCGTTTGGACAAACAATGAACATGCTCCGCAACAGGTCGACAATGTGTTTTACAAAATGTTGGCTTGGCTGCCAAAGAGCAACCATTCCGACAATCCTGCCACCACCAAGTGGCCATATTCTTGCGTCCCAATACCAATGGTAGTGACACTTGTCGTGTTTGATGGTGACCTCCTATGCTCGCAGTTGCAGCAGTATCCACGGAAAGTGGTGTGATCAAACAACTACGTCTTTCAGCAACTTTGTCCCGATCATTCGCGTTTTCGTTGTCATCATCATCCTCATCTACTACTCGTTGTGATTGCTGCGTTCGGCGCCGTTTTCGTTCTCGCCGTGGTGGCGGAAGTAGTAGTAGTGGTGGAGGTGGTACTTGTTGTATAAGATCAGAGGAGAATGATGACGACGAAGCAGAGGACAATAATTTGTTGGCTTCCTTTCGTCGCAATCGACGTAATAAGGACGACGAAGAAGATTTCCTGAATCGTCGTCGAGCATTGTTGTTGTTGTTATTATTATTATTATTGTTAGCTGGTAGTGGCGGCATGTCGTGAAAGATATAAATAAGATGGTTGCATACAACTATCTGCAACTATCCCATCTATAATCTATAGTAACTGCCAAGACAACAAAGTGATTGCTTCTTGGTGTTATGTAGCTGCAGCCTTTATCATCGTTTGGATCACAAGAAGATTGAATTCTTAACGTGAAGGTGTGTTGATAATGCTAATCGAATGGTAAGGTAGTCAGTCTGTAGTCTACCTACTAGAGTAGTCTACTAGTAGTCTAGAAAGTAGTGATAGTGCTAGACAATCTCTTGAATAATTAAGAGTAAAAGACTAGTCTACTACTGTACTAGACTAGTACTACGCTAGATCTACACTGTACCGAGGCGCAACGAGCGAGAGGACGGATTGTTATTATTATTTAGCGAATACACACTGATGAACGACGGACATACCAAAAGCGCGAAAATTGCTTCCGACGCAAGCCATCCATACTCTACAGACTTGCATGCTCTTCACCACGAGCATATGCGCGTCTTCGCTAAAATAAAAAGGACGCAATCTATTTTTGGGTAGGCTAGCTAGCAGTCTATTTTTTAGACTTCAAAAAAAGTTTGTATTATTAAACATGTAAATCAAGACTTATAACTTTTCATCATAAAAACGAAAACAACGAGCAAGGCCCACGTGGCCATTGGTTGGTACCATGGTACAAGAAATGCCGTCGCAGTCCCAAGACCCAGGCTTTCATTGTACCTGTAATGAAGTGTCTCATGCCTGAACATCCTCAGCATCTACCATACTGCTCACCTCCTTTTTGAGATCCTCTACAATGTCAGCTCCTCTCTCTTCCCATTCTTTTCGGTTCTGCAAAGCATATGCCAGGTACTCATCAGAACTGACACCGAAAACTTGACATTCCTTCAGTTTCTTGGCCAAAGGGATGATATAGTTATCAAAAAAGCCCAGCTCTCCTTGGTACCAAAACTTACACGGATCACTTCCCATGCGACCTTGACGGTATGCAAGGTACAGCTCCCGAAAGAGCAGAGCATTCCATTTTCTGTAGACATGCCAATGCTGAAAAAAAAAAGGAAATGCAAAAATTACTGTGAGTCCAAATGATGACGAAAGAAAACTAGCTACCACAAAAATGTCTCAAAAGTGGGAAGTAAAACGAACCTGCATTGTGTGACATACGTCACTGGCTTGGATAATGTGCTCAATCTGCATATTGGGCAAGAAGATAAATGGAAAGGTTAGCAAATAGCACTCCGGAAGGAACAACCCCTGAGAGAACCATATAAAACATAAACGAGCAACTTACGACAATAGTTGCACGTAGATCAGTGCTCTCATTCTCAGAAAGGGTACAGGCCGGATCAAAAGCTTTTGACCAGCGGTTCTTGCGCAATTCATTAAGCTCTTTGTCAAAAATATCAGTGGCCAGAACAACATTTACCATGACCTGACGGAAGCGTTTCATTTCAGATGCTGTTGTGAACAAGCACCCCCGGAGGGCTTCAAATTGTCCTTCTGCCATGAGCAGATCCCAACATGTGTCAAGTGAATGCTGTTCTGCAAGGCTTTTGTTTTTATACTTATCAGCCATTGCTTTGTCCTCCTTGATCAATTGTGCATTGGAGACACCACGGTGCCCTGTCGAAAAAAAAAAAAAAAATAAGTACTAGAAAAGGTCAAAGAAAGCCGAAACAATATTGTAGTTGTCACTGCGCATACCTGCATCATGAATAAGTGCCGAGAATAAAATAGCCAAGGATGAAAGTGGGTCAGAGTTAATGCCCAATGTGTAGTCATGTTTTTTTGAAGCCATAGCAGCAATATCTGCTCCGTCCATTTCTGTCGTAACATCTTTTGAGACAACTCGAGAAAGGAGTTTGTTGGTGCTGAGTGTGACATGACAAGCATGCTCGAAGTTGTGGAAGGGGTTATTGTTGTAAAGCGATGCAACTTCCGACACGTATTCTTTGAGTTCCAACAAGACTTCTTCTGGTACTTGAACTTCTCGCTGACTGTCCAGCATGCTTGCTTCAAAGTCTTTCTTGTCAAACCGTGGAAGGTAGATTACTTCAGCTACCTCGTCAAGCGATGTAAGATGTGTTGAAGCATCTTTAGTGTCTCTTAAGAAATTACCGGTGTTGCCAGGCAACGGTTTTCTGTGTTTGACGAGGTTGAGGAGATACACATGCAGAATTTCAACAATCCAGTTCACCAAGCGCTCATGCTTTAGCATGGTTTTCTTGGAAATAAGAAGCTCGGAATCTAGAGTATCAGAAGTTCCCGAGTTGCAGGACTCCGCAGAGCTACCTGAGCCTTTCAAATTGGAATTGAGCCAATAGGTAGCGAGAAGACCCTTGCCCTTAGCTTGCACTTGGTCTGCGCGAGGCTTAGCCCAGTGGCCTTTTCCAGCCTGCACTAGAAGATCATAGGTAGACTGTGAAATCTGGACCTTGCTTTTGACCCCAAGAGATTCCATTCTTGCTGCAGTGTTAACAGTGTCCCCAAAGAGTTGGAACCGAGCACGGGCTCCTCTCAAGACACCAGCAGTGACTTGCCCACTGTGCAATCCAAATCTCATTGCAAGTTCTGCAGTGTCAGGTCCCAGAGTGCACTCCAGTTTGTGTGTAACCTCAATCATCGTTTGGTTGCATTCATTGGCAAAGCTATAGTGTTAAGGAAAACAATTTGGTGAGAATCAGATAGGTGGTAGCAAACCTTTTGCTTGGCAGAGCTTTCTATTTTGATGCCTTTGAGTACCTACCGTGCCATTATCAAAGCATGGTTTGCTTGCGGTTCTGGCAATCCAGTGACGGCTAAATAGCAGTCACCAACTAATATGGGCCAAGCAGATCAAGTGTTAGGAATCAAATGAGGAACGAGGCATGCTCATTCCTTTGATGGCAGCAGAAAAATCTTCACGTACTTGTTTCAACCTTAAAGACTTTGCGGCGCTTGGCAATCTTATCAAAAGAAGCATAAACCTGAAAGCAGTAAAGCCAGAATGAAAGTTGAGCTGTTTGCTTTTTCTTAAGCTAATAAACGTAAAGATCGAATTGTTTCTTACCGTCTCGAGAAGACTGAAGACTTGCGCCGGATCACGCGTGGAGCTCCATGCGGTAAAGCCTGCAGCGTTCGAAAATAGAAATGGTTGGCTCATAAGCTCTAAAGCGACAGCAACAAAGATACATGAAAAAAGGGATGCTTACCAGCAATGTCCGCAAAGCAAACTGTACAGGCAGGGAAAAGATCGGCAATAGCCGGTGAGTTCAAACTGCCATTACCACTCATAGCAGCAGATTTGTTCGATTGATTTGCATCATCGCCTTGAAGTAGCCGGTCGCGGACATTTTTCGGGAAGAGGGAGGAGACAACAGCATGAGTTTGGGCAGCCTTCCGCAATACTAGCATCTGACGACGTTCCACCAGTCTGTCGTAGATTAGGAACATGAATGCTGTGAAGACAAAGACCATAGCCACTGACAAGGTCATGATGAGGGGCGTCTGCGATGTAAACGTCTCCTCAAAATCATCGGATGGGTAGATACTAATTGAAATGGGACAAAAGTCGTGATTGAAAGCCATGCCATACTTGGTTCCGTCGGCAATGTTTTGGACGGATGAAAAGTCCATTGTCCGTTTGAGGCTGGAATAGTTCGGATCGTGGTGGTCGCCTGGTCCCAATCCAATCACTTCCACGCCATTGGCAAGGTACGAGTACTCTCCTCCACAACTATCTTGAATCACAATTATGATTCCCTTGATAGAAGCAGGTAACACATTAGCGAAATAGTCTGCCCAGCGAATCCATGCGAGCAAAATGGCCACGGGCTTCCGAGTGTCTTCGAAATTATCGTAAATAGGGAAGTAAACCTTGCTGACGGGATCTCCGATATATTCCATGGCATTATCATGGGTCATCGCTTTCTCGCCCTGATTTTCCCCTGCCGCAGCTATTGTCATCAACAGTGCGATCAAAGCAGTGCTAGGAGTCTTGGAGTACATATCCCCAGGCGGTGCCATTATGAGCTGAGAGATGGCAACGGACTCGGTCGTAAAGGTAATGTTTGCTCCATCGTTGAATCCATCTTTATTGGCCAAAATATTCTCGTTCGTCTCGAGTCCTTCATACAAGACTGGCGAGGACTGCCAGGTCGGGAAAAATGGCCCCCGCGACTTGTCCGTGGTGACTTCATTGTTTGAGTCATAGTACCAGATAGGCCAGGGGTCAACACGGTCGTAATGAACTCGAGGGGGAGGAACATCCTGCACGAAATTCAGTCCAACCTCGTTTTGGTAGGAAACTGCCTCATCTCTGATTAATTAGCGGAGTGTGAAGGGAAGGGGCGATGTTAGACTTTTGAATATGTTTTTAAACTCTCCTTTACTCAAAGCAAAATTATAACAGTGCTTACATCCAAATCGAATCGGGATTAATGGCTGTAAACGATTCCCATTCTTCTCTCTGGTCCAAATCCACCCTTGGGTTGACGTGCACGTACAGTGCGAGGGATTGTTTGCGAGCAGTGGCAGAACGCTCTTGGAAACTGGAAAGAGACACGAAGGGCCAGAATTGGGTTTCGTGGTCCGCCGCATGTGCAATAATTGCAACTCCCAAGCTCGAAACGGCAGGCAGCCGGGTCTCGACAACCTCCAAAAAGGCATCCATAAGCTGCTTGGCGGCTCCTTCATACTGGGTCTTGTATTCGTCCTCCTCCGAGTTTGAGGTAATGAAGAATACAATCAAACTCACTGCAATGGCAGCAAGAATGAGCACAACGAATACGAGCACACGAAGGCCCAAGACGACACGCGTCTCCTTCTTGGCCAGTTCCATTTTTTCTTGAGATGTCGACGAGTCTCCCTTGGTGGTACTGGTACCATTGCCATCCATGCCGGTTCCGGTTCCAGTTCCACTGGAGACAACAGAGGCATTGTCACCCACCTCCGCATCGTCAAAGCTTTCGCTATTGCTCAAGTCGGGAGTCAGAACTTTCTTTGCGGCATTCTCGCTCAGAAAGGACGCCATGGTAGATTTCATGTTTTGTAGATGGTAAAATTCAATACTGAAGTATTATTTTTTCTTTTCTTCTTTATGAACTTTCAGAGCAAAAATTATGAAAACAAATAAGCAGTGGCGAAATGCCCTACAGTATCTGGGAAATGGAAGGCCATTAGCCTATTATTAGAAGTAGACCTAGTCTACAGTAGTGATAATTTTAGATTCAGACTATGACTCTCATTTGAGTGTGGTACCCAGGAACCAGGTATGAGTGGTGGCAAGAAGTTACAAAAATGCCTGTGCTTCGAACAGAAGATTCACTGCACACAATGCACAGCGAGGTTGCCTGCAGGATTCTTGGCTGCCGGCAATAGTAGTTTCCGAATAGCAGCAGTGTACTACCTGGTACCGTAGTACCAGGTATGTCCTACTAGAGTACCGAGTACCAGGTAGAACTACTACCTCCGTACAGGTACAGTAGACAATGGACTACTACAGTGGTACCTGGTACAGTACCTGGTACTCGTGCTGGATTACCTTTGTACCAGGTACCAGGGTACCAGGTACAGTAGTACTGGTACTGGTAACTGGCAGGTCAAGCTAGTAGACAAGTAATAAGTAGTACTCTGAGTACCATTTATTTGTGCTTCTATTACCTGGTACCTGGTACTGTACATACTACTGGTACGACCAGTTTCCAGGTACTGGTACGTAATAGAGTAATAGTCTACCTGTAACTGGTACTACTCGAGTTCTACTGGTATCGTACTACAGTAGTACCAGTTACTACTATGTTGTAAAAAACTTTTCAGGCCTTGTTCACATTTACTAGTACTAATACGGGCTGAGCTGCATTGGATAATGACTTCGATTTGCTTCATGCGTCAGTTTAAGAAATAAAGCCCCAATGAGCGAAAGTCTGTTTTCGGTCACTGACACTTTGCTGGGATAAAAGGCTCGTTCGTTTGTTCCTCGTGTTTAGTCGGTACCACCTGGTACCGGCACCAGTAGTCTACTAGTACTGTAGATGGTTTCCTTTGCTTCACTTACCATACCATTTACTCGAGTACCTGGTACCGTACTACGGTGCTACCAGGTACCGTACCTGGTACTATTGAATAGCCTATTTTTCTTAAAGTGCGCATCTTCAAGTGGCAACAAGGAAGTCATTATTATTTCTGAAACAGCAGAGTGATCTACTACTACCAGTACCAGGTAGCAGCTGGTACTCGAGTACTGGTAGTACGTAGGGAGTGGTACCTGGCTGGTATCAAGGCAATAAGTTCCAGTGAGAGAAATGACTTTTTTGATCGGCCACTGATTACGTGGTACCATGTTCTAGTATACCTGCCTCTACCTAACTATGGTAGTACTCTAGTACCAGG
>Ga0100380_10003779_pt1 | contig 15999 bp, 4 predicted proteins | sample CryGeymeta201504_FD_80417 | JGI IMG/M metagenome (GOLD analysis project Ga0100380, IMG submission 80417) | Groundwater microbial communities from Crystal Geyser aquifers in Utah, USA - Crystal Geyser metaG 2015-04 | ecosystem: Environmental > Aquatic > Deep subsurface > Groundwater | place: USA... | reverse complement strand
AAGGTAAGACTTTGCGGCATTTTCGAGGTCTGTAATACGCTGCTGGAGCTCTTCTTTAGCTACCCTTGCCGCGGCGAGTTCATTCGATAGACAATCACGCTCTTCAAGGTAAGACTTTGCGGCATTTTCGAGGTCTGTAATACGCTGCTGGAGCTCTTCTTTAGCTACCCTTGCCGCGGCGAGTTCATTCGATAGACAATCACGCTCTACAACAGCCTGCTTCTTTTCTTGGCCAATTATTTCTAATTCCTTCCGATACTTATCCGCGGTTTCTTTGATCGTAGCAGCGTTTGCGGCTTCATCCTTCAATTTGATACAAAGGGCGTCCTTCTCCTCGTTGATAACCTTGATTTCATCGCTTTGTACTCTTAGTTTCTTTGTGGTACTTTGCAGCTGAATGATGGTTTCAGCGTGATTATCCTTCAGGCCTTCAAGCTCCTTCGCAACAGCCATATTGATCGACAAGGCATCCAAATACGACCTGCTGGCGTTTTCAAGATCAACAACTTTCTCTTTCATCGCATCGAGGTTTTTATTGCTTTGTGAGAGCCGTTCCTCGAGAGCAACCTTGTTCTCAAGTGCTTCCTTGTTTGCTATCTTTGCATCAGTGATTTGCTCCTGCTGCTTCTTCGCGTGTACTTCATGTTCATCAAGATGTTTAAGCAATTCTTTCGCTCGTGCCTCTAGTTCGAAGCGCACTTTTCTTTCTTCTGTGAGCGCTGCCGCGGATTCAGATTCTCTTTTTGCAGCTACCTTTATTTCTTCTTCCAGCTGTGTGAGCTTTGCTCGTAAGGTCAGACAATGTTTGTCCTTATTAGTCAACTCTATTTCTGCGTGAGAGACTCGCTTTCTGAAAGCCGTCAATTCTTTTGATGCTTCTTTTAATGATAAATGACTCTCGACTTCAATTTTCTTGAGCCTTTCACATTCTTGGTCTATTAGTTTCTTCTCGTGTAGCATTAAACAACGAGCTTCTTTCAAATCAGAGCATTCCTTCATGATCGATTTTAATGCCAGACCTTTCTCTTCGAGCTCAGCTTCAAGTTTCTTTCTAGTGCCTATTTCATTTTTGAGGTTATGTTTGAGTTGCTTGACTTCCTCATTATATTCCTTTGACGCATTTTGCAAAGCGGAGATCTCCTTTGTGGCTTGAAACAGCTCCTCTTTGAGCTTTGAAGAAGTATCATGTTGCTCCAACAATTCAACTTTCTGCATTTTCGCCTGATCATCTAGCTGCTTCTTGGCACTCTCGAGTTCCTTCCTACGCTCAGTTTCCAGATCCAAGTTTTTCTTCAGTTGTTGAGCTTGTTCCTTGAACTCCTGCATTTCTTGTTGCAGAGCCGAGGCTTTCTTAGTGACGTCCAGGAGCTCATCACATTGCAGCTTGCTTTCATTCTCAAGTATGGATAATTTCTGGGACAAAGTATTGACAATGTGTTGGCTCTCGTGGAACTCAGTCTCCATCCTTCTCTTTACCTCCAAGTCTTGCTGAGCATGCCTGAAGTCTGTTTGAAGAGAAAACAACTCAGAAGCTTTTGACTCTAGCTCACCCAAAATTCGAGCTTTTTCTTGCTTTAGCTCACTCAATTCCTCTACAATGTTGTTTTGATTTGCCAATGCATCCAAATAAGACTTGTTAGCATTTTCTAGGTCGCAAACTTGATCTTCCAGAGCTTTGAGCTCTGATCGAGCAATACTCATGTTGGTTTTCAGTTGTTCATGCGCAAGAGCAGCTTCTTCCAGGGTCGCAAGATTGGACTGCAAGACATTGACAATTGATTTCATCTTCTCCACTTCAGCCTCGCATTCTTTTTTGGCTTTTGATTCAATCTCCAATTCCCTTTTAAGTTGGCTGGCTTGCTCTGAAAATTGCTGCAATTTACGTTGCAAACGAGAGACCTTTTCATTCATTTGCAGCAGCTCCTTTTTATGAATTTTCTTCAAGTTGGAAACCTGGCCATCCAGGGTCTTTACTTTCGATCGAGCAGAACTCAGGTCAGACTCCAATAAATCTTGCCCTATTGCGACTTTTTCTAGGCTCAAAAGCTTGCCCTGTAGTTCGTTCACGTGGAGTTTCTGCTCATCTAGTGACTTCTCAAGCTTCTTATTGGCGTCAAAGAGCGACCTTTTATCAGTCTTCAATACCTCCACCTCTTCTCTGGCAGCTGTCAATTTCCTTTCAAGTTCAGCGGAAAGTAATGCGCAATCGCCATTTTTCGCCTCTAGAATTGCTGATCGTTCGCAACACATATTCAGCTTTTTCGCAAGGTCAGAGATGCTTGCTTCTAGAAACGTCACTTGGTCGGTCTGCTTGGCCATAGCTAATTTTGCCAGAGACTCGCGCTCTCTGATGTTTTCCATATGGTTTTTAGAAGCTTGTAGCTCCTGTTCTAAGGCAGCATATCCCATCTTCAATTTCATTAACTCTTGAGCCAAGGCATTCTTTTCGTTAATGTAAAAAGCGTTGTCCTTTTCCAGATTGGCCAATTTAGTATCCCTGATTACACCAGATGTTTTGGCTTCATTCAGGGCCATCTCAAGACTCTCGTTGACTTGCAGGGAATCACAAAGCTCGCGCTCAGCATGATGTAGATTTGTTTTCATAACCTCCAGCTGTGCTAAGGAACATTCTTTATTGTCTAGCTCCGACTTTAATTCTCTCACCTTATCCTCTTGATCCTTAGAAACCGCAAGGCACTCATCCCGTTGCTTGGTCATTGCAGCCAGCTGTGTAGACAATATCGTCTCCTGCTCCTTTTTTTCTGATTCAAGCTTTGTGATATACGTTTCGGCCTTTGCTCTTTTAGTCTCGGCCACTTCCTTTGCGGCGACCTCCTGCTTCAGGGCCTTTACCTCGTTCAATACCTCTTGCATGTCGTTCTCCTTCCTCAAGAAATTCTCTTGTAGATCAGTTGCTTTCGATTCGGACTCTTGAAGCTTTTTCTCAACACTCTTCCTAGCTTCAATAGCCAGCCGTCTTTCCGATTGCAACTTTTCCATGTTCGTTTCCATGACAGCAATTCGAGCTCTGGCTACTTTTAATTTTTCTTCGGAAGACTGGATTGCAGTTAATTTCTCAGCCATCGCCCGCTTTTCACCAAAGGCAGTCTGTGCAATGAAATGTTTCTGGTTGACCTCCTCTGTCAGATCTTTTACGCTTGCTTCTGCTTGTTTTAAAGAGCGAATGGCTTGGTCTTTAGTTGCTTCAACTTTTTCCAACTCCAACGTCTTGCTTTGAATCTGAGTTTTCAGCTTATCAATTAGACCCTGGAAGACCTGCTCGCGATCCTTTGCCAAATTTACTTGCTTTTTCAGAGAATCATTGCCCTGTTCCAGAGACGTTTTGTCTTCTTCCAGACTCTTCTTCTCTGCAATGAGCCCCTGAATCACCTTTTCATTGCTGGCAAGGGCTTTTTCTGTGTCCGTAGCCCTCCTTTCGGTGTCTCTGAGACGATGCTCGAGATCTGCGCTTTTGTCTAGAGCCTGCTGCCTCTGCTCTCGGATACGTTTTAATGAAGCTTCAAGTGCAGGTATTCTGTTTGTTGCTGCCCGAAGTGCTGGTACGCTGTCGGATTCTTCGCGCAATTTATCTCGAGAAGATTGAAGCCACGCCACTTCCTCTTTCAAAGTCTTCCTTTCGTACAATCCGGTTTGAAAAGCTTGTTCGCAGCGCAGGAGGGAATCATGAAGCTCCGTGTTCTTGGATTCCAACGACTTGACCGTATTGGCGAGTTGCTCTCGATCCTTCTCCAACTTGTGATTACAATCGGAAATTTGTGCGAGATCAGATTCAAGAATATCGATTCGTTGATTTGCTACCTTGTCTGCATCGGCCATCTCCTTACGAGAAGTTTCAACCTGCTTTCCTAGTGAAACTATCTTGGATCGCAGTTCTGCACACTCGGTCTCCTTTTCGGCTTTTTGCGTCTCTGCGGTAAACGAGCGGCTTTTTTGTACCGACAGATGCTCGTTCAGACTTTTCACTTCTGCATTAAGCTCTAAACACATTTTCTCTTTTTCACTTAGTCGGGCCTTGAGAGCAAGTATTTGACGATCACTACTGTATGATTGCTCTTGCAAAATATTGACTTTTTCTTTGTAGTCCAGAAGAGTTTCGTCAAGAACGCGCGCACTTTCTGCATTTTCCTTTTGTTCCTTCGACCTGGTCTGTGCCTCTTCTTGAGCTCTCATAATTTTCGCTTCATAGCCTTCGAGCAACAATCGAGTCTCCAAGACAGACTTCGACAAAGCTTCTTTCGCAGACTCGGCAGTTTCCTTCTGTTGCTGTACACGACTCAACTCGGCTCGCAACGTCGCGAGTTCATTATTTTGTTTTTGCACGGTTGCAACCGCAACTGCTTCTGAGTCCTCGAGGACTGATAGCTTCGACACTTCTTTTTCTAGTGCTAAAGTCTTCAACTTCATCTCAGCAACAACTGCTTGCGCTTCCCGAAGTGCAGACTCAAAGGATGCACTCGATGTCGACAGGTATGCGTTTTTTTCTATCGCTTTGCGCAACGTTTCTTCGAGACCAATAAGCTCCTTGCATTTATGTTCAGACTCAGTCAACCTAGAGGATAGTAATGCGCATTCCGATTTCTTTGATTCCAGATTCGCCTCGTTCTGTCGAATCTCGTTCTTGTAGAAAGCAACTTCTAGTGTCAATCCTTCTATTAATACGGAAAGATCACTGCAGCAGGTCTTGGAATCATCAAGTTGTTCACTGCTGGGGTTGGGAAGAGACACGAGTCGCTGGCGCAGCTCTTCTATTTCACTGCTAAGCGCCTGCTCCTGGGCAGACGCGTTTATCTGGAAAGCCTCGTACTGCTTTTTCTGGTCTTGAAGCTCTTTCGATCGATGCTTCATTTTTGTATTCGCTTCCTCGAAACGTACGTTCATTTGATTTAGGCGTTCGTTGAAGGATACATCCTTTTTGGTCAATTCCGTCTCAAGCCTCGTTTTTTCAGCCCGGAGAGCTTCAAGCTCTGTACAATAGTTCGCGTGATCCTGAACCAAGCGACGTACAAAGGCAGTAAGACTCTCTTCTTCCAAGTGGCTGTCCTTCTGCTTGAATGGCTTGAGTTCTGAAGTCAACTCGGCCACCAGAGTTTCCAGGCGCGTATTGTTCATCTTTAACGTTTGCAACTCCTTGTCCGCTAAATCTAGTTCTTCTTCATGCTTTTGATTACTAGTGATCACATTTTGCTGTAGAAGCGCAACCTCTCTACTAAGTGTTTCGGTGCACTCTCTTGCCTTAATTAGCTCAGTGCTCTGTTGCCGAAGCTCTGCAAGTTCCTCGTCTTGATGTTGCAACGAAGTCTCGAACTGCAGGGTCTTCGCTTCAAGCTCGGTGATTCGGCTGTCTTTACCTTCCAGCTCATTCTTCAGCGCGGCAATAGTACTTTTCAGGCTGTTTTCTGTGGACTGTTGCGTAGAAGTTATTTGCGCTAGGGCTTTGTCCTTTTCAGTGCAACGCTTCTGAATCGCCTCTACTTGCGAGCGTAGATACTGTGCTTCTTTTGTTCGTTCTTTATACTCTTTGGTGGCGTAGTGGAGTTCTGTTTGAAGGGACTGAATCTGTGCAGCTAGCAAGACCTCTCTGGCTTTGGCCTCGTCTTCGTGATCATCAAGTTCTTCTTGACAGTCATCGAGCTCGCGCTGGAGGTCTTCGAATTTTGAGGAGAGTTCTTTGAAATCCCGTTCTTTCGCCTCCAACATGGCTTGAAAATTGCAAGACGCTTCCTGGCGGCTTAAATAATCAATGCTAGTTGTAGCAGCATTCGACTGGCTTTTGGTGAAACGCGCCTTTCCTGTGTCAACGCCCGACTGACTCTTGGAATGGATGCTGTCTAGGACATCCTTCATTTGCTGTTGAGAATGCATGAGCTCTTGACGGAGCGACTCTTCGTGTTGCTTGGCTTCCAACGCCTTTTTACTTTCTTCTTTGAGCTGAATTCTTAAAGACGTAATCTTGGTGTTAAGCGACTTCTCTTTGGCTTCGAACTCGGCGGCCATTTCCTTTCGAAAGTTCTCGCAATTCTCCATTTTCTTGTTGACTTTGACGGTCTCTTCGGCCGCCCTGTCATTTTCTTTATCTTTTGCAAGCAAGTGGCTGCGGAACTGTTCCGTTTTTGTTCCTAGCAGCTGTCTCAAATCATAGAGTTCTTTCATCAATACCTGCTCTTTCTGTGAAGCTTTGGATTGGGCACACTTCATGTCCGCCGCTACTTTCACTAGCTCTTGCTGCAGCGAGTCGACGCGGGCTGTCATGATCGCCCTCTGCTCCTCATGGACTGCTAGTTGTTGTTGTTGTTTCTCTTGTTCGTTACAAAGTTCTTGTTTCATTTGCCGGGCATGATGGACGAATTCCTGTTCCCGGCGGTCCGAATCAGCTCGACACTGGTCAAGTTCCGTTGACAATCTTTCATTCTTCGCCGCAAGTTCTAGACGATTGTCTATCTCAATAGTGAGTTTGGCTTGTAAATTCGAGCTAGTCTCTTGATACTCGCGGTTGAGAGCTCCGAGTTTCGACTCCCAGTCAAAGTGAGGGCGATCTTGTGCCATTTTCTGCATTTGCTCCATTTCTGCAACCTGCTTAATGAGACTTTCCTTTTCCGCCGAAAGACTTGCATTTTTTGCATGATGCTGTGTCAAACGTTCTTGGCTTAGAGCTTGCGAAGCCACTAAAGTTTGTATTTGCGTCATCAAAGAAGCTTTCTCAGCCTTACCATTAGCGCGCAGTCTAACAATTTCCGACTCTTGATGCCCAAGTTGGTACTGCAATCGCGATAGCTGTGATTCCAAGCGGGCACAGTCAGCTGCTCGTTCTTTCAAATGCTTTTCTAGGACATGAGTATAGCATTGAGGATCTGTTACATCGTTAGTAGGAAGAGAATGGGTATCAGTCTTTTGAATTTTGTTGGTCAGCATTTGTACCTCATTGAGTAAGTCACCGTATCCTCGAGTTATGGCTTTTGAGAAAGGTGATTTCGTTGATACAACTGGCTCGGTTATTACGGATGCTGATTTGGGAGCAGGTACTGCGATAGAAGTGGAAGTGGGGAGGAAATTGGTGGATTGTGCAGCTTCAGTGGTGACTGGTTGAAAGACATTGGAGGTTGCTTCCGTTACAGAATCAGTATTGTCATGCTCGAGAGACAACGGGCTACTAGTGTTGAAAGTGGAAGGATCAGAAGGAGGAGGTCGACTGGTTTCCGGCGAGTCCTCTTCGAGGTGGGAAGCATCAGCTGTCGTTGCTGGAGCAGCAAGTTGTGACAGGGAAGCAGCTGAGACGCTGCGAGATATATCTGACTCCAGAGTCTCGACCTGTGAGGCATATTCTCTGTTTTTAGTCTTTACGTCTTTTTGAAAGGCCGATAGCTCTCCCTGGAGAGATTGAACTTGGGCTCGCAAATCGTCACAAGAAAGTTGTATTGCAGTGTCGGCAACGCCCGAGACTGCATGTTCATTCGTGTTCATTTCACTTTCTACCTGTTCCGCCGTGGATGCTATATTTTGGTATTGGGATGTCGAGCTGATATTATTTGCCAGGCGTTGCTGTTCTTCCTCTTGTAATTGTGCCATGAGTTGTTGCAGTTGCTGCTTGGATTCTGCTTCCTTCGCCTTGGTATCCTGCTGAAACTTCAACCACTGGTCTTTTTGCTCCTGCAATTGCTGGGTAAGGGTTTCCAAACTTGCCGTATTAGGATAAAATATCTGCTGTGGCTCTTCCGTACTCTCCGTGGTAAAATCAGGACAATTCCTGGCAACTTCTTGTTGTTGCGCCATGGCTCTTGAACGTTCTGGAGTAGTGAAACTATTGGGGTCCCGAATTGTTTGGCCTGTAGAGGTTTTGCTCTTTTCACTGCCTTCCTCGCTGTTCGGAGGCATCGTATCTTGTTGCTCTTCCAAAGCAAGTCCAGTGCCATATTCTAAACTATTTGTTGGCAGATCCTTTGCGGTACTTGGTCGTTCCACGGATGGTTGTTCCGATTGTTGCTTTGCTGCAGTACTCCGAGCAGTGGTTTTATTTTCTAATGCAGCTGTTGTTACTTTGCGAGCTCGAAATCTTGGTCGGACCCAGACCATATGAAAGAGCAATAAATAAATACACAGCAGAGCCACTTGTGTCACGCCCAATATGCATTCGGGTGTCGTCAGGAGAGATGATCGGTGGGATTGTCGTTCTTGATATCCCCGACGGGGCCTGGATTTCCGAACAGTTTCCCAAACTTCATCCTGCACGAGCGTATCATTGCAGTAGGTAGCATTTTCTGCCATGTAAACATTTCCTTTGTTCGTAGGCAACTCTACGGTGTTATTGAAGTAAAGGCTGACATTTGCATTGATATCCATCTCCGAATCCAACGGAGGGTTGCGCCGCCGCCGACGAGGAAAGATACCCATGTTCTCGTGATTGGTAGTTATTGTATAAGTAGGCGATGGCTGATATGATATTTGTTAATTAGTTAAAGAGATGCTCTTTACTCTCTCTCTCTTTTGCCAGCTATCATTCCTACTGGAATAGAGATAAACAATCGAGTACTACTACTGGTCTACTACCTACTGTATTACTCTAGCTACTACCAGGTACTTAGCTATTGGTAGCTTTGTATTTGTAATGACTTGAAGTTGATGTCGATGTCTCAGGATGAGAAAAATGAAGAAGCGTGACGTTTATTAGATACAATGACCTCCAAAATGCCTTTTGATACTCCAAATTTGCACACACGACTGGGGACTCGATTTCAGTCATGAAATAATCCTCACCATCAGCCATGCATTTCAGCCCAAATCAACAACTGAAATTCAACGTTATTTCACGTGTTTTATCCTCAAGATGCATCCATAAATGTAACCGTTTGGTTGGCGGATGTCGCCATCTCATCTTCATCAATAATAACATTCTTCTAGTCTACTCACCACGTTGATTTCAATAATACAGAAAGACTTCTCGGCCTTGTTCATTGACCATCCACTACAATCACATACTACTACTACTACTACTACTTACTACTACTTCAACGAAGAAACACAACACAACACAACTATCAGTTAAGCAACCAAAAGACATGGTTACCACACGCCGTACAGATTCTCCTACCTCCACCGTGGACGTATCTTTGACCAAAATAAAGACGATAACAGTCAGTCATTTGGACTCTGGCAGCAAGAAAAAGCGCGTGACAACGATGGCTCGACCTCGACCTCCTACCGTACCTCGTCGTCGCATCCTTCACAGTAGTGCTCCCAAGAAAAGAAGTACCAAGTTTACCAAGAAAGGTTCGAACGCCATAAATCGTAATGGCGAAACAGTTGATACCGTCAAAATGTTAACTGGTACACTGTACATGTACAAAGGACCAGAAGGACGAAGAGTCGAATTTGTTCGCAACCGAGATTGTTGATTTTTTATCAGCACAACCACGGTTTGGTACGACTGTTATCATTACCATCATCATAGCAGGTTCGGGGAAATGTCAACACGACAACGTATGCAGGAAGAAATCGGTGGGGGCATTCTGTCCTTTTTGTTTCTTTCACTATCTCATAGATCATCCAAAATAATATTATCATCGGCGAGGACGTGCTAGCTAGTAGTACTCCATTTTAAGATTCTAACATGTCTATTTACCAGCCGATGCATTCTCAGTTTCATAGTTAGTTATTTTTGACTAGATTTCATTGATCATCTTGATACTATTGCTCCTTTGTCAATCTTTATCCCTGCCTCAACGAACACAGTAATTTGCATCCTTTCGTGTTTTCAGTTTTCAGGGAACAAGACTTCACATTATTTGATGACAACAAGAAAAAAGGCAAACCAAAGAGTGGACGATGTTGCTGCAAACACTCTGTACCAAAGTGTTATAGAAAAGTGGGGTGTTTGATAAAGCTATTTGGACAGCAGCTGGTTTCACTGCTCCGATTTACCGCAAGCGTGGCTAACGCAAAACATCAGAAGTGAGAGATCCATGGCCACCTGCTGAAAGCTGAAAGGCCATTTTACAGTAGTTTCTAGTATCGTATGAACAAATTTTTACACCCAACCAATCCTATGCGGCAAATAACTACTACTAACTATCATCTTATGCTATCTTGGTAGAGAAATTGACGGGGGGAAATAAGGCCATCGGCGGCTCCAAAATATCATTGATCATTGATCATCATGGTTACGCCCAGAGGCCTTCTTACTACTAGTAAACGTCAAACGGTACAAAAAACAACCAGTTCTCATGATTCTTAAATTATTAATTGCAGTATGGTTCCACGAGCAAAACCCCGGACTATCAGGTTTTAAGTACACACATTCACCATGTACAGTACTACTACTAGTAGTAGTAGGGAGCAGTAGACCAGTTTCTGTGAGCGTAGTTTTTGATTCGTGATCACGTCAGGTGCCCCGGGCTGACACATTAAGGCGGGGCATCTAACCTGGTACCTTACTTCATTTTCGCAACAACAACATCAACATTAGTACCAGGTATAGTACTACCGTACTGTAGCTCTAGTACTACTGTAGCTATGGTAGTACCTGGTAGACTACCGGTAGTACTGTTCTACTAGCGGCTAGCTAGTATTCCTACTTCGTACTCTCGAGCACAATCTCAAGAAGCCACCAAACCAATAAAATAATACTGCATTAATATTAAAATAACAATCACACTTTCCGCAGCAAAATAACAAACAATATGATTCCTCGTCAAACCACACCTCCTCCTGTAACAGGATTTTCGTTTTCTCCTGGTGGTCTGTTACTGCCGTATCACGTGGGTGTTATGGAAGCTCTGGTGTACAACGGTCAGGTCCAATCCGATACGCCCATTGCGGGATCGTCGGCGGGTTCGATTGCCGTTGCGGCTCATGCGTGTGGTGCTTCTGGACCACAGATTTTAGATATCACATCCCAAATTGCCGACGAATGTCGAACCCTTGGTGGAGCCCGAGGACGGTTGTTGCCGCTGTTACGAAAGGCACTGGACGATGTCATTACGGAACACGCCTTTGAACAGTTCCAAAGTCGACCAGGTACTGTGGCCATTGCCTACCAGGAAGTCTTTCCATTTTACAGATCACAACATCAAACATCTTTCGAAGATGTGCAAGATTTAAAAACTGCCATTTGTCATTCCAGTACCTTTCCCTTCTTTACCACGAACTGGCCCGTGGCCATGTGTACGGCCAGAGGAGGCATCCCCCGTCTCGTCACGGACGGATTCTTTGCCGTACCACGAACACGGTTTGGATGTCCCGATTTGGAACTGGCGGGCATCGAAGTCGATCGAGAGGTCTTGATCAGTGTTTTCCCCCAAGATATCATTGGATTGGATGCTGTGTTACCCAACAATTGTATTTCACCTTCCTTATCGGAAGACGACGACGACGCCGACGAATCATCATCGTCATCATCCAATCAAAGCACAATTATGAGAAACTTGCTTCGGTTGGCCACACAACCGGCAACGTCTAAGGAATATCATGCCGTCTATGAATCGGGTTGGAAAGATGCAGAACGATGGTGTCGTAACTATTCTGACGATGATGGGACTGCCTATTCAAGAGAAGAGCAGGCAGATATGTTGAGCGGAAGTGATGATGAATTTCTGCTGTAGCAACAATGGGTCCAAAGCAACTATACCGTAGTTCTCTTTATTTGACACTGCTTTACACTGCCAGTCCCTTGGCTCTGGACTCTTACTATCGCTGCCCGGGTGAACCTGTGATTTGAGAACGTATCTTTACCAAAGCTACTAGTAGACTAGTACCGCAAATCTTAATACCAAATTAAGCCCAGGTGGACTACGGCAGTTTACCTTGTCTCCTATTAGGGACTATGATAGGACTCAGGAGTTAGGTCTCTCTTTACTAGGTCGTGTGCCTATGCCTGCTTCCTATCCACACAGAGACACTAGTCTAGTTTACTCCTATTATCATAATATTCAATATTTACTCTAATATTCATGTAGCCTCCACACTAGCTTTTTACGATACTATCAGGTAGCAGGTAGACTAATCTACTTGTCTCGCTCCATCTTGCTTTCGTCTCCTTTTGGAAATAAAAATAATAATACTCTCTGCACAATTCGGCATACAGAGAAGTCCTAAATTCCACCCCACCCATTTTGGCATGGCTTTTTTGAAACTTTGCATTCCAGTTGTCATCTGTGTGGCTGCCCTGTTCGTTCAGTATCGTTTACAAGTCACTGGAGTATATCCGGTAGTATCTCCTCTTCCAGAATTGCCGAACTTTCCTTTGGCAAACATAAAAAATATCACAGGCAAGATCGAAATTATAGGTAGACACCAACTAGTGGGTCCGGAGAGCATCATTCGAGGGGAGAATGGGTATTTGTTTGTCACGCTGGGAGATGGACGGATTGCCCGCTTGTACCAGCCAGAAGAACAACCAAAAAATCAACATGATGATGATGATACACCAGCAGAGGATATACGTTGGACTTTTCTGACCCAAACATCTCGCACAGATTGCAGCTTTTCTCCTTCGGATGAAGCAGAAACAGAAGTACACTGTGGTCGTCCCTTGGGTATAATATTAGCCAAGCGGTCGACGGTGGATCCCAACTTTGACAGCAATAATAATAGTCATAATAATGAAGAAGAAGAAGAAGAAAATGTTCTGCTTGTTGCCGACGCCTACAAGGGCTTTTCCATGATCATTGGAATTTATGAACCAAATACCGACTCGGTACAAGTGATTTCATTGGCAAGCAGAGCCAATCAAGATCCCAAGGACTCTACATTTCGTCTACTGAATTCCTTGGTCCAAGCTCCAGACGGTTCCATTTATTTGTCAGAAACCAGTCAACAATTTCAACGACGTCGCATTTTTTACGCTGCCTTTGATGGTCGCAAATCAGGGCGGCTGCTACGATACACCAAAACTGGTGGAATCGACGTTGTCCAAGAGGACCTGTACATGCCCAACGGATTAGCGCTCAGTCATGACGGAAACTACATTTTAATTGTAGCAGGTGTACAGATACTACGATTTTCGTTGGCACTGCAAACGTTGGTAGAAAATTTTGCATCGGTCATGCCAGGGACTGGTGACAACATTGACACCATGGATCACCTACCATCTGGGGAAAAACGCAACTGCTATTGGGCTGGTCTTGGTAGCAAATTTGCCAAGCCATTTTCTTTGCTAAAGCTGGTCTCGGAAAGGCCTCTCCTGAAGTCCCTCTTGGTGGCATTGGTACCCTACAAAGTTATTGTCAATTTAATTCCCAAATTATCAGCGCTGGCAATTTATGACGAAGATGGAGAGATTCTTGAAATCTACAAGGATGATACTGCTGTCGCACCTTGGTTTTCCGAGGGGGAAATCCATCAGGGATATCTGTACTTGGGATCATGGTACAATCCATTTCTGGCACGGACCAGAGTTTAGACAAGAGAGAGAATACCAGTCGAGCGCAAAGAAGATTTATATTTAATACTGCCTGTAAATGCATATTTTTTACAAAGTTACCTAGAAGAAAGTTATCTACCATCATTTTGGAAGTATTGTACTAGGGATCAAAAAGTGTCTGTTTATCAGGATTGCCAACAAAGATATGTTTATCAAAGTGAAGCAACCCTTCATTCACAACCACTCTTGGTCTTTTCATAAAATAATTCCTCTCACTATTTCCCCACATGAATCAAGGAGCAACCAACACTAGCCGAAGGAATGAATTTCTTGCTGTCAGATTTCGGCACAAATTGTTGCCTTAGTCGTCATTCGAAGCCATCCACATCCTTTTTCCTATTATCATTCTTCAACCATGCTTAATTTCTTGTGTCGTTGTCGCTGGAAGAAGACTTCGAAAATTCGGAACTAGCGGACGAGTAATCCTTGTTCCGCCGCCGCGCTTCTCGGACGGCCCTCTTAAATTGATCCATATCCAGCGGCTCACCGACATGTTCTTCCAACGCACAAACTAGTTCACCCTTTCTGTCAAAGATTAGAAATCCACCAGCCATCCAACCTTCTTTGGCCTGAAGGTTCTTGGCACTGGGCTTAATATTCTTCATCTTGAATCGTTTTCGAGCAGTCCAGAGAACCCTGAAGACGTCTGAGAGCCCAACTTTCTTCTCTCCCAAAGCAAAAAATAACTTCCACTTATCATCTTGATAGATAGGTCCGCGGTTAAAATAATATTGGTGGAACTCGAGCAGTCCCTCGTCATCGGCTCCTTTCGTATCTTTCACCGCTGCCACAAGAGCTACCCGCCGATCTTGTGCCGCAAGCTCGACCAATTGAAGGCCGTGCTCGCGGCACGCAGCTCACCCAGCTTGTCGGACTGCAAAAAGAACGGTCACATCGGACTGCTGGTTTCGTCGTTCCTTTGTGATTGCGTCCTTCAGCATCACTGTGTCGACATGTTCCTTCTTTACGATGCCAAACGAAACTGCCAGTTCCCATAAAGGAATTTTGTTTATGGGAGGCATCTTTTCCAGATCAATTTCCGACTGCAGCTTGCTTTGGATGCTGCAGCTCATCTTCGGTGCTTCCACTTTGGTAGAGTCCACCATTATTATTATTTTTTTGTTTTTTTTGTAATTGTTACTGAAAACGTAAAAAATAATTATGCACCAGCAGCCTTTAGCTCTCTACAAAAGCCCCAAAATGCTTTGTCTTCAACAATGAATCATCAGCGTTCGTATACGTGGTAAAATAGCATTCTTCAAACTGTCGTATTTATGACACTGGTTTAGCTTAGCGAATCTATTTCAATATGACGATTAAATGCAATAACGTGCACAGTCATAATGACCTGTAAGGGACAAATAATGCAATAATTGACATCAATCAGTTGCCAAAACCAACACACTCCTACCTGGTACCCTGGTACTAGTACAAACTTCTTCTATTTGGCACATCACTACCACGTACCAGCTACCTGGTAGTCTAGGAGAAGGGAATGAAGACTGTGTTCAGGAAAACGTGTACGTTCTTCAATGTTATGCGTCAGAAAGTGGGCAGGACGGCTCATTGGTATCCGTTACACAAGATGGAAACTCTGAAGGCTGAACAGCGCAGCTTGGCTCCATTTGGTAGCATGTCAGCTAGCGTGGAGCCACGTTGCCGCCATCGAAGGACATTTGCCCCAGTGAAAAGGAATTGCAGTTGGCCAAAGACTTACCTGGTTCCAACATTCTCAAGAATGAGTAGAGGCCCCATCGCCCCCATTATGGACGAGATGGCGGGCCTTCGGACCCCGTGACAGAGCGAAATGTGGGCAATGCAAATACTACCAATGGCAAAATAGCGGCAATGGCAGCTATTCTATGAAAAAAATCTTCCTTTGATTGGCAGCATTGTCAATGGGTTTTTCGTGGTGCGGCAACAACATCAAAAGAAAAAATTAAAAATCTTAGTCTGACGTGCTTACCTACTCCAACAGAACAAACGTAGTATGCAGTTGCAGCATTTTCTAATCAGCAGTGTTTGGATTACCGTGTACTTGTATCATCCCATCAATACCGATGCATCTAATCTAGCTTTTTCACAAAACGGCACGCTCAAAAGACATGCAGCCGCAAGGGTTCGAGGCCAATGGATTCCAATTTGTTTTGGCGGTCCCTTCTCATAACACCAAGATGCAAATTTTCTCTTTGAATTTGAACCCATTGTGCGAGTCGAAGATCCAAATTATATCCTCTCATGCAGTTGCAGTTCACGAATCCGTCGTGTTCATTTTTGAAATGAACCAGTCTCTCGTACATGTCTTCCCACCGCTGTTCCCATGCGGAGGCATATAGTTTTGAACCTGTTGTAGGATCGAGAACGTAAGTGGGAGGGAACGTGTACTCATTCTTGCCGTCGTCACTGCTTGTCTCTACAATGCCCACGGTAGCTAGTTTTTCCATTCGCTCCAAGGACATGTCCGACGATTGAACCAGTTTGTCTTGCTTCTTCACCCACTCGGATAGTTGTGGATCACCCCAGTTTCGTGGCACATAGGTATGGCCAAATTGTTCTTGAAAATTTTT
>Ga0100380_10003775_pt1 | contig 16007 bp, 12 predicted proteins | sample CryGeymeta201504_FD_80417 | JGI IMG/M metagenome (GOLD analysis project Ga0100380, IMG submission 80417) | Groundwater microbial communities from Crystal Geyser aquifers in Utah, USA - Crystal Geyser metaG 2015-04 | ecosystem: Environmental > Aquatic > Deep subsurface > Groundwater | place... | reverse complement strand
TCCCCATGAGCATTCGCGAGAACGTGGTCTACGCCCTGCGGATCAACGGGGAACGGAATCGCCGCGTGCTCGATTCGGTGTGCGAAAAGGCCCTGCGGGGCGCCGCCCTGTGGGATGAGGTCAAGGACCGCCTGGATGAAAGCGCCCTGGGCATGTCGGGTGGTCAGCAGCAGCGCCTGTGCATCGCCCGCGCCATTGCGGCCGAGCCGGAGGTGCTGCTCATGGACGAACCCTGCAGCGCCCTGGATCCCATCGCCACCACCAAGGTGGAGGAACTCATCCTGCACCTGCGAGGGGACTACACCGTGTTGATCGTCACCCACAACATGCAGCAGGCCTCGCGCGTGAGTGATTACACGGCCTTCATGTATCTGGGGCAGGTGGTCGAGTACGGTCCCACGGTGCGGCTGTTCACCAATCCCCATCTCAAGGAGACCGAGGACTACATCACCGGCCGGTTCGGCTGATTTCCCGCAGACAGGCACACCCTCGTTCGCGTCGCAAATGTCCTCGCCCTGCGGGCTGCGGATTATTGCGACGCGAACGAGGGTGTGCCCGCCCGCGGACATGATGCCGAACCGGTCGGTGAGGTAGAGACGTATGGGAGGCAGAAGAGGGAGCCGTTGGGCTCCCTCTTCGCATTCCGCTATGGGCGGCGGGAACGATTCCGGGACGAGAAGTCCACCGTCATCCCCGTGGCATAGGTCAGGATCTTCCCGGTCAGGTCGCCGTAGACGTAGACCTGGTCGTCCTGCAGGTCGACGATATTGACCGAAGCGTAGAGCCTGGCCTTCCTGTCGAGCTTGTAGTTGAGGCCGAAGGTGCCCTCCAGGGTCTTGGACTCCAGGTCACTGTAGTCGCTGATCACGGTGAAGTCGTACGCGCCCTTGGAGTTGCCCACGTGGTCGGGGCTGAGGGGCTCATCGGCGGGGATATCCTCGGGCAGGGGCAGATCGAAGGGATCGAAGCCGCCGTTGGCGAGGGAATATACGCCTTCGAGGTAGAAGTTGACCTTCTCCGAGGCCCTCAGGTTGGCGTTGACGAAGAACACGTTGCTCGTCGTCGTGTAATCGGACTGGGCGCTGGTCGAGTCGTAGGATTGAAGCTCCGCACCGGAGCCTTCGAGGTGACCCGCTCAGCCGTCGAAGAAGGGCGGACACAGGTTCGCGTTGGATTTCAGCGACATGTTGTCCCAGCCCAGGGTGAATAGAAGGCGATCCGTCGGCGCCGTCCAGATGTTGATGCCCGGCGAGAACATGTCCCGTGTGTACTCGTACACGTTCAGGTCATCGTTCTTGTCGTGGGAATAGTTGACGAAAGCCGACACCGACGAACGCGGCGACAGCTGATAGGACATGCGCAGAGCGACCTGGTGGGCCTTGTTCGGCATGGATGTCCCGTTGCCGTAGCGCTCCCGCTGGAAGTAGTAAATCCGGCCGGTGGCTCCGCCGGTGGCTCCGCCGTCGGGGTGGGCGCTGTTGGTCCCGTCGAGGCTGCTTTCGCAGGCCGCCGTGGGGCACCGGCATTCTTCTTAGTTGGGCGGCCACTCCAAGCCTTCTGCCTAAGGTCTGGCTGCGTTGCAGCATAAGAGGTGGCGGGCAGGGCAAGGAAATTTAAGAAAAACTTCATAACTTATTCCCCCTAAACAAGTTGGGCATCTATTCTATCCTGTTAATTCAAGTCCATGCATGGGGTTGCAAATTGTTGATATTAAGAAGCATTTGTCGAAAACTCCAGCTCTCGACTTTCCCGACGGTTGCCGCAGGGTTGGGGAATCGCTCAAAAGCCAACTAGTTTGGTATGTTTTAACTATTTCAAAATATTGAAGTTATGATGATTAAACTTTGATCCGGCGGAACGGATGATTAAATTTTCCTCGTCGGTCTGTTCCTTGAACCGGGAAGATTCCTCTGTCGAATTTTATCCGGGGTCGGAATATGCAGGCCCCAGTCGTTATTTCGCTGACACCCGCCACCGAAAGGCTGATCCGAAATGACCAGACGACTCCTGCCGGTCCTGATGATGGCACTGATCGTCATCCTGGCCGCTGCGGCCGCCTTGGCCGACGAATACCCGGATTCCGATTGCCTCGATTGCCACGGCGACCCCGATGGGGACGGGCCCTTCGTGGAACTGACGGCTCTGGCGGGCAGCATTCATGCGGATCTGGCCTGCACCGATTGCCATTCCGGGGTCACCGACCTGCCCCATGAGGACATCGAGCTCGGACCGCCCGCCTGCGCCGATTGCCATGACGACGTGGCCGCAGATTACACCCAGCACGGCCAGGGCATTGTGGGGGAGTCGCCAAACATTCCGACCTGTTCCAATTGCCACGGCGGGCATCACATCCTGCCCCCGAGCGATCCCGAATCCCTGGTCCATCCCGCCAACATGCCCGGCATGTGCGCCGAATGCCACGAGAACCAGGAATTCCTGGCCAAGGTGGGCATTCGTTTCAAGCACCCGGTGGAGGTCTATCACCAGGGCGTGCACGGCCATGAGCTGCCGGGAGTGAAGTCCTCCGCCGCCTCTTGCACCGATTGCCACGGCACGAAACACAATCCCCACCGGATCCTGCCTCCGGGCAACATCCAGTCGGCCATCAACTTCTTCAACATTTCCAGTACCTGCGGGAATTGCCACCAGGCCATCCGTGCGCAGTACGAAAAGGGGATCCACGGGCAGTTGATCGCCCGTGGCGAAGTGGACGCTCCGACCTGCACCCACTGCCACGGCGAGCACGGCATCCTGTCGCACAGCGATCCGCGCAGCCCGGTCAGTCCTTACCGTGTTGCCGAGGCCACCTGCACCCCCTGCCACGACTCGGCCAACCTGAACGAGCGCTACGAGGTCCCCACGGGCAGCGACATATCCCGGGTCGATTCCTACCACGGTCTCAAGAGCATGAGCGGCGACACCAAGGTTGCCAACTGCGCCTCCTGCCACACGGCTCACCTGATCCTGCCGTCCAATGACCCCGAATCCTCGGTCAACCCGGCCAACGTGGCCAAGACCTGCGGGAATTGCCATCCGGGCATCACGGAGGAGACGGCCGCCAACACGCGCATTCACGCTCCTCTGGCGGCGGAAGACTCGGGCCTGCCCTTCATGATCAAGCGGATCTACCAGATCCTGATCTTCCTGGTCATCGGCGGGATGTTCTTCTACTGCCTGTTGGATTGGCTGCGGCAGGTCCGCAACGTCTTGGCCAAGCAACAGGTGCGCCGCATGGAGGTCGACGAGGTCCTGCAGCACGCTACCCTGGCCATTTCCTTCACCGTGCTTGTGGTCACCGGTTTTTCCCTGCGCTTTTACGATGCCTGGTGGGCGCACTTGATTTTCGGCCACGAGGGCGGAGCCTACATGCGCGGGCTGATCCACCGGATCGCCGCCGGGGTCATGGTGTTCGGTTCCTTCTGGCACCTGGGCTATCTCTTTACCCGCAAGGGTCGGGTGTTCCTGAGGGACATCGCGCCGTCCATTCTCGACGCCAAGCAGGCCATGGGCATGTTCGGCTACAACCTCGGAATGACCAACAAGGTCCCCGAGATGCGCCGCTTCAGTTTCGTGGAGAAGGCCGAGTACTGGGCCCTGATCTGGGGAACGGTGGTCATGGTGCTGACCGGGGCCTCGTTGTGGTTCGAGCCGTATGTCAGCACCTTGGTCTCCAAGGAAATCATCAATGCCTTCCAGGTCGTCCACTACTACGAGGCCTGGCTGGCTTTCCTGGCCATTCTCATCTGGCACATGTACGGGGTCCTGTTCAATCCCCACGTGTACCCCATGAATCCCTCCTGGCTGAACGGCAAGATGCCCAAGGAGATGTTCGAACACGAGCACCCCGCGGCCATCTCGCCCGGAAACGTGGACAAGATCAAGCGGATGGGTTGGGACCGGGAGATCTGATTCCGCCTCCGATCCGCCACCGAACGAAATGCCCGGCGCCTCCTGCGCCGGGCATTTTTCTCAAGTATCGGGGCCGTTTTGCCGATGGGAAAGTGGTGGACGAATACCCACAAGGAGGCGCACGTGTCCGTGTTGGGCATGATCGAACTGGTGTCATGCTCGGGTTCTCCGGGCTCCGGGCCACGCGTGGTCTGTGGTCAAGACCGCTGTCCGCCGGAGATCCTGGAACAGCTGGTCATGGCCCACGACGGCTGGACGGTCGCCCTTGCCCCTCCAGCCGATCAGCCGGTGATCGCCTCGTTTCCCCTGAAGTCTTCCAGCCGTTCGGATTCAGGTTCCCGACACGCGGTTTCCGTCACCTGGCGGGACGATTCCGTGCGGCACTTGTGTTGTCTGGTCACCGAGCAGGAGTACTCCCGGTTCGGCTTCAACCCCTATCGTCTGCTGGACGGGCGGGGACGGGAAGTGCTCCCGGACGAGGTCCGGCCTACGGGGTTCCTGGGCGCAGACCTGAATCCCGACACCAGCAACCTGGTGGTCGAAGGCCTGCAGCAGCTCCTGGTGCGAGGAGAACTCCACCTTCCCCTGTCGGGACCCGATTCCGCCAGCGACAGGATCCTGTCGTTCCTGCTGACGGCGATCCCGAGACAAACCCGGGCCAGCCTGCGCTACACATCCTTCTGCCCCGGTGAACCCTGGCAGTGGAATCTGGCTGCGGTGCACCAGCCGGGCGGATCCCTGGTGGACTGGAAACGCCGGGTCCTGAACCTCCTGGAGGATGACCCCGGCAAGTCCGCGACGGCCTACCTCCGATCGGTGACCGGCCGCCTGAGCATCGGGGATATCCAGGGCCTGGAGGAACTGGCCCGGACAACCCACTACCAACCATCCCTCGAGGTTGGTCGCCGCACGACTTCTCCGGGGCGGACACCCATGCCGGAATCACTATCCATGGGGCGCTCTCCGGCAGCCGCCGTCCCCAGCCAGCCTCGTCCCGCCGCAACCGGCCAGCCGGCCGCCTCTGTTTTGACCGGGAGCCGGGATGAGGGCGCCTTTCCGCGCTCCGCCAGGAAGGTCGTTCTGGAACGGCGCCGCCTGCGTCCCCTCGTCATGCCCGATACCCACCGCTCGCGCCGCCTACCGGGCCAGGTCATCTCCATGTTCGTCTTCCTGGCCGTCATGCTGGGGGGATGGTTCCTCGGCGGTATTCCCGGGCTGTCGGTGAAGTCCCTCGCGGAACGGTTGATCCCGGCCTGGGGAAACGGCGCCGTCCCCCAGGAGGCGCCTCTTTTGACGGTTGTTGATGTGGGCCGGATCTACGAATCGGTGCTGACCCGGTACCAAAACCGGATCCTCGCCAACGGCGGCGACGCCGACAAGGCCCGGCAGGGGGCCCTCGATGAACTGGGCAGAGGCGCAGCCCAGCCGCTGGCCGGGCAGGTGGCCACCTATCTGGACGTGGTGGCGGGGGGAATTCGACAGGGCTCACGGCCCGAGCGGGAGATCCGACGGCTGGAAGCCCTGGTGGCCGAGGGTAAGAACCTGACGGGTGACCTGGCGCGGCTGGAACTGGCCTGGTTCTCCCTGACGGAGCGGATCTGCTGGCAGGATGTCGCCAGCCTCTCGGACAAGGGTGTCCAGGCTCGCTGCGATTCCCTGAGCGCGTTGCGTCCGGCGTGGCGGACCCGGGCCGCCGAAAACCTGAACATCTCCGGTTTGGCGCTCCACCAGCGTCAGGCCGTTGTGGCCGCCGGCGCCATGAGCCGCCTGCTCGGGCTCTTCCAGGCGACGTCCTGGAGTCCCCAATGGCAGGCGGAATTGCAGGCGGCCGCCGAGAAGGTCCCGCCGGCCGCAAGTCCGGTGACCCGGGCCTATCGCAACAGCGCCTTCGCTTTGGCTCGGCTCAAGGCGGCCGAGCATCTCCCCGCCGCCCTCGGCTTGCCGTTCGGCGGCGGATGGTCCCGAGGTGGCTGGCCAAGCGCCGAGGTCCGCGAGACCCTGCCGGTTCTGCGACGAACCGCAGGGATGTTCCGCCAGGGCCAGGCACCGCTGGTGGTGGCGAGTATCGTGGAGATCTACGCCCTGATCGCCGAATCCGGGGCGGCGGCGGTTCGGGCCGGCGATGATCCGGCGTACTGGCGGGATCTGAACGCCAACCCGGCGGTGGCTTTCGATCCCGTCGTCTTCGAGGATGTGCTGAGCCGTCTGCGTTTCGAGGCCTTGCGACCGTATCTGGACCGGGGAGATCCGCCGGCCACCTGGCCCACCCATTTGACCACCTTGGCCGCCGCTCCGGGGATCCTGCAATTCTACGGCATGCTGGCGACCTCAACCTCGAATGTGGGTTGGGCCGGATTCTCCGGGGACGTGACCGACCCCTTCCTGAACCGGTGGGCCCGGTATCTGGCCACGACCTACGGCGCCGAGGCGCGCGATCAGCTGGTGGCCTTCGGCGGCGCCTGGGACCGGATGACGACCGCGGCCTCGGTCGTGCGTTCCCGGGCCGCGGCCGGGAACGATTGGAGTGGGGAATGGCGGAACCTCCAGGGCGCCACCCTGGATCTGTTGGATCGCTACGTTCTGGCCTTCGGGGACGACCCCGTTTGTCGCGCCCAGATGGCCGCCGCGGCCCACCTGCTCGAAGCCATGAATGAACCCGTGAACGTGCATGTGACTGCCGCCACCCTGAAGCTGGAAGCCATCCCTCCGGGGGCTGATCTCGTGCTGGAAGCGGTGGTCATGCCGCAGATGACGACGGTGCGGGCGCCGGTTCCGGCGGTGGAAAGCGGCCGGAAGGTGATTCCCGTGCCCTTGGATTGGAACCTGGAATGGGCGCCGACCAGCTGGGTCACCTTCAGGGTCCGCAAGAGCGGCACGGCGGACGTGCTGCTGGAAGTGGTGTGCCCCTCCTTGCAGGAACAGGCGGGACCCGGGGCCCTCGTGCGGCCCCTGCAGTCCGAGGCCGGCAGCGTGGCTGTCGGGATCGATGCGGGAGTGTGGCGGCAACTGGTTCTGCCCGATCTGGCAGCGGTTTTTTAGACCGGCGGGGAACATCCTCGAAGCCGGGACGTATGACCTCTTGAGAATTCCCCCTCCGGCGCATTTTGCGGTCTACCCCCTTGGCCGCACGCGCAGTGAGGGGGATTTTCTGCGTATCAGCCGGATCGTGAGCGGATCAGTTCCTGGATCTCACCATCTTCGGGGAATCGCTCCAGGGCTTTCTTGCTGAAGATCAACTCTCCGTCGAGACTCACCTCGAACACGCCCCCGCTGGAGGGGATCATTTCCGGGTCGCTGCCGAATTCCTGCTTGATGGCTGCCGCCAGACCGGCGGCTCGTGGCTCGTAGTTTCAAACCTGGCAGTACTCGATGGTCATCTTCATGGATGTCTCCCTTCTTGCTCTGTGCCGATCGTCGTCAGAACTGGATGAGCGGCTTGGGCCAGGCGGCCAGGGTGTCCTCGAAGGACTTCGGCTCGAAGTCGTTGATGTGAACCACCGCTTCGTCCCCGCCGCCGAGAATGATGTCGTGGATGTTGTCCTGGATGCCGTTGCTGCGATCCTCCAGGAGGTTCCTGGTAATATACCAGGTTTCGAATATCCGGCGACCGATAACGCTGTGGAGCTTCAACCCGTTGACGATCACCCGGTCGAAGGCCTGGATGTGGAAGTTGCCCTGCTTGAGGCCGAAGAGGATGACCTCGCCGCCCCGCCGGGTGGACTGGATGGCGTTGTTGACGCTGGAATTGAACCCGGCCATTTCCATGGAGACGTCGGCGCCGATGCCGCGGCACAGCTTGCGCACCTGTTTCACCACCGGCTTGTTCGCGGCCCAGGAATGGGGGCGGTCCGTGTCGATGGGCAAGGGAATGACCTCGTCGGCGCCCAGCCTGAGAGCCATCTCCCGGTTGGCGGGATTGGGCTCGACGCCGATGATGCGGGTGGCGCCGAGGGCGCGGGCGGTCATGATCGTGAACAGGCCGATGGTACCGCAGCCGAAAATGGCCACGGTCTTGCCACGCAGGTCGCAGGTGGTGCAGGCGTGGACCGCGTTGCCGAACGGCTCCTGCAGCGCGGCGACCTTCATGCCGATCCGCCGCGGGTCCGTCGGCCACAGCACGTTGGCGGGCAGCTTGATGTATTCGGCGAAGCAGCCGTTGCGTCCCAGGCCGATGATGACGTCCTGGCTGCAGATGTGGGTCTGGCCGATGCGGCACTGGTAGCAGGTGCCGCAGATGATATGGCTCTCGGTCGAAACGATGTCCTTGGGGCCGAAGCCCCAGCGGGCCTGCACGCGGGAGCCCACGGCCACGACCTCGCCCACCATCTCGTGCCCGATGATGCGCTGGGTATTGTGCTCACGCTTGAGGCTGTCGAAGATCATCCCCTTGAACGCGGTGCGGTTCCAGATGCCGCGGTCGCTGCCGCAGAATCCGGCGAAGATGACCTTGATCAGGACCGAGTCGGCATCGGTCGGGTCGTGGGCCTCGTCGAGGGTGGGTTGGGGGAGTTCACGCTTCACGAACCCGCGGGTCTTCTCCCAGGGCATCGTGGATTTATCGTAGACCAGACATTGCATGGTAGGGGAATTCACTTAGCAACCTCCGCGCCCGAAGTCAACGGCCGGCCGGGAGAGCCCGGCCGGCCGTGGGGTCGTTCCGGGATTCCGGGCTCAGTTCAAGGTGTCGTCCGGATCGATGCCGTACGCCCATCCATCGTCATCGCGCTCGCCGCGGAATCCGGAATCCCGTTCCTCCTCCGCGAGGAGGTCGTCGAGGGAGACCATTTCCGGCGGCCCCGCTTCCGGAGCGGCGCCTCTGACGGGGTTAATGTCATTGGTTCCGCCCAGATCGGCAAGGAATCGATCGAGGCCGCCGAGGGCTGAGTCGGTCGGGCGGGCGTGCATGGGTTCGGCGGTGGAGGGCTCGGTTGCCGAATTCGGTTCCGCGGCCGAGTCCCGCTCCTCGGCGCCGGACTCGAAAGCATCCGACCGGGCGAGGAAGCGGCTGACCAGTTCGTCGGCCAGGTTGAAATAGGCCCGGCTGCCGGAAGTGGTCCGCGCATAGATGACCGCCGGTTTGCCCTTGAGGGCCATTTCCGTCAACCGGGTCGTGCGGGGCACGGAGGTTTCCAGCAGATCGGGCCCGAAATCCTCGGCGACCTGGTCGGTGACGTGCCGTCCCATGCGCGTGCGCCCGTTGACCATGGTCAGGAAGAGTCCCTCGAGAACCGGGGTCTCCCGACCGGCGCCCGGCAGCTGGCGGCGCCGGAAATCGGCGACGAAGTCCATCAGGGGAGCCAGGGAGCCGCGGCAAAGTTCCTCGGCCTGGATCGGGACCAGGAAGGCGTCGGCGGCCTGCAGCGCCGCCCGGGTGGGGGCGCCCAGGCTGGGCGGGCAGTCGACGAGGATGGTGTCGTAAAGATTGCGGGCCCGGTCGATCTCCCGCGCGAAATCGTCGGCGCGCCGGTTCATGTCGGCCAGGAAGGACTCCTCGTCCGCCAGGCTGGTGATGCGGGGGGAGACGAAGAACAGGTTCTCCAGGGGCGAAGGTTGGACGAGTTCGGTCAGGGGGGTGTTGGCGGAGAAGATCTCACCCAGTCCTGTTTCGAGGTCGTCCTGGGCCACACCCAGAGAGCGGCAGACTCCGCACTGGGGATCCAGGCCGACGATCAGGACGGTGTGGCCGGACAGCGCCAGGGCCCCGCCGAGATTGACCGCCGAGGTCGTCTTGCCCACGCCGCCCTTGCGGCTGATCAGGCTCAGAACCCGGCCCGCCACAGTGTCCCAGGGGGTGCGGTTGCGCGGGCTCGTGTGGCCGGGGTCGTGGAAGGGGAATGAATTGTCGGAATCTCGCCCTTGGATGTCGTCCATGATGTCGCTCCTGTGATGATCGGAAGGTTGCCGCTATTAGGGTAAACGCATGGGAATCCAGCTCGTCGGGCCACCCCGAAGCCCGTTTGCCGGTGCGGGGAAATTAAGACATTCCGGGTGGGGGATCAACCCCCGAATCCTCAACCATCCTACCGCTGGGAGTCCTGGGCGCAAAGACCCAGCAGTTCCTGCACGAAGGTCTCGGCCCCGGCGAAGACCTCCTTGATGGAGCCGGCCAGCATGTAGGCCGGGGTGGTGACCATGAGATTTGCCCGGTCAACCACCACACCCTCGACGGCGCAGTCGACGTGCCGGGCTCCCATCTGGTTGACCAGAGCCGCAGTGGTCGGGTCGTTGCCGATGGTGACCCGGGGCGAAAGGTTCGGCCCGAAGATCCGCGCCAGGACAACCGGCGCGATGCACATGGCTCCGATGGGGCGCCCCAGATCGTGGACCTTGTTCAGGAATTCCGTCACCGCGGGATTCACCGTGCAGTCGGCGCCATCGACGGCGAAGGTGCAGAGGTTCTTGGCGGCGCCGAAGCCGCCGGGCATCAGCACCGCATCCACGGTGGCCGGGTCGACGTCCGGCAGGGAGCGGATCTCGCCGCGGGCGATGCGGGCGGATTCCACCAGGATGTCGCGACTCTCGCCCGCAGAGGCTTCACCGGCCAGATGGTCCACGACGTGCAGCTGGGGTCCGGGCGGGGCCGCGATCACGACTTCGGCGCCGGCGCGATCGAGGGCCAGCAGGGCGGCGCAGGCCTCGTGGATTTCCGACCCGTCGAACACCCCGCAACCGCTGAGAATGACTGCAACTCTGGGCATGGCCCTGCTCCTTGGTTATCGCTCCGAGAAGACCCTTATCCGCTTTTAACCCATGGTAAACCGGCTGTCAACCGGGCCCTGGCCAAACGGAGGAAAATTTGGTTTCCCGGTCCCCAACAGCTAGCTTTGAACCCGATCCCAAGGTTGAAGTCCACGATGCGACGCGGCGAAGGATTGGTGCGCAATGACAGGGAAGATCGCGGTGGGGGGAATCACCCGGAAGGACGAATTGGTCCTGGTCCGGATCCTGGGTGCGCGGGCGGGGAACGATCTGGCGGGGAAATCCCTGTCCAGTCTGGGGCTGGCCGGCATCAACATCGTGTGTGTGACATCCTTCGTGGACGGCGAAGGTCTCAACAACATCTGTTTCGCCATCGGAGAACGGGACCTGGATCAGGCCCTGGGATTGCTGCAATCGGACCGTGAGGAGATCCAGGCGCGGGAGATCGACTATCAGCGCGGTTGCAGCGCCATTTCCATCTACGGCCCACACTTCAGCGAGCGGCCGGCCATCGCCGGCACCATCTTCCAGGCAACCGCCGAGGCCCAGGTGCCGGTGAACATGATCAGCACCTCGTTTTCGACGGTTACCTTTCTGACCGATGAACAGTGCGCCGATGCCGCGGTGGCTAAGCTGGGGGAATACTTCCTGGTGCCATGAAGGCACGCTGCCTGCCGGTCCGACCGTCTCAATAATCGAATCCCGAGCTCCCGATGAACTCCCTCAGCAACGACGTGGGGGGGACGCTGCCGGCGTCCATGGGCAGCAACAAAGACAACAGGTCGATGAGCGTGCGCGCGAGACCGTAATGCGGATCATCCGAGTTCACCGCAGCCAACCGGGGTTCGGCCCAAAGCTTCAGCACCGGCAATTCGTAGATCAATCCCGAATTGAAGAACAGATCGGCGTTGTTCTGGTGGGGGAAGATGTGCTTCTCCTCGCCCTGGCGCACCTTGGGCCAGCGGGCCAGGGTCTGGGCGGCGGTGTAGCCGCGGAACTGGGCGTCGCGCACGATGCGCCGAAACAGGCGGCTGTGGGTGGTCTTGATGTAGCTGAAGCGGTCGATGTTCAGATGGCTGAGGGCCGACACGTAGATCAGCAGCTTCTCGTCGCGCGGAATGGCGGGAGTGAGGTCGGGATTCAGGGCGTGGATCCCCTCGACGATCAGGGGCTGGCCGCGCTGGAGCCGGGTGGGTATTTCATCCCGGCGCGAGGTCCCGCTCACGAAGTCGTAGCGGGGCAGGTAGACCTCCCGCCCGGCCATCAGGCCCTGCAGGTCCTCGTTGAAATGGTCGATGCGCAGGGCGCCGAGAGCCTCGTAGTCGTAGTCGCCGTCCTCGGCCAGGGGCGTCTGCTCGCGATCCACGAAGTAGTTGTCCAGCGAAAGAGCGAAGGGCTGGAAACCGAGCACGCGCAGGTGGACCATGATGCGCTTGGCGCTGGTGGTCTTGCCGGAGCTGGAGGGACCGGCCAGCAGCACCAGGCGGCCGTCGGGCGGCAGGTCGGCCACCCGGCGGGCGGCGTCGACGAAGAACTGGGAATGGCGGGCCTCGGCGATCTGGATCAGCTGGGCGGTGCGCCCGTTCACGATGAACTCGTTGAGGCAGCCGGTATCCTGGAGTCCGATGGCATCGGCCCAGTGGGTGTATTCCCGCAGGGTGGCCAGGAAGCGGGGCTGGGGCTGATGGACCGCCGATACCTCCGGACGGCCCTTCAGGTTGGTCAACAGGACGAACCCCGGGCTGTCCGGCGCAAGGCTGAAATCCCGCACATATCCGGTCGAGGGCAGCTGGCGCCCGAAGTAGAGCCGGGGGCTGTTTTCCATGCGGTAGAAGGTCAGGGCGTCGCGCCGCAGGTAGCGCGCGGTGCGGTAACTGCGGTCGTCCCCTTGGCGGCGATAGATTTTCAGCAGGGCGCGCAGGCCGAAGGTCTGGGGCGTCAGGGGCCGGTCCTCGGCGACGATCTCCCGCATGCGATTCTCGAGGAGGGCGATCTCGTCGGGGGTCAGGGGGTCGGCGCGGTCCAGTTCGCAGAAGATGCCGCCGCCGTAACTGAACTCCACGCAGATGCGGTTTTGGGGAAAGACGTCTTCCGCCGCCGCCGCCAGCAGGAACAGGACGGTGCGCTGGATGGTCGTCTGGCACTGGCGGTTGTTGAGCCGGATCAAACGGATGCGATCCCCGGGGGCGACCGGTTCGTGGAGGCTGGCACGGCGGCCGTTCACCGAGGCGATGGCTACGGGGTCGGGACCGGTCAGGTCTGCGGGGCGCTCTTCCTGGAGGTATTGCAGGATGGGAGTCCCGGGCTCGACGGAAACTTCCTTTCCCTCGATCTCGATGGCGAGGTTTTCCTGCTTCATGGCGTTTCCTTTCGCGGCATCGGATTCAGTCGCCGGAGGAGGTGGTCTCACCGGAGGACCCGGACGCGGGGGGAGTCGTTGGAGGGGCTTTGCCGTCTCCACTTTTACCACGGGAATCGGTTATGTAGAAGCCCGAGCCTTTGAAGAGGATTCCCGATCCGCCGCTGATGATTCGACGAACCTTGTGGCGGCATTGGGGGCAGCGCTGCCGCGCAGGGGCGGTGATAGGGCGTTCTTCTTCGAAGACGAGTTCGCATCCGCTGCATTCGTATTCATACGTGGGCATGTTGTTCCTCGGGCCGGGGGTTACGGGACGACATCTGCGATGGCCCTTAATATGGGCCGTGAAGCGGCGCTCCGCCAACCGGATGCCCGATTGCCTATTTGCTTTTCGGCACATAAATGATGTATAATAAGATGACTTCCCGACTCGCCCTGACATCGCTATGGAGGGAGATCCCCATGGGCTTGAGGTGCGTGGCGTGCCTGCGGTTGTGCCCTGTCTTGATTCTGATGATCACGGTTTGCGGCGCGCCTCTGGGGCTCGCCCGCACGCCCGATACCATACCCCTGGCGCCGCTGCCCGACCAATCCGTTTGGTCGGAGGCCTACAAGGCCCGCCAAGGGGCCGTTTACGAGGCCCGGGCGCGCTCCCTCGGCCTCCAGAAGGCGTTTGCGGGGGACCCGGCCAAAACCGCGGCCATGGACGCCTACGACGCCCACTTCTACTTTCTGGATCTCGACCTGGATCCCAGCGTCAACATCCTGACCGCAACGGTGGCCATGGCCGCCACCGTGGTCGCCGATTCCCTGACCGAGGCGGAATTGCATCTGGACAACGGGATGCTGGTTTCCGCAACGCGCGCGGGCGGGGTGGCTGTCGCCTGGACCCACGGATTCGATCTGCTGGACGTGACTCTGGACCGCACCTACCTCCAGGGCGAATCGTTCACGATCGAGGTGGATTACGCCGGCAATCCGGCAGGCGATTATTTCGGCTGGTCCTCCTACAACGGCGCCCCCCTGATCTGGACCCTGAGCGAACCCTACGGCGCGCGCGAGTGGTGGCCCTGCAAGGACCTCAACTCCGACAAGGCCGACTCGGTGGCGGTCGACGTGACCGTACCGGATTCCCTGGTCGTGGCCGGCAACGGCCTGCTGATGGGCACCGACACCCCCGAACCCGGCAAGACCACCTATCATTGGCGGGAGCGCCACCCCATCGCCACCTATCTGGTGTCCGCCACGGCGCATCCCTACACCCTGATCGAAGACACCTACACCGGTCTCCTGGGCGAGACCATGCCGTTGCAGCACTACGTGGTCGCCGACAAGGTCGCCGAGGCGACGGCGGGCTATGCCCCGACCGCCGACATGATCCATACCTTTGCCCTGGCCTACGGAGAGTATCCCTTCCTGGACGAGAAGTACGGCCACGCCCATTTCCTGTGGGGCGGCGGCATGGAGCATCAGACCTGTTCCAGCATGGGGTTCAACTACTACAACCAGACCTTCGTGGCCCACGAGTTGGCCCACCAGTGGTTCGGCGACAATATCACCTGCGCAGATTTCCATCACATCTGGCTCAACGAAGGCTTCGCCACCTGGTCGGAGGCCTACTGGCTCGAACAGAGCCAGGGAGAACTGGCCTACAAGGGCCGGATGAACCAGCAGAAGTATCTCGGCGCCGGCTCGGTCTACGTTTACGATGTCAGCAACTTCAACGGGATCTTCAATTACTGGACCACGTACGCCAAGGCCTCGTGGGTGGTGCACATGCTCCGGCACGTCATGGGCGAATCCGATTTCTTCGCCGCCCTGGCGGATTATCGCGCCGCCTACGGCGATTCCTCCGCCACGACGGAGCAGTTCCAGGCGGTTTGCGAGCAGGTATCGGGTCTGGACCTGGGCCAGTTCATGAGCCAGTGGATCTACGGCGAGTACTACCCCCAGTACGGGATCTCCTGGACCAAGACACCGGTGGGCCCCAACTGGCGGGTGGATCTGCGGATCAAGCAGACCCAGACCAACGCCGGCTTGTTCAGCATGCCGCTGGACATCCGCGTGACCACCCCCCTGGGCGACGAGGCATTCGTGGTCCAGAACCAGGACGAAGTCCAGTGGTACCATTTCATGGTGGCGCATGAGCCCGAAGACGTCCTGGTCGACCCCGACGCCTGGGTGCTTTGCGAGCAAACCGACCTGGGCATCAGCGGGGTCGTGGCTCCGGCTGCCGAGGTGAGTCTTCTGGGTGCGGTGCCGAATCCCTTCAACCCCCGCACCTCCATCCGTCTCAGTCTGCCGACCGCCCAGGAGGTGGGGCTGGTGATCTACGACCTCGCCGGTCGCCGGGTCCGGGATCTGGCGCCGGGGCTTCTCTCCGCAGGGGAGCACGACGTGTTGTGGGACGGGCGTGACCAGACCGGACGCGAGGCCGCTTCGGGCACCTACTTCGTCCGGATGACCGCCGGCGAGACCCACGCCGTCAATCGCCTGACCCTGGTTCGTTAGGCAATGGTCTATCTGCTGGCCGCTTCGGTGCTGTGGGCCTTCTCCTTCGGGTTGATCAAAGCCTACCTGGCGGATCTGGACCCGGTGCTGGTCGCTGCGGTCCGGCTGGTGCTGGCTGCGGCGGTCTTCGCGCCGTTCTTGGTCCGCGCCCGGCTTCGCGGCCGCCTGGTTCCGATGGCTCTGGGCCTGGGTGGGCTGCAATTCGGCGCCATGTATGTGCTCTACATCATGTCCTTTCGCTGGTTGCCGGCCTGGCTGGTGGCCATGCTCACCATCTTCACCCCGCTATACGTGATCATCCTGGCCGATTTCCGTCAGCGCAGTTTCCGGGTGCGTCATCTTCTGGCGGCCCTGCTGGCGGTGGCCGGGGCGGCGGTCGTCATGAGCCGGGGTCTGCCCGCGGGGGCGGATTGGCGCGGCGTGCTCGCGTTGCAGGGCGCCAACGTGTGCTTCGCCGTGGGGCAGGTGTTCTATCCCGACCTGAAAATGCGCAGCGGCGGTCACGACCTGGGTCTGATGGCCTGGCTGT
>Ga0100380_10003773_pt1 | contig 16026 bp, 18 predicted proteins | sample CryGeymeta201504_FD_80417 | JGI IMG/M metagenome (GOLD analysis project Ga0100380, IMG submission 80417) | Groundwater microbial communities from Crystal Geyser aquifers in Utah, USA - Crystal Geyser metaG 2015-04 | ecosystem: Environmental > Aquatic > Deep subsurface > Groundwater | place... | reverse complement strand
GCTCCTTGCAATATGGCTGAAATACCTGAAATAAGCTCTGGAAACGAAGTTCCAAGACCCACAATAACCACACCTACAACAAATGGAGAAAGACCAGCAGCTAAACCAATCTTCTCTGAAGACCCTAGCAGAAAATCTGCTCCTTTAACTAATACTAATAATGAAACTACAAATACGGCTATCCAGAATAAAATCATATATGTCTATTATATATGATTTTATGGTTTTAGTTTGTGTAAAAAGTTAGACTGAGATAGTTTCTGCTAAGATAGCTCCTTTATTTTTCTTCCTAAAGAAAAACCACCATTTAGCTATTTCTATACCTAAGACTTGAATCAACCCCAGTCCAACGACAACAATCCAGTCGGTTGCCACAAGTGGGGTTGTTCCCATTATATTATTCAACCATGGAAGATAGATGGCGAGCAGCATGAGTGACACCCCGATAACCGTCGCGATATTAAGATATTTATTACTAAATATATTGTAATTCCAAATATGCTCTTTAAGATTTTTAATAGAGAATATATATAGGGATGTGTTAAATCCTAGGCCAGCAAATATCAATGTCTGAAGGTGTATCTGCTCCATGTTTAGAACATAGTAAGAGTATAAAAATACCCCAAGAAGTAAGAAATCTGTGAATATACCCACAACAAAGACTATTGTTTTAGATTCCATATCTAAGACTGGCTGACCTTTCTTAATCGGAGGTCTACTCATGACATCCTTTTCACCTGGCTCAAAAGATAGTGATATGTTTGGCAGTGAGTCTTCAACAAGATTCGTCCACAAAATCATAACCGCCGTAACAGGAAGGAATGGGAATCTAAATATAAGAGCTGAAACAATTAAAATTAATTCCGTAAACGAACCAGCAAGAAGAAAGACTGTTATTTTTCGAATATTATCAAAAGCTATTCTCCCCTCTTTTATTGCAGCGACTACTATTGAAAAACTATCATTTAATAGAATTAAATCTGAAGCAGCCTTTGCAATTTCTGTTCCAGAACCAACCGAAACTCCTATGTTTGCAGACTTAAGAGCTGGGGCATCGTTTACACCATCACCTATCATTGCAACAATCTCGCCATTTTCTTGTAGCGCATCTATTATCCTCATCTTATGCTCGGGATTTACTCTGGCAAAAATCTCTACATGCTTAACAATCTCCCTTAGCTGATCATCAGACAAAGAGTCGATCATTTCCCCCTCCATGACGGCCCCCTCTATTTTTGAAAAACCAAGATCTCCACCAATAGCTCTAGCGGTAAGTATGTGATCTCCTGTAATCATTATTATTTTTATACCAGCATTTCTCGCTTGAGAAATAGACACTCTTACATCTTCTCTTATTGGATCGTTAATTGCTGCCAAACCAACAAAAACAAGATCTGAAACAAGCTCTTCTCGATTAGTTTCTATCTCAAGATCTTTATCATCGAGATTATCTATTCTTTTATCAAGTACACGCTCTGCAAGACCAAGAACTCTAAAACCTTCCTCTGCAAGCTTCTTATACTCTTCAATAAATTGATCTCTAGTTTCTACATCTAAAGTCTTTACCACCCCATCCTTGTCTAAGTAAAATCTAGATAACCCCAGCAATATTTCTGGAGCACCGTTCACAGAGATCTGGTATGAGTTATCTACTAAATCAGCGTGGAGTGAAGCAATATATTTCAAGGAAGAATTAAAAGTTAAAACAGATATCTTTTTATATCTTTTTAGTGTGGTTTCTATGTCCCCACCGTTATTCAAAAAGTACTCCATTTTAGCTTTATCTGTAGTTTCTCCTCTAACAACTCTCTCACCTTCTATCTCTTCAACCATTGCCTCATTTGCTAAATATAGGATATTTAGGGCATTTTTTATATTACCTTTTATGGAAAGTTTTTTTATAGACATTTCCCCTTCTGTAAGGGTTCCTGTTTTATCTGTGCATATTACAGAAGCTGTTCCAAGTGTCTCTGTGGCAACAAGCCTCTTGACCACCCCCTGTTTTTTCAAAATCTTTTTAGCTCCAACGGCTAAAACTATTGATATTGCCGCTGGTAACCCTTCTGGAATTGCAGCTACAGCTATAGCGATTGTCGTAGTTAGCATTTCAGAGAAAGGATGGCTCTCTAGAAGACCAACCACAAATATTAATATAGAAACAATACCAATCACTATAGCTATTATTTCCCCAAGTTTCCCTATTTTAACTTGAAGCGGAGTAGGATCTTCCTCTGCGGATTGTGTCATTACGGCAATCTTTCCAAACTCTGTCTCTTCACCAGTTGCAACAACAACCGCGAGCCCATCACCACGAGCAACAAGAGAACCCATATGCACCATGTTGACCCTCTCGCTTATCTGCCTACCACCTGTGATTGAATGAGGGTGCTTTTTAACAGGAGATGCTTCACCTGTTAGAATCACCTCATTCAACTCTAAGTTGTGGGACTCCACAATACGAGCATCTGCTGGTATTTTATTTCCTGTTTTCAGAACAATCAAATCTCCAGGAACAAGATCTTTTGAATTTACTTCGTGAACTTCACCACCCCGAATAACAAGAGCACTTGTCTCAATCACATTTTCTAATTTTTCTAGAATGTCATTTGATCGAAATTCCTGCCAAAATCCTACCGAGACATTCACGACCACTGCCATTAGAATAACCGCAAAATCAACCCATTCTCTTATATACAGAGTCAAAAAAGCTCCTATTAAAAGAATATAGACTAGAGGGCTTTTGAATTGTCTGAATAAAAACTGAAACCACGTGGCTTTTTTAACCTTAGGCAATATGTTTCTACCGTAATTATTTTGCGCTTCCAGAAAGTCTTCCTTAGATAGACCATTTTTGATGCTTGTATTTAGGACCCCCTCTAATTCACTTAGTGAAAATTTATACCATTCCATACTATCTATTATATAGGTAAAACTTTTTTATAAAACATAAACAAAAAAAAGGCCGAAGCCTTGTTTTTGTTTTTTATTATTTATTTTACTTCTTCAGATGGAGTCTCTTCTGGCTTTTCTGTTTCTGAAAACTCTTCCTTAGATTCCTCCACTGAAGCTTCTACCACCCCAGGAGTAACCTCTTCTGGCTTTTCCTCAACAACTTCATCCATCATCTCTTCGGCTGGAACTTCCATAGCTTTTTCTGGCATAACGAAGTTGATAAATGATCGAAGTTTTCGTCGGATTTGTTTTGAAGTCTTATCTCGCAAGAAGTATAGTTTTGATCGTCGAACCTTGGCTCTTCGCACTATTTCAATCTTGTCAATAATTGGTGAATATAGAGGGAATATTCTCTCTACCCCCACACCCCCAGAAACCTTTCGTACGGTGAATGTTGCTCCGGCTTCTCCTCCATGTTTTGTTGAAAGCACAAGTCCTTCAAACTTTTGTATTCGAACCTTTCCTTTATCTTGAATTTTTACATGAACAATAACAAGGTCACCTGACGCTACGCCAAGTTTTTGTCTAAAGTCCATATCTACTGGAGAAATTTTGATTGCTGTGTTCATAGTATTTGTATTGTTTAAAACAGGTGAAACTTTATCACACAAGCCCTTATTTCGCAAGAGGTGTTATAAATAGTTCCCCCCTTGACAAAAACATCTCGACTGCCTTAAACTTAAAAACAGACTTGTTTGTCTCAGGTACTATTACAAAGAAGTTTTGTCTTAGATTAACATGTTAGGTGTTTTTGTCAAGGGCTTTAGAAATATCCATCGGCAGAGGTGCCTCAAAGCTATGGTCCTTACCATCAAGTCCTATAAACTCCAGCTTTCTAGCATGTAGAGCTAGTCTACCAACCAAAGCACAAGATTTTTTACCTGCATATAATGGATCACAAACAATTGGTCTTTGAAGATACTGAGCATGAACTCGAATCTGGTGAGTTCTTCCTGTTTTTGGATAAACCTCTAAAAAGGAAAATTTTTCTCCTTTTTCTTCAAACTCATTCAGAACTTTGTACTCTGTTACAGCTTCTCGAAGCTCCCCCCTCTTTCCTATCATGGCTGATTTCCGTCGAAAGTCTGAAGGAGATCTCCCGATAGACTGATCCACAACACCTTCTTTTTCTTTAAAGTGACCCCATACAATAGCGTTGTAGATTTTTCTCACCTTTCTGTTTTTAAATTTATCTTTCAGGTATTCAAATGATTCTTGTGTTTTCGCAATTATCATAACTCCTGAAGTATCCTTATCTAAACGATGAACTATCCCTGGTCGATAAATCACCTTTTCTTCGTTTCCTATTCGGATTTTCATTGGTTCCCCAACCTCTTTTATTTCTGGATACTTTTCTAGCACAAAATCAGCAACAGTCTTTTCTGCGCTTCTCCCATCACCATGAACCATAAGTCCAGAAGGTTTATTTATGACCAAAAAGTCATTGTTCTCAAAAATTATTTCCATATCTTAAATTATAAAACGGTGACATTTGCCACCGTTTTTAGTCGTCTTTTCCAACGTAAACTTTATCCCCCTCAAAATCAGGGCAAGGATGTAGAACCTTTTTAGGTTTGTTTTCTTCACCAAAGTAAACCTTAAGATCTTTAAAATGCTTTGGGTCTAAAGGAAAAGAAAATGTCTTTTTTTGACTTGCCATGTATTCACCATGAAGGATTACAATCCTTTCTGCCAAATAATCTTGTTGTTTGTCTAAAGTTATCATGATTGTTTATCCTCCTTATATTTTTTAAACTTTAACATAGATTTACACAGTTCGTCAAGGTCTTCCCTGTCGTTTCTGGTTTTCAATAGCCCCCAAACATACTTCTTTTGAAATGGGTCCCAAGCCCGCCCATCAGCCTTATATATCTCATCTTCGTTACTATTGTTTTCATTTGAAAAGGACTCGTAGCCTGAAGCACCCCAGTCAATAATTATTGGATCCCCTTCTTTGTTAATCATTATGTTTCCTGTGTGAAGATCCTTGTGATAAAGATTATTATCGTGGAGTTTTTTAACCATCCCTCTTATCTTCTCAACGAAGTCATCATGATTATAATTTTCTACAATCGTATTAATTTTATCTTTGTGAGATTCAAAAATTGACCGACTTTCATCTATTGCATGTAAAAGATCACCAACTGAATATCCATCTATTCTTTCCATAACCAAGTATTGTTGACCTGTAGTGTTATCTCTCAACTTTTTGTAATACATTGGGGTTGGTATACCCATATCAAAAACTTCACGTTGTATCTCAGCCTCAGTCTCAAGTGGATTAATAACCTTGTCTGGATTTCTAAAAATCTTCTTTACACAAAGTTCTTCATATCCAGGAAGATTAAAAACTTCAGCGTTTTGCCCTGTTCCTATTTTCTCCGACTTTTTCATAACCTCCTCCATACAAGCAACAATCTCAGAATCACTGAACTTCTCAGCATAACTACGAACAACTTCATATTTACTTTCTGGGCCAATCTCTTTGTTTAAATCTGACTGTATTGGCCTAGGGGGATTATTAAAATTATTTACCATATATGAATATTAACCCATTATATATATTTCGTAAACAGTTGATTTTTATAATGGTTTACTATATTATTTCTCTTGTTGGGGTGATTAGCTCAGTTGGATGGAGGTGAGGAAGTGTGGGACACTTCCGAACCGTTTACACCGACGGTGTAACTATCTAATTTTGCAAAACCTCACACAAATAAAGAATGTTAGGGCGATTAGCTCAGTTGGCTAGAGCAACCCGTTTACACCGGGTAGGTCAGAGGTTCGAGTCCTCTATCGCCCACCAAAATAGAACTAGACGGTTTTTGAGAAGCTGAAATGCGGGACGCGCGAAGCGCGTCCCAAGGATTCCCGCCGAAAACGAATTCCGAAACCCGCCCGCAGAAAGGGGTCTGGGGGATGAATGCGGGCGGGAAATGCAGTCTCGGTTTTGCCAAATCCATATCCCCAGAAAATAGTTTGGCAAAACCGAGTCCACCGAATTGGCACTAGAATTCCGTCAGTTTCTCCCTTAGGAGAAACCCGACCTCGCCCGCCACCACCATACAAAATAAAAAAGAGAAAACCCCCGCCAAATCAAAATAGAATGCGTGGTGGCGAGGCGAGGTCGGAACGGAACAGCAGAAGCGGAGGAACACGCTCCCAGCGTGTTCTGGAGCGGATGCTGTGCCGTGACGGAGTTCGTCGTGGAGCGTACGATTACATTTCACATCACCACTTTCTCGGAGCGTACTACATTCATTACCTCACTTTGTTTTGAAAATAGGTTCTAACTTGGTACAATAAACACACACAGAAAAACAAAGACACCCTTATGGGTGTCTTTGTTTTAGACCGTATTGACACTCAATATGTATATACAATCTTTTTTTGTGCTCCCGGCAGGAATCGGCTCCTCTCACGGATTTTCTTACAGAAAATCTCGCTCCATCAGCCGCCACTCGCCCACTCAGGCTACGCCTGACTTCGTGCGGGCTCGGTTCGATTCCTAAAAGGAGCAGTAAAACACAAAGACCCAAACGCATTCGCATCTGGGTCTAAATGTTTTATGTGCTCCCGGCAGGAATCGAACCTACATCTAAGGCTTAGAAGTCCCCTATTCTATCCGTTGAACTACGGGAGCAGCGAATTACATACTATCATCTAAATGTTCTCTGGCAAGCCCCAGAGCAATAACATACATAAGTGAGTCCTCTGCTGATATCTCTGGAACCTCTTTTGAGAAATCAAATATTCCACTCCACATGTCTGGGTTATTTACCTTTGTCTTTAGTTTTTTGGCCAAACCTTCCAACTTTTCCATATCAGCCCTGTTTCCACAAAGAGTCACGCACTTTAAACCTTCTTTATCGCTGCCTGGTTCAGCAGCTTCCTCATGCCAGTTTATGTGATGTGCGTGTATTTTATCGTATAAATCATGATCTTCGTATTTAAATCTATGAGCCTGTTTTAAATCACCTCTCTGAACCATAGATACGGTAGCGTTTTTATCCTCTAAAACAACAACCATGTGAGGATCTTGATCATCCAAAACAACAGCTTTGGCAGAAGCTTGAGCATTTGTTCTAAAGTTCAAGTCTATAAACCCAGCCTGCATTAGAAGCTTCTTGTATACATACCCAATATCTTCTGGGACAACAATTGTCTCGACTTCTAGTTTTTCATCTTTATCTTTTGTGACTTTGTATCCAAGAATCATTTCGTCATAAGCAAACAAAACCATCTCCTTGAGTTTAATCTCAATATGATCACGAATATCGGCCTCGGGGACTTTTGGAATTATAATTTTGAAAAATGAACCAAGTGCATCTGGAAGAGAAACATAAACACTTGTTTGCTTCGTCTCTCTTTGTATCTCTCTAAGTAGCTTCAATATGACTCCATCATCTTGAACACGCCCTTCCACAACAACTCCCTCGGGAATATCCTTCTTTCCATAAGAGAGAAGCTTAGCGGATCGCCCCTTACCTTCTAGCTGAGTATATATAAAAGTATGGTCTGTAATATCCAGACCTAGTGATCTTTTTTCCTTGAAACCAAAAAGTGATAATAAATTCATTGTTTAGATTATACCTCACGTAATTAGATAAATAATAAAACTATCCCCAGAATCACCACCCCCACTATTATAGAAACCAAGTTTACTCTCTTATATATTGCATCACCAAGTTTTTCACCAAAAATATGCATAAGAAATCCAACAAGGAAGAATCTTGCCCCTCTACCCAAAAGAGACGCTAAAACAAAGATCAGGAAGTTGATCTCAAAGAAACCAGAGGCCACCGTAAACACTTTATATGGTATTGGCGTGAACCCAGAAATAAAGACTGACAGAAATGCGCTCTTTCCAAACATTTCCCCTATTTTAATGAATTGATCTTCTAAACCATAAAAGGCTATCATCTTTTCTCCAATCAACCCAAAAAAGGCAAATCCTATAAGGTACCCCATCATTCCACCAAAAACTGATGAAATTGTTGTGACAAAAGAATAGAAAAACCACCTTCTGTGTTCTTTAGTTGCCAAAATAGCAATTAAAAGAACATCTGGTGGTATTGGGAAAAAGGCAGCTTCTACAAAAGAAAAGAAGGAAAGCCACGCAGTACTGTGTGGACCCTCTGCAAATCTTATTAAACTGTTTTTAAATCTCTCTACAAGCTTGTTCATAAAAATATTATCGCATAGCGCTTCCGTTTGGCACAGTTTCTTTGGGGGTTACGAACATTGGATTCCCTTCTACGTCGTCCACAGCAAGAATCATACCGTTTGATTCAAATCCTCGAATAGTTCTTGGTTCCAAGTTTGAAACAAACATAAACTGCTTCCCAACAAAGAAATCTGGCTCTGGGAAATACTCTCGTATAGCAGATAGAATCTGCCGAGGTTCAGCCTCTCCGAGGTCAACCATAAATTTGTAAAGCTTATCAGCATCTTCCACAACCTCTACCGAAACAATAGTTCCTGCTTTCATTTCTACTTTTTTAAAGTCATCATATGTCGATTGGATCATAAGTCTCACAGCTTCAATAATTTGAGGGAATTCAGCAAAGCCATCATTCTTGCAAAAATGACCAGATTTTTCAAAAAAAGTAACCGGATTATTCAATCTTAGTGAAAGTGTTTGAGTTATCTCAATTGGAATTGATGGGTCGTTTGTAGATGCAAAAATGTTAACCTTACCCATGTTTGCTTTAATCTTTTTCCATTTTAAATCTTTTACAAATTCATTACATTCAATATCTGTCGGGGTATCACCAAAAGGAGTACCAAAACCACCAACTAGAACAACCCCCTTCACGGGGTTTTCTAGGCTCTGGAGAACCCTTAAAATCATGGCACCTCCTAAACTATGCCCAATTAATATTGTATTTTTATTCACCTTTTCTTTAATTCTTAAAAAAACTTCGTCCCAATCTTCTGGTTTTTGTTTGTCACCTAGAGGAAATTCAGGAACATAAACATCTACTCCTATATCATTGAGTTTGTTTTTAACCCATGGATACCAATGAGATTCAGGTGTGTCATTATGCGCATGAAAAATTACTACATTGTATTTATCTTCTTTCATATTATTTTTGTTTATCTAAAAATCTTTGTAATATTATAGCCGCAGCTGATTCATCCTTCTTCTTCGTTGTGTCCTTTTTTGTCTGCCTTGCTCGAGGCTTCTCGTAGTCTCTGTATTGATCTGCAAACACGGAAGTAAATTCTTCGTTTTGCATATGAACCGGGAGCATTGTCTCTAAGCTTATCTGAGCCACAAACTCTTTTAATTCTTGATCCATATTTGAGCCATCTTTTGGCTTTCCAACCACAATCTCTGATATTTCCTTTTCATCTATCAGCTCCCCTATCCTTTTTCGAATCTTAGCAATCTCCACAACCTCCAATGGAGTAGCAAGCATCCCAAGCTCGTCTGATATAGCGAGCCCCACTCTCTTTGTTCCAAAATCAATGCCTAGATATCTCATAAAGCCCAGTCTAGCAAAATAAGGGTAAATAAAAAAGCGAGCCAAAGCTCGCCTAGAAAATTCTAACCCCGAATAAATATCCGTCCAGAAAATTTGTTATTTGCAATCAGAAAATAAATACCTGTTTGCAAGTCCAGATAATACTTTTTCTCTGTGTGACTTGCTGGTATAAACAAAACCTCCCTACCTGTCATATCATGAACACTAACGTTCATATGCTTTGGAACAAGAATACTTTTTCCTCTTAGAGATAGTCGACTTGATTTTCCAGCATTTGCAACGTAAGTGTAAACTGGCGTAGAAACATGCAGAGTGTCTGTCCAAACATCTAAATTGGTGTTCTCCAAAGGAGAAACCATACACACCAGATCGTACGCAATACTGACAGGGTGGCCCACATCTATAAGGTCAGCATAATACTCCATGGAAGTATTTTCTTCACCTTCTAGGTTTAAAACAAAGTTAAGCGATTGATTCATTGGATTAACCAGGAATTCATCCCCCCAAGAAATATAAGGTAGCTCATCTACATTTAAATACAAATGATTAATAGATTCGAAACCTTCAGTGAAACTCATAAAGCAATTCTCTACCCGGACAGTAGAGTCTGAGGAGATCATAAAGTATCCGATAGACTCATGCGAAGCTGGAGCAGATATCGGAGGCCTTGGGTCTCCTGTTGAAAATCCAATTATTTGACCAATTGAAATAAAAGGTATCCAAAGAAATAGAAAAGTAAGTATTTTTTTCATGGTACTTGATTTAGTTGGTTTATACCCATAATAACAAACCCTCTTGAATTTTCCCTCAATTCTGTTAATATCTTGATGTTGGAAGATTTGTCTTCCAGACCACGAAAAACCTGGAGAGGTGGCAGAGTGGTCGATCGCACTTGTCTTGAAAACAAGAGTGCCGCAAGGTACCGAGGGTTCGAATCCCTCCCTCTCCGCCAACACAACAAAGTATCGGCGTGACCCGAATGCCTTATACTCTAAGGCTCTGAGAAAGTCGATACAAATCAAAAAGTTCGGACCCAAGTGGGATTCCGAACTTTTTGATTATCTGTGCAAAAGAAGGTCTATTTTGCTGAAAATTTCTCAGTTAGTTGCCAAGCTCCAATAGCAACATATCCCCAGATATAGCTCTGGATAAGACCCAGGATGAATCCTAGAAAATTCATATCTTGAAACCCTATATATGACATTCTAAAAAGTGCCATATGAAGTCCTTGCTCTGCTTGATTTACATAAAACCAGAAGAAGCAGATTATAAACAACAGGGCTAGAAACATCCCTATTTTGTGTGATTGTTTTAAATACATGGTATTAAAATTATGTTAATAAAAACAGTTTGACCTATACCCATAGGGGGTATATACTTAAGTCTATCATTAATCATTTAATATGCAATTTATGAATAAGTATTATATTGTTTTAGTTTTAGTTTTAATTTTGGTTGTAGCAGGTGGTGCATTTTTGTCTTCGAAAACAGACACTCACGAACAGGAAGAAAAAGACTCAGTCGCCTCGTATGAGATTTACCCTGGAAAGGTGTCAGATAAAATAGCAAATGGTGAAGATATTATTTTGCTCGATGTTCGAACATCAGAAGAATACGAAGAAATTCATCTTGAAAACTCACTACTACTTCCTGTCGGACAAATGTCACAGGCAACTCTAGAGAATATTGGTCTCGGACAAGACGCAAAAGACAAAGAAATCATCTTGTATTGTCGAAGTGGAAACAGAAGCAGACAAGCGTACGAGATTATGGAGTCTCTTGGGTATACAAACATTAAAAGTGTCTCAGGTGGAATGGTTCACTGGCAGGAAGATAATTATGGATTTACAGAATCTGGTCCATATGAGGGAGTGGGCTATGAATCTGCATCAGACGCTCAAAACTCTGATGGTCCACAAATTACTCTTCGATCAAAAACATACGATTTTGGAGCTATTCCAAAACTCGGCGGGACAGTAACAACAGATTTTGTAATTAAGAATACAGGAGTAGAGGTTCTAGAAATTGGAGAATTAACTACAAGCTGTAGTTGTACATCAGCAACAATCTCTTCAAGTAGTATTGACCCAAATGAAGAAGCTACAATTAACGTAGTGTTTGACCCGAACTTCCATGAAGAGCCTCAGGGTAAATTTACTAGGACGGTATTTATTCCAACAAACGATCCAAGCACACCAGAAGCGGAGGTAAATATAAAGGTAGAAATTATTGAATAATTATTAACTAAAATAAATATTATGAAAAACAATTTAATTATATTAGGAATAGCAATAGTCGTGATCGCAGGTATTGTAATCTTCGGAGGAAAAAATGACACACAGCAGAACATCAAAACAGTAAAGTCGTCTAGCCCACTAATAGCTGAATCTCTAGAATATGATTTTGGTGACATTGATATCTTTGGAGGGAAAGTAAGTACGGACTATGTTCTTACAAACACAGGCTCTGAAGACATTGTCGTAACAGAAGGAGTTACTAGCTGTGGTTGTACAGATGGAGAAATTGGAGGTCAGAGCTTTGGTATGCACTTTGGTATAAAAGACTCGGTTACTATACCCGCCGGCGAGTCGATTGCATTAACGGCAATATATGACCCTCTAGCCCATGGTCCAAATGCAACAGGAGCTGTTACTAGAATGGTAAAGATTATGACTAACTCTACAGAAACACCAGAGCTTGAAGTTAGGTTTACTGCTAATGTGACAAAAGAAGAAGTTGAGCAAAATTGATTATGAAAAATGTATTCCTAAATAACATAGGAGCAACAATTCTTGTCTTGCTTTTTGGATATTTAGGATATGTTCTTTTGATGGAGTTAAATATGTTTGCTGGATTAAAAGTATTCGAGGTCAATATTTGGATACCAGCCATTAGTATTGTCTTGGGTGTTCTGTTGCGTATATATGCAGGTTACCAGTTCACTAAAAACAAAGTTAATATTTTAGAAATGGATAAGCATTCAAAGCTAGTTATGACAGGGCCATTTAAATTTTCTAGAAACCCTCTATACCTAGCAATTCTGTTGGTTACCCTAGGTTTCGTCCTCTTGTCGGGGTCTTGGTTGGGTATAATATTTGTTTTAATTTTCTGGTATGTGCTAGACAGAGTTATATTAACCAAAGAAGAGCTTGATTTAGAGAAAGTTTTTGGGAAAGAATATATTGATTATAAGAATAACGTTAATAGATGGATATGAAAAATGATAATAAAAAACAAATTCAGAATCGATTGAAGAGAATCGAAGGACAAGTTCGGGGGCTTCAGAAGCTTGTTGAAGAAAATAAGTATTGTATAGATGTAATCACACAGACTTCAGCTGTTCGAAGCGCCCTTAAGTCTGTAGAGGATGTATTGCTCAAAGAGCATCTTTCAACATGTGTAGTGAATCAAATTAAAACAGGTAAACAGAAGAAAGCGGTCGAAGAGATATTAAAAGTATACAAACTTAAAAAATAATGAACCATTCACATCACCAAAACATGGAGAGTGGTCACACTTGTCACGATACAGAGAAAATGAGTCACGACCATGGTGCTCCTGGCATGAGTCATGGATCAGCAAAAGACTTTCTTAAGAGGTTCTGGATTGTAACAGCTCTTCTTATACCGCTACTATTAACTAATGAGTTTGTTGTAAACCTTTTTAATCTACCAGAATTTGGATTTAGTAAGTGGATACAACTCGGCATCGCAACAGTCATCTTTGGATTCTCTTTGGTGTTTTTTAAGCATGCTAGTCATGAGATAAAAGCTAAGAAATATGGAATGATGACCTTGGTGTCTCTGGCAGTTGGAGCTGGGTTTCTTTTTTCTGTTGTTTCTACATTTATCCCAAGCTTAGGAGTAGAATTTTATATTGAAATCTCAACACTAATCTGGGTTCTTTTGTTTGGTCATTATCTGGAGGCAAAATCAAGCGGAGCCGCTGGTAATGCTCTCCAGGAGGTTGCCAAGCTTCTACCCAAAAAGGCTCATGTGATTCGAAATGGAGTGGAGGAAGACGTTGATATAACAGACTTAAAAGAAGGAGATACTGTTTTAATAAAGCCTGGTGAAAAAATCCCAGCAGATGGAACAGTCAGAGAAGGAGGATCTAACGTAAATGAATCCCTTGTTTCTGGAGAATCAAAACCTGTAGCCAAGAAGTCTGGTGATACAGTCTTGGCTGGATCTATCTGTATGGACGGGTCTTTGACCATAATTCTTTCTCGAGTTGGTGAAAATTCAACAATCGGTCAAATTCAGAAGCTGATTGCTGACGCTCAAAACACAAAACCCAAGTCTCAAAGAATCGCTGATAAAGCTTCGGCAGTGCTTACCTTTGTGGCTGGAATTACAGCCCTTTTAACAATACTTATTTGGACACTTGTTATCGGTCAATCTTTTGTATTTGCTATCACTCTGGCTATCACGGTGCTTGTGATTGCTTGTCCGCACGCTCTTGGTTTGGCTATTCCAACTGTTACAACCATCACAACCACACTTGCTGTTAAGAACGGAATTTTTATTAAAAACCTAGCTAAAATTGAAGTTATCAAAAAAGCTGATTATGTAGTTTTTGATAAAACAGGAACTCTGACAAAAGGAGAATTCGGGGTGACAGATATTCAGTCTTTCGGCGATTATTCATCTGATCAGGTTTTACAGATTACAGCTTCTTTGGAACAACATTCCTCACATATTATTGGGGAATCAATAGTCAGTCATGCAAAAAACAAGAATATAAAACTTGAGGATCCAAAAAACTTTTCAAATATTGCTGGCAAGGGTGTCAGTGGAGAGATTAATGGAGAAACTTTCTATATTGGAAACACCGCCCTTCTAAAGGGTCTGAAGATAGCCGACACAAAAGATAAATTGATTGAAGAGATTTCTTCAAAAGGAGTTACCGCAATACTGGTTGCAAATAAAAAAGAGGTAATAGGAATTATTTCTCTAGCTGATGAGATAAAGCCAGAAGCGTATGAAGCGATTAAAAGCATCCATTCTCTAGGCATAAAGGTTGCTATGCTAACTGGTGACAATGAATATGTAGCCAAAGGAGTCTCACAAGAACTTGGAATAGATGCATATTTTGCGGAGGTTCTGCCAGAAGATAAATACTCACACATACGAAAACTACAAGAAGACGGGTCTGTTGTACTTATGGTTGGTGATGGAGTAAATGACGCTCCAGCTCTGACTCAAGCAGATGCAGGGATAGCTATTGGGGCAGGAACTGATGTGGCTGTCGAAGCTGGAGACGTGGTTTTGACTAGAAGCAATCCTATGGATGTGGTTAGGCTTCTCCGACTGTCAAAAGCAGTGTACAGAAAAATGATACAAAATCTGGTCTGGGCACTTGGTTACAACGTTGTCGCCATTCCAGCCGCTGCAGGAGTGTTCGCCGTCTTTGGATTTTTCTTGAGACCTGAGATCGGTGCTTTGATGATGAGTCTTTCAACTGTTATAGTAGTAGTCAATGCTATGACTTTGAAAAAGGTTTCCCTAGGTTGATTTATTAAACTTTAATTAAAAATATAGATATGAAAAAACAAGAACTTTCACAATGCAAAGAATGTAAATTAAAATACCCAACTACAGAACTTGCAAAGAAGTGTGAAGATTGGTGCAAGAAGTACCAAAGTTGCAACCTAGATATTATTAAGCACTCAATTGAAGATAATTAACATTAATAATTAAAAATAAAAATATAACTATGAAAAAAACAATTTATTCAATCCTTATTATCGTAATAATTATTCTGGCTATTATTTTCTTCTCAAAAGGCTCTGGAGAAAAAATCGACTTAACTCAATTTGATTCAACTGAAGAAATCATCTTGGATGACGTGGTAGAAGAATATGAAATTCAAGAAGCAATTCATATTGCTCCTGGAGATGAACACGGAGAATATAATTCAAACCCTCCAAGTTCTGGTTGGCATTATGCCAGTGCTCCAAGCTGGGGAACATACAAAAATGAAATGCCTGATGAAGCGGCAGTCCATGGTCTAGAGCATGGTGGAATATGGATAACATACAACAACAATGCTTCTCCTGAAGAAATCAAGCTTCTTGAAAAATTCCAAAAATCAAACGCTGGTTCAACAATCCTTTCTCCTCGAGAAGCGAACAATAGCAAAATCATTTTGGTTTCTTGGGGTAATGTGTTACGGCTTGATTCTGTAAATACTACAGCAATGCAAGAATTTGTAGACATATACAAAAATAATTCACCAGAACCTTTTGCTAGATAATCAATAAATATAATATAACTATGAATAAAAATACTTTAGAAAAAATTAGTTTACCCATATCTATCGTTGTAGCAGGTGCCTTTATTGCACTGGCTGTCATTTTTACAAATGGTACAGGATCCAAAACAAGTGATCCAATAGCACAAAATCAGCCATCCTTAGAAAATGTTTCTAAGATAACCAAAAAAGATAATGTACTAGGTGATCCAAAAGCCCCAATCACAATTGTTGAATACTCTGATTATGAATGCCCTTTCTGTAAAAGGTTCCACGACACCATGAACCAGGTCATGGATAAGTATGGTGAGAGTGGTGAAGTGGCTTG
>Ga0100380_10003767_pt1 | contig 16037 bp, 8 predicted proteins | sample CryGeymeta201504_FD_80417 | JGI IMG/M metagenome (GOLD analysis project Ga0100380, IMG submission 80417) | Groundwater microbial communities from Crystal Geyser aquifers in Utah, USA - Crystal Geyser metaG 2015-04 | ecosystem: Environmental > Aquatic > Deep subsurface > Groundwater | place: USA... | reverse complement strand
GCACCGCTTCCCGTCTGCTCAGCGAAGTTAAGCATGATCTGGATTTGTTAGTACTACGGTGGGGGACCACGTTGGAATCCAAATTGTCTGTTCTTTTTGCTGCTTTTTCCATCACAACTTCCTTGTTGATATCAAGAGGAGTACACTTGGGACTATTGTGGAAGTCCAGAGTCTTGTCTTTTGTCACTTTTGAGGGTTTTCAACCAAATGTGTCATTCTTTTGCTCCAGTAGGCTGACTGTTTTGCATTTGCTTTTTGGCACAAAGAGAGTACAGTACTGGTAGCTATTAGTTGGCATTTACTAAAAAGAAGTTTATCTCAGAGTACTAAAGCTTTGCTATTCTCAATATTGGGATGATAATCGGCAACATTGAAAAAAATCGCTACCTAATTGTTTACCTCTAACACTAAATCCTCGTGAGTCAGAAGCAGCTGCTCCGGAAGCCAAATTTTCCAAAGAATAACCGTCTGCATTCTTCAAATCCATCACTCAAATTTTTGCTCGCAAGCCATCGAATCTCCTGTGCACACACACACACACAGACTGCTTTTTATCTGATCTTTCATCGGCACAACCAATCCAACAGAGCGATAGCCGCCAGCTGAAATCAGCATAATTTTTTACCTGCCGATCCCGTAACATTATTTATCCAAAAAGGCAACAGAAGAATCCGTACCATGATAAGATCGCCTTCTACCACCGTTCGTTCCAGCGCTGCCCGACTGATTCCTTTCATGCAGAGGTTTCTTGGCCGATCGCAGACCACAGTTGTCACCGCTTCATCAGTAAGCAGCGGTTACAACAAAGAAGATGTGATGAATCTGTTGCAACAGGTAAATATCTTGCACAATTGTGTATTTTCTTTGTTCAATAATGGTGATGCTGGTAATCATAGTAGGTAAAATAATGACACGCGTGGAAACAGCGACAAAAGATTCATCTCGCATCTCACCGTTTCCCAACCTATTGTGTTGCTCAACTTTGCAAACTGAAAATCTTTGCAGAAACCAAACGAGAAAGATGACATGGCGTATTCTCTGTCATTTGGAGATGGCTCTAGCAATATTTTTTCATCCATGGCAGAACCCTCCGCCTTGATGCAACAGCAATTGCGTTACAGTCAAGATCAACTTCGACACGACAGTCATCACAGTCGTCTCTCGGTGTCTGCTTCCGTCAAAGTTACAAAAAAGGCTGCCAATGTGGATACATCCGCTTTGCCCCGAACCTTGCGCGATGTTCGTCGACAAAAGAGTCGTGCTATTGTGGTTACGGAAACCACCAAACCATTCCGTGTGGTTGACGTGAACGAATGTTGGGAAGGATTGTGTGGATTTACTTTGAGCGAAGCACGCGGACAAACACTGGGCAAGTTGTTGAAGGGACCCGCTACAAATCAAGTGGCTGCTACAGGATTGGTTACCCATCTGTTGCATGGCGACGAAGCGGGTGCCGTTCTGACCAACTATACCAAGAATGGACGAGAATTCCGCAACCGGATTCGTGTGGGACCCTTGTACGATGATGAGACCGGAACCAGAATTACCCATTTTGTCGGTGTGTTGGAAGAAATCATCGATGAGGATCTTCAACAGGAGGCCATGTAAATTGTGACGACGAGCAGGATGGGATATGTCGTGCAGTTTCGCTTCAACCCTACCATTTTTTTTTTCGGTTCAGGAGCTGATAGTACTTCCCAGAGAGACGACATTATAAATAACAGTACTATTTTAAGGTTCCTAGTAAGATTCGCAAATTTTAAGGTTTGCATTTCATTTTTCTACATGTATTGTAGCTGGATCTACCTGTACATCTACCTATAGCTATGGAGTAGCCAAGACGAAGTAGTAGATTTCGGAATAGGACGGTGAGAGAAAATCTGTGCGTACGTGTCGGCGGATGCGTGTAAAAGATTGAGGTGAGGAAAGAGAGCTTTGTAGCAGAGACAAGACCTCTCTAGCTGCTACTTGACCTACTACTACTAGTAGTAGTATTGGCAGGAGAATCCGGTACTTGTACCAGAGGAAGCAATCTGAAATAATATTAATGTGGACAGGGCAAGATGTAACCGTGGGTTCTCATTAGCGTCCAAAGGAACAGATTTTGTCACAAAACAAGATAAAAAGCACCACAGTAACACAACACAATAATAAGTACTGTACCATCAATTATAGACAACGGACCATGAAAACATGATCCAGCTAACTTAGACCTGATTTGATATGACATGAAAGATAGGGAAGGCAGCTTGGTGGCGAGACATGCTCGGCGAACGATGTTGGAATCTCCAAAACACCGGAGCTGGATACTGTCGCTGGTCGTGGCGCTACTACTTGGGTTTTGGGTCTCATTGCAAGTAGTGCGCATTGGAAGTGATAGCTTGGGTACCCAAGAAATCAGTACCAGCAAACAGCATGAAACTGGGCAGCCTGTGTCTCTCTTTCTTCCTGCTACACCAGATGGTACCATCGAGCAGCATTTGAAAGAAATCATTCCAGACGATTCGGAATCGCCTCTTCGTGGTTGTCCAGCTACAGCACAGGTAAAAATCACAAGCAGTGACAACAACAAAAAGTGGAAGTTGCAGTCATTAGACACGAAGGGAAATCCGAAAACTGTTGGAGGAGATGAGTACTACGTTTCCTTCCAATACACATCAAGCAGCAACAGCAGCAGCAGCAGTCATTCATCGGCAGTGGCTATTGGTCTGGACCAGCAGGATGGCACATACGAGCTGACATTTGTGGAACCACCTTTGATAACTAACACACCTGACAGAACTACAGATTCTACTGAAGGTGGGACTTTAACCGTTCATTTTCAATACACTTGTGGAATAGGATACATGGCGCCTCCTAGCAAGGACACCTGGTTGCATGGAGGAGCAATGTACAGATTCGCGACACTCTTCACACCCAATACGCCTTTCATTTACCCCTTTCAGCCGCCATCTATCGATACGGCGACGGGAACGCTGCAAAAATACCAGCAAGTCTTGGTATTTGGAGATTCTGCCATGAAACAATTTGTCAAAGACGGCAGTCAACCCTATGAACCTAACATTCTCTTTCGCGTCAAACGACGAAAGCCTTGGACGTTGGGATTGATCGATGAACACTTGCAAGTTCTTGAGAAGCAATTGGGTCGAGATCTGGATGCAACCAGTGTCAAACCACTTCATTCTGTGGCTTTGATTCTGGGCAGCTCGATATGGGATGTGCTGGCGTCGAAAAAGGAACATATTGCTGGAACTCGCCGTTTATTGACCACTCGTAGCTCACATCCAGAATCTGTCTTTCAGGATCATTTGAACGCTTGCCGTCATTTCATCACGACGGTGCGAAAGCAATACCCTAATATCACTGTGTTTTGGAAATCGCCCACCGCAATGCACATTCATGTTGTCAGCAGCCCAGCATCATCATCATCATCATCATCATCATCATCATCATCATCATCATCATCATCATCATCCAATCAGTTGGCAAACAACGGCGCCATGTCGACCAACGTCACTGCGAACGAGTATAGGTTGCTGCAACGCGTTCGTTATATGAGCTCTTCTCGCATGGCCTGTCTGTACGAGCTACAACGCAACCTCATGCAAGAACTGCAGGTGCCTTTTCTAGATATCTACGAGGCTACGTATCTGTCGGCTTCCTGGACTCTTCCGGGTGACGGAAGGCATTACAGTCCTGATCTTCACCAGCATATGTTGCGCTGGTTCTATTAAAGACTACTATGAAATACTTTGTGTTCTTCAACTATGCTTGCTGCTTTAGTTTCAATTTATTGTAATGCTTTTTAGAATCACCCGGTGGTCAGGCCACGTTTTAGCGCGGGGCGATTTCTAGCTGGAGAAGGCGATATCGATGCAGAGTTCCGCCGCGGCATGCGCGCAGGCGCAGGCCTGTGCCACAAACTCAAGCCTCCAAACAATGGTGTCGGAATGTTCACATCTTGATTCGTTTCGCCCAGTCCTAGTCTTCCAGAGCTTTTACCGCAAGAAAGGACTTTGCCACAGGCCGTCACAATGATGGAGCAGTCCAGGCCAGCGCAGACTTGGACGATCGGGCCGTACTCATTCTTTGTCGGTGGTGTTCTTTTGGTAGGGTCTCTGGGTACTGGTGACGCAGCAGGCAGTCTACTAGAAGTCGCGAGCAAGGTGGACAGCGGAGGCAAGGCCTGGGGCGTATATTCAATCGCACGCTCCAAGTCGGAGACTTCATCTTCCACGGGCATCGTGGGACTCTCACCAAGGCCCAGGCGGCCATCTGTATTTTTGCCCCAAGTAAACACGGTGCCACATTTGGAGAGCGCCATAACGTGACCTGTTCCAGCACTGACAGCTGTAATTGCAATTCGATCGCTACTACCAGAAGCGTTCCTGCTGGGAAAGTGGATGGGTGTTGGTTCGGGAACATCTGTGCGACTTTTTCCGTGTCCGAGCATTCCATCGTAGCTAATACCAAAGGAGAAAAGGCGCCCGGCAGATGTGACCACAAAGGACGAATAGGGTCCCAAGGATACATCGAGTGGAAATTCTGCAGGGTTCTGCATGAGGATCGGCGCCGCTGCTGGCGTGTAAGATACATTAGCATTGTTAGTGTACGACAATTTCTCTATTATCGTTGGCACTGGAACAATTTTGTGACTTGATATCGATGTCCTCTTCTTGCCCTCGATGCCCAAGGCATGATATGCAGCGTTACCCCACATGTACAACTCGACGTTTCCAGTGGCCCTTCGCACAAGGGCCGCTGAGTGTTCCGACGAGGCCGAGAGCGCAAAGATACCTTGTGGGGGCAGTTTGGATGCATTCAAGGAGCTCAGGGTTGCTGCAGATCCGTCATCGTGCGACGCAGCCTTCTCTGGCCAAACAGTGCAGTGCAAGGCCACACGATGAGGCAAAAGAACGTCTTCCATCTCGTCCTGGTGGGAATCCTCGCTGTTGCCGTGGACCGAGTGGTTGATATTTCTTCGAGACGAGCGCGACGACACGGAACGGTCAGGAGACGATGTTTTGGGCCGCGGATGAATGAGACCAATCTTCATAAAGTTATTTCTTCCGAATCCGTACAGCTGATGATGCCAGACAGACTCGGCTGGCGACGACGTTGTTGACGAATGCTCGCTTTCATTGTCGGTGCGAGTATCCATGGTCGCCGGCGAGGAGCTGACACGGTTCATTTCAACCATGGCCGGAGTGCCAATTACCGGACTCTGCGGGTACTGTCCACTTGAAGTACCGGCGCTGCGAGGTGACCGTGACTTGAGGACTCGTCGGCCTTCCGTCGACACAACGACGAGTGAATGGGACTCGCCTGCTGCGCAAGTGATCGCTTTGCCTCCATTCTCCAAGAGTGGAGTGATAATTGTGGGAGTCCAGACGTATCGTTGGTGAGGTCCTGTTCCTTTCGTAGGTCGAGGGGACTTGATACCAATGCCTAGTTGACCATGATCGTTGAGACCGTATGAAAATAGTAATGCTTCTGCCGAGATCATGAGGACGTGTGATCCACGTGGATGAGCTGACACTTGCTGTATTCGAATTTGCGCCATTGGTTTCAAAAATGTTGGAACTCCGTGATAGAGCGGCACATCCGTGACCTTTGGTGTTTGTTGGTTATTGTGGTTGTGGTTGTTGTTGTACGATTGCCTTTCGGAAGAAGTCAATCGACCTTGTTGTCTTCCTCTGCTACCAGCTGTCTGCAGGGGTAACTTGAGAGAGATATTGGTATCGATCTCCGCGGACGTATCCGAAGGACTCCGTCGCGATCGATTGCTGACTGGCGATGTTGGCAGCATATCGTTTCCTCCATTTTTAAAGTGCGAATAATCAAAGCTGGGCATGGACAAGACATTGTCATTATCGTCCATTTCGGTTTCCGAATCCAACCCATCCGACAGAGGCTGCTCTCGTGGCGAAGTCATATTATTACTATTATTATTGGAAGCCGAATCGGAAATTTCTAATTCAAGTTGATTCAAGGCTTGAGTGGTCTGAGCCACGGAAGTAGTAGATACATCGGCGGGATGAAGCTTGCGTTGACCAGTGCTGGCAGCACTTTCATGGGTCGTCGTCCGGCGGTTGCCCCATTCGTACGTAGAGGTACCACCGCCGCCACCACCACGCAAACCATCCGGTGCCGTTTTGGCAGAAACAGCAAATGGACGGTTGCCGCCACCGCCACCGCCGGAGGACATGTGTGATCTATCGTCCTCCTTCTTTTCTTCTCGCTGCGAAGTTAACCATGGATTGCAGAGAGACGACTTCTCCAAGGATATGGGCAATTCCGAACACTCAATGTCGCACCATCTGAGATCGTAGCTGGAACTTGGGTTAATCGAGGCCGAATCGTCACCAGGAGAGTTCGTTTCCAGTAATTGGGAAAACTCGCGACTTCGACATACCAGGACATCTCCCGCCGCCGAGACGAAGCATGTCTCTTCTTGTGATACGGCAACAGATCGACTGGGCAGCGGAGGTGGTTTGGTTGGTGGTCGACTGTCACTAGCGAGGTTACTAGTCATCCTCAGCTTATTGTTGTCATTCGTTTGTTTCTTGTTGTTTATGATGTTCTTGCTGTTGCTGCTGTTGCCGCTACTTTTGCTGTTTGTGGCGGGGTTCATCAGGGGAGGTCGAGAGGAGGTGTAGGAGGTTTGCTTGTTCTCCTTTAACTCTCTCTCATTTCCCGTGTTAAAGCTAGAAACAGAATTTCTCCGCGGCAGTGTCGCCATGATTAACTTACTACGATGAATATCAGCTATCAGCTTTGAATGTGCTGCTGCTGCTGCTGCTGCTGGTGGTGGTGGTGGTGGTAGTGGTGGTGGTGCACCAGTGAAGGCAAACTCCAGCAGCTGGATGAAGAAAAGAGTACTAGTCGTGTAGTAGTACTCCTGTAACGAATTAGGCGAAGAATAGAACGTTACCTTTGTTGTCTCTAATAAAAATGCACACAAACCAATACTGCTGCTATTGTAGGGTAAGATATCTCGTGGGGTTCATTGGCCTCTGTGTTTTTGTTGTTAACTTCTTTCGATTCTTCTTGTAATGGCCAAGTTAGTTATTGGAATAGTTAGCTAGTTAGTTTACTCGTAACTATAATATTAAGTAACAGGAGCTTGGTGTATTTTACAGTTATCTCGTTATTATTACTACTAGCTACTCTAGTAGTATCTCGATTCCAGTCGGCGTTATTCTCTTGATGTGTGCGAAGAGGTGAATTTTTTCGGGCACTAGAAACAAGACAAATACAGTAAATGCCAATGATGTTAGACGTGCGTGCTCTCCTAACGGTTCCGTTTGTTGAATGAGATTATGGATCACGAGCAGCACCTGAACAATTAGGCTTTCAATAATTACAGTAAGTAAATTATTATGAATATTATTTTGTATTGTTATTCTTCGTTGCGAACAAAATAAATAATTACGACGGACACTCTAGACTACTCACGAAATCCGATCCTCCTCATCACAAATACACTGGTAACTTTTTTAGTAGACCCACTGAAAAGCAAGAATCAATTGCTGCTGCTCACAAAGAGAACAAAAGAAAGTCATAAAATCTACTACTCCGGTACCAGGTACCAGGTAACTGGTTACTGGCTCGTAGTCCACAAGTACTACTAGTAGTAATTGCTCGTGGCGTTTTCTTTTCACGTTGAAACCAACCCCAGAATCAATTTCCTATTATTAGTATGGATTGATTTTTACTACATCGAGCCAAAAAGCTGAGCTACAAAATGACTGCAAACTGTATAATAAATAATATTTACTATGATAGCAATGCTAAAAATGAGGAGTGTACACATAGCAAGAAGCAAGAAGAGGGACAACAACAACAAAAAATTGATGATCGTCGGAGAAATTGCTAGAAGCTTTAGCAGAAGATTATCTGTAAGAGTGCTTTTTGAGTTCTCGTCTATGTTCTCTTGCTACGAGTTTGTCATTCCTACCAGCGGGCGCCACTTCACTTGTGAAGCGCAGGAATAGCGCGACCAACCATTTCACATACTATTCGAAATTTTAGCCCACCATCCATACATACTAACATACCTGATACCTGATACCTGATACCTGACCTATTGAAAGGTAAACACAAGCAACACGGGGTTATTATTTTTATTATTTATTTCATGACAAGTTGATCTGCTCAATATAGAACGAATGTTCGACTGCTGACTTTTGTTCTATTTCTTACATCACATCGTCCCTTCACGCTCGTGATTCCTACCAGACTGTTGGTAGTGTGGCGTATAAACTCCGGGTCATCATAAGAACTGCTTCCACGATACTGAGCGCTACTTTTATGTTACTATCAGGCCTGCCAACAAGATAGAGATACGTACACTGTCTGTAGCAGCTGCAGCTCCTGTCTTCTTGCTTGAAAAGAGCCACTAGACTAGACTATTTTGCTGGTGTGTCTCCTCATCAGTGGGCTCGATTTTTTGACAGAGTCGGTTGTAGTATCGATCGAATTTGATTTCAAGGAGAAAAGAGTCGGCATGCGTGCGCATGTTGCGCCAAGAAGAATGAGAACGCCGAGTCAGAATTGATGACTGTCGAGAAACAGTAGTCCACGTAATCAGCAGATCTGTACCCGTACTTTAAATTTCGCAGCTTTATTCCTCAAAATTAAAAGCAAACCTGGCTGTTTGTCGTCATCAAGAACTCGTAGCTACTACTAGTAGTCTACTTGGAGTACTGTACAACGTAGCGTCAACAAACCGGCTCCGGTTCATTTGATCTGTGTGCTGTAGTCTCTCTAGCTAGTAGTGTGTAGTACGTTGTACGCGTCGTTGTGACTTCATCCATCATCTCATTCTTTGGTTGCTACTACCAGGTAGTCTACTCTAGTAGCCTTCGACATTTTCAAGTCAAGATGATGAAAACCAGATCACAAGTAGTAGTAGAACCAGCAGAGGATGCCAAAGCCAGGAGGGGGGTGAACAACGAGCCACCATCTGAGGCATCCAGAAAGTTGGAAGATGAGGCCTTGTCGACCACATCATCGGAAGAAGAAACCGAAGGTGAATCTTTAACCGGGAGCCTCCATGAAGACTATGTCGAAGACGGTAAGATACAGTCAGCATTTAGTCAGCAGAGTACGTTACTTAGTAGCGTTTGATTTTGTCATTATTTTTTATAAGTAGTGCTGCTCTTTCAGCCAAGTACGTGTAATAATGTGTACGGTACTTCAGAACCTCACCCCACCGCATTTTTCTACTTGATTTCGACAATAAAATAAATAATAATAGACTTCGCATCGGAATTGGTATCTTTTGCACTGCCATGGCTTGGCATGTTGGTATGGCCGTGCCTAGTGTCTCTTCCCTTGCTCTTGTCTTCCAACCGGAGTCCAACCTCCTACAAAAAAATCTTTCCCGCCGATTGGTACAATTACGATCCAGATAGTACCGACCGACCAAAGCCTCTTGGATTGATCTTGGGTATTGTTGCTGTGGTAATCGGACAAATCTCCGTGGTCCTTTACTTTTACTTGTATAAAAGTGGTCACTTTACCTTTGGTGTGGAGCCCACCAAGATTCAGAAGAAGGAATCGGACTACGTCTTCTCTGAGGCCCTGAAATCTCATTTGTTTCAGCCCGAAGGCTTTGTTTTGTTGGGATTGTACTTGTCATCAACGTGGATGTTTCACTTGATGCCCAACTCATATTACTCCTTCGAAGGATCCATCCAGTGGAGGGAAGCCTTTTTGTGTCTCGTCTTGCAAGACGGCTTTCAGTACACCATGCACCGATTGGAGCATGCTCTTTCTCCCACTCTTTACAAACTCTCCCACAAACCCCACCATCGCTTCATCAATCCCAAAATGTTTGACGCCTTTCACGGATCTATGGCCGACACGATTCTCATGATTCTAACACCACTCTACCTGACGGCCAATGTGATGCGAACCTGCAACGTCTGGACTTACATGACCTTTGGATCTCTGTATGCTAGTTGGTTGACCTTGATTCATTCGGAACTTGTCTTGCCCTGGGATGGATTATTTCGAAGGCTCGGGTTTGGAACTCCCGCCGACCATCACGTGCACCACAGTATTTTCAAGTACAATTACGGACATCTGTTCATGTGGTTCGATATCTTGTGTGGTACCTACCGAGATCCCAAAGATCTCAGTCCCAAGGTCTTCAACGATGGTGTATAACAGCTGCAAACAAACAAACACTGCGCTAGCTATTTGAGATTCCCTAGCAGGTGTTTCATGTCGAGAGTGAAATGAAATTTCAATGGCATATTCCGTTTAGTCAAGCAAAACGAGACAACAAATGCATGGTCCCCGGGTCGCTGCTGCATATTGTGCTACTACATACTACGTTTTATCATTTTTTGTTTTGTGCCTTTCTACAAATTCTACTATAGAGTTAGCAAGAAGCTAGAGTACTGTACGCCGTAGCTGGCTCAATGATGAGAATTGATTTGTTTTTGTTTAGCGACTGAGTCGCACATTACCTCTGTAACACGCGTTTCGAGCAGGCGACTAATACTACTAGCTAGCTAGTAGTAGTAGGCAACCGACGCAAGGCAGGTAGGGAGAGACGAATTATGATTATTTACGATGTCTAGTAGTCTACCAGTAGACTAGTATTTCCGATGCACTAGACTACGATGAGGATGACTTTACTTCCGTACATTCGCATCGTTTCGCTCTCTTATTGACGTTCGGAATCACCATTCATCTGTCCTCAAGAGACCCACAATATAGCGCTGCCAGCATTAACAGTGAAGAGCAAACGAGGTAGTTAGCAGATGTCAGATCTGACAGTCTTTGCGGAAGCTTTGATTGCCGCGGTAGCACGGGCCTTTTACGATGACGATGTCGTCTGTTTAATCGATGTCCTGATCCGAGACAAGTTTTTGCGAGACGATGACATGGCTCCTCGTCTCTCGTTGCCAGCTCGAAAGCTTCGAGCAACGCTCCAGTTTCTGCAAGATCAACACTTGGTGAAGCACGAGACAGTAGATGATCTTGCCCAAGGTGGTAGTCAAGCAACCAAGTTCTGGTACATTGATTACAACCACGCCGTGCATTCGATCCGACTCCGGCTGCACCTCTTGCGAAAACAATTAGAAGCTGCAGAAATGCGAGCCCGATCGTCTTCTTTTTATCTCTGTCCGGGATACAAACAAAAGCGCTGCAACGGACGGTACACCGAAGAAGAAGCACAGCAAGTTGTAGATCCCTCGGCTGGATTGTTTCTTTGTCAAGAATGCTTCCTGAATTACGAAGCAGACCCCAATGCTCCTCCCAAAGAAACCTACACGCTCCAGCTGGTGGATAATTCCAAGAATTTGAAGGAAGCCGTTGACAATTTACGACGCGTGACAGTGCAACTTTCTGGAAAAACCATCGGCAATCATCAACTACGGGCCGGTATTTACGATTTATTACAAAAGGTTCGAGGCAAGGGAAAACAACCCATTACATCGAATTTACCTTCGGAAAACTTTGCCCTCGGCATTGGATCCAAGCGGTTGGCAGGTACTGGACGAACGGCCGGGATCAAGGCCCGAAAGTTGGCCGAGACGGGTGGAACGCAAAGCACAGCGGCAGCGAAAGAACTCCTGGTTGGAGGCAAAGACGGCAATCGTTCCGCCGAAGGCAGTGACTTGACCTTTCTAAAGAATGCCATGGGCAACGAAATTGCCTTTACGGTGGAAAAGGGTGGAGGTGCACGGGCCAATTTGCTCGCGACCAAACGACGGCGACGATTGAAACTGTTGGATGCGGCAGCCAGCCGGGTGGGTGCCAGTGTACCACTTCATGTAACGTTGCAGGAAAAAAGGAAACGAGAAGATGAAGAAGCAGAGAGAGCAGCAGCGGCAAGTGGGAAGAAAATGAAGAAGAAAGGTGCCCCGGGTACCGGTACATTCGATTTCCTCCAAGATAACATTGGTAGGGGGATTGTCGACGACAGCAAACGCCGAAACATGACGGCGGCACTTAGAGCTGACGAGCAAGAAGATGACGAGCCAGGAAACGAGGAAGAGGAAGCTTTAGTATTAGCTTACGATGTAGAAGACGTTCTGCAACTGTCTGAGGAGAATCGACAGGCTGCCTTTCAGTTACAGTACAAACGAGAAATGGATCGGCAAATGCGAATATTGGCGGTTCAAGAAGGCGATGGTGTGTCCAGTCCTCACAAGAATGCTGCACCTGCCGGCAGCGATGGCGACGATAATGTACAATGGGAGGATGGTTAAACGGGAGGTTTTAAATGACTTATCCAAATAGTAGATTTAGTGCAAGGGTTTGGCATTTTGGTATTCGATTGAAAAGAAAGACTTCAGAATTAAAACAAACAACATTATACCAGTACTGCAAACGAAATCGAGGCGGAGTTGAATAGAATTGTGTACGCGCCTTTAAAAATAAGCCTTTCAAGCAAGGTAAAACTATAATAATGAGAAAATCAGCAAAAGGAAGTAAACTGGAACGTCTAATTTACGGGGATCACAACTATGGCGCCCTGCGGGCGCCAAGGCTACCCGAGGGCAACCAGCAAAAGGAAGTAGTCTAGTGTGCACAAAAAAATATTATATAGTAGACCCAGACTAGAGTACTCGGAGTAGTAATAATAATAGCTAGAACAGTCGTCAATTTTTTTAATACTGTGAGACAAGCTCGTGTGTTCGATTGGAGCATGTATGCGTCGTATATTAGTGTACCAGTGCTCCGACGAGGTGCCGTTTTATTGGTGCCATACTACTTTCACTTGTTTCCGGTCGTACATACAGTATTCAGCATTCAGCACTACTCTCATTCATCAACAACTTATTACAATTGCAGTACTGTACTGGAGTATAATACATATACCATGAGCAACGATGGAGACGAACGAGAGGAAGGAGAGGGAGAAGAGGATGAGATGCAACCGCAACTTGCCGATCTACAGAATGCAAGCGTACCGAATCAACTTCGAGGTATTCGAGCCTGCAAGAGGTGTGGCTTGTTGAAAACTCTGGATCAGTTCATCGACGAAGGTTGCGATAACTGTCCTTTTCTGGATATGGTACGATAAAGGTGTTGAAATAGGAGTGGTGATGAGATTGTGCGGTTTATAAGTTGATCTTGCGACCTGTTAAGTGCATAAATTCGACTGAGTACATCGCTCACTTCATGTCATCCCTTCCCACAATTGCTTGATTGTTTTACAGGTTGACAATCATGAACGTTGCAACAGCTGTACTACGGCATTTTTCGAGGGTCAAGTAGCCGTTATGGATCCTCGGGAGAGCTGGGTGGCTAAATGGATTCGAGTGGACAACAATTTGCCCGGCGTGTACGCCATATCTGTGACAGGCCAGTTTGATAGGGATACCGAAGAAGATTTGGAGAATCGTGGTTACCGATGGCGATGCAAACCCTAGGTTGCACTGAGTAAATGCTACTGCAGAAGAAAAATAATGGTGCGTTGTTGGAGAGAAATGATTGAAGTGTATATGGAGCCGCCGTTGGAACAGGGATTGTCTCGGGACTAGCGTCCGCGGCTCCTTGCTGGCGAGACGTAACGAACAGGCGCAGTTTGAATCAGACATGAACCTTAGCTAGCTGCTGCAACCATTAGATGTGGCACCTTAGCTATTCTATCATAAAAGCGAATAAAAAATCGTATTCAAAACACAAATCACTCTATTTAGGAAGCAGACGGAATGCAAGTATATGATTGTGGTGGTTGAGACGCTGCTCGATAGTGTTTGATCCCGCACACACAGACATGACTGAGTGGATATCACTCCGGCAGAGTGGACATTATTTTTGCAGCTCATCGGTTTGTGTTAAACAGAAAGCAATGTGGCGGTAGGGTAGTAATACAGCGCTCACAGTTTGATCGAAACATGCAAGATATTCCATGCTCTTGTTTGTTCACCAGGCAGGAATAACTCGGTGCCTGTGCCAGCCTCGGTAGAAGCCAGTGGATCGTTGTTCGTTGTTGTTCATTGTTGTTTTCGGTCCATACTGATGAATTGACAAAGAGGGAGGACCGTCTTTGGCTCCGGTAATAGGTTGTGATTCGTCGAGAATTCGACGGTCAAGCTGCAACGCCAACTTTGAACCATTCTTTTAGCACTGTTTTCGTTTTCTACTGTTCAAGGCTCACGAATCGCCCGCTTCAATGCTCCCTTACAAATAATATCCGCTTCAATGCTCCCTTCGGAAAAAGCCTTGGAAGGCCTATTCGTAATGAAGGGCTCAGTATCGTATTATTGTCTTGTATGTTGTTCCCAAATTGTTTGTCGTGCCTTTCAGTAGTTGTTTTGCGAACACAAACAACATTCATACGAGCAAGTTCGATACCTGCATGAAACGTTAGGGCTACCACAATAAAGAACCGTCAAGGTTGCTTGCAACGTTCTTCGACCGCTCGCTCCATAGTAAAGTCCCAAGATCTCGCCTATTGCATGCTGTAAAAGTAGTAGTAGCTCCCGGACTCCACCATGTTCGAGTCACGAATGAAGCGTGACTAAGGGTATCTTTCCATCTACTCTGTCGTGCAACAACAAGCGAAGCCAAGCCAAGCCATCCAGTAAAATAATATGCATGAAGTCAACTTCATCCACATTATTTTTTGTACATTGGCACTTACTTCACAAAGAAGCTCAAATAAAATACCAGCGCATCCAGGTACTCGCCTCAACCGGTATTCGCTTCCACTTCATTGTACTTACATTGACATCTCTCATCTTTATCGTACGCTTATTAAGTAAGTAAAAGTACCCGCAAATATGAGATTGACTGGTAATGTTTGGATCCTGATGATGATCCTGCTGGCAACCTTCCTCGTCGCAACTACGACGTATGTGGTCGATGCCACCGAGGTCGAGGAGGATGCAGAAGACACTAATACTACAGCTATAATTAAAGAACAAGAAGAAGTAGAAGCCAAGAACAAAAAGATAGTGAAGGATGATATATCTGCTGGTGAGGAAACAATTGTTGTCGAAGAGGAGGAATCCATTGCTACCATTGAAAGAAACCCAGATTACGAAAGCGATGACGAAGAAGAGATTGACTACGAGGAAAGTGACGATGACGAAGTTTATGAAGACGACGACTACGAGAAAGAAGATTCCAAACCTGTCATTGATGTGGCATTGGAAAGATCTCGAAAAGTGTCTCGTAAAACCCTTGAGTTTGTCAAGAAGAATCGCATCAAAATTACAGTTGCATTGGCTCTTATTGCCTTTCGCCGAGAGATTAGTAGCTATTTACTCGACAAAATTGCCCCTGTTACAGGGAAAGATCCCGTTACTGGGAAAATTCAACGACAATGGCTCAAAATGGATCCAACATCTGTCTTGAAAATTGTTGTCTTTATTGATATCATGAGGCAATTGCAAGGAGCCGGCAAGAAGAGGGATCCTTTGATCATTGCCTTCCTTTTGCTGGGTGCCAGAAATCCCATTCTTTCGTCGATCCTTTCAAAAACAATTTTACAAGAAAATAATGCATTCGTACCACAACCAGAGCAGCACTATACCTTTGAAAAATTGAACGAACGGTACAAAAAGGACAGTCTGGCTCTGCAAAAGGCAGCCAATCATAAAGTGAAACCGGAGGTACACCTGCCTTCCTTGATCGATTTACAAACGAAGGACAAGCAGTATTTGGAAACGGTAATTGTATTGGACTTGATAGGCGTCGATAGTGCCCGGATTGACAGACTTCGAGACGAAGTCTCCTTTTTGCTGCACCAACATCGGGAACAAGTGATCCCCTACAGCAACCGAACAGAGGCGGAAAGTAACATGACCAAAAATGTAGAAATTGTCGTTCTCCTAGAATCGCCCGGGGGGTCTGCATCTGACTTTGCCCTGGCATCCCAACAATTGTTGAGGCTTCGTAACGAGCCTGGAATATCTGTGACTGTCTGTGTCGACAAGGTTGCTGCCTCTGGAGGATACATGATTGCTTGTGCTTCGACTCCAGGACGTCTACTGGCGGCTCCATTTGCAGTATTAGGGAGTATTGGAGTGGTAGGGCAGGCAGTTAATGTACAAAAAACT
>Ga0100380_10003760_pt1 | contig 16053 bp, 11 predicted proteins | sample CryGeymeta201504_FD_80417 | JGI IMG/M metagenome (GOLD analysis project Ga0100380, IMG submission 80417) | Groundwater microbial communities from Crystal Geyser aquifers in Utah, USA - Crystal Geyser metaG 2015-04 | ecosystem: Environmental > Aquatic > Deep subsurface > Groundwater | place... | reverse complement strand
GAGGATGAGGAGGACGGCGAAATGGTTGGTACCGCGTTTCGCCTCGTCCACGAGGAACCTATGTTGCGCGGGCTCGCCCTCTACCACGTGGGTGGCGATGATGCCGATGGAAACAATGTGACCTCTCCCATTGACCTGGACCAGCTCAGCGACACCGATCTCGAGGAGATGGCCTACGACGCCATGGTGGACCATCGTCTGTGTGCCCATTGTGGTGTCGAGCCTGCCGTCATGGCCTGCATTGGATGCGAGGCGCGTGGCTACTGCGGCGAGACGTGCATGAAGGACAATTGGCACTGGCACAAGGGCGAATGTGACACCAAGGAGCGCTGTGGTCAGTGCGGTGATAAAGCACAGGTCCTTTGTGGTAACTGCTTTGACGTTGGATACTGCAGTCAAGGCTGTGCGGACAAGGACTTTGTCTGGCACGACAAGTGCTGCGATCCCTATGCCAAGCAGTGTCCGCCTAAGAAAGCTCCATGTGCTTTGCCAAGAAGAAAGAAATGCTACACCATCCCCTTCCATCGAGCGATGCCCCCAAAGAAAACCTGCTGGCGTGGTCGCGAGGCAAGCAGACCATACTATGGTAAAGGTTCGCATTCCCGCTCCCGTTCGCGTTCATGCTCGTCTTCTGGAAGCGATGGCAGCGTCCACGAGTGGATGAAGGCCAAGACCCTCAAGGAGCAAGACCACACCCTTCTCTATTACCGTGGCCGCACACGTCACAAGGCAGTCGTCAAGGGTGGACGCAGTCGCTCCGCCGCACCCTCTTCCGGCAGCCAAAGTGTCTACAAGAAGGGTGCAAACAAATACGCCAGTGGAAATGAGGAGGATGACAAGGAAGAAGAAGAAGAAGAGGAGGAGGATGACGGCTATTACACGATGAGCCAGCCCGTATTTGTCGGCGAGTCGGCGGGCACACGCGGCCTCATGTGTATGGTTTATCACCCTGAACCACTCGAATCCACGGCACCTCTTGATTTCGGGATGCTTGATGTCGCCCAGCGCGCCGGACCGAGAGGAGCAGGAAGAGCACGAGGAGGAGGAGCAATATCAGGAGGAGGAGCAAGGGCCCGTTCTCGCTCCCGTCCAAGTGCTAATGCCCGATCTCGTGCGGCTCCTCGCTCAGTACCCCAGAGAGCTCGTTCTTTGAGCCGAACGGCACCTGCACGCGCCAGTCGTGTCACGCGTCTCCCCCGTCGTACACTGAGTCGTGCTCGTTCACTTCCCCGCTCGACCCCTTTGCTCCAGAGAAATCCGTTGACACGTCCCATGCCACGTTCCGGTCCTGGAGCCCTTGGTGGGCGTGTGCGTCGTCGTACTGCATTGCCAACAACTTTCCGTAGGCTTCCGCAACAGTACGGACGTTTCCGCAGCCGCTTTGGCGGTCGTCGCTGGTTCCGACGTGGCCTTTTCCCATGGTTCTACCGCTGGGGTCTCCTTGGTAGTGCGGCCTACTCCCTCCTTGCTCTTCCATGGCTCCTGCAACGACGCGTCCCAATTCTGCCCTACTTCAATCCACTGGCCGATCCCATCGAGATTGACCGCGAATTGTGGCTGCTCCGTCGTCGCTACAACTGGGCACGCAGACGCTATGGTATCGAGATTGTGCCCGACTATAACTCGAGTCGCTACGTCTGGGTTCGCTATTGAAAAAAATGAGAGGGGGGGCTAGCGGTGCAGGGAGAATATTCTTCTTACACCACCATCAACCACCTCCTCGCCCCCCCCCCGCCCACTTCACCCATCCATTTTTTACACACCCGCCCCGTATTTTTTAGGTCTCTCTGTGCTCAAAATACACCAGACCTGTGTTTCTGTTTCGTCTCAATTGAAATTCGTTTTTTGTATTTTTTTACAAACAAATCAACAGACTTCTTCCATAATCAAAAAAGGGAGTATTTTTAGACCTGTCAGTTCGAAAGTTGAAACATCTGTAATGTTTTTATTCCTTCCAAGATGAAGGTATGTGAGTGCCGTGAGTTTCCCTAACGATGCATGCGTAATTTGATTATTACGTCCAAGATGGAGTTCTGTAAGAGCCGTTAGCAGACTTATCGACTTATCTGTGATGTTCGTATTCCATCCAAGATTGAGATGGGTAAGGGCTGTCAGATGACTTAGCGATGCATCTGTAATATCCCTATTATTTCCAAAATCAAGGTACGTAAGTGCGGTTAGCTTGCCGAACGAGTCATCCCGAATTTTAAGATCAAATACAACCAACAATTCCTTGAGAAGACGTGGGACTGTCAGTATTTGGTGCCACCGTCGACACACCAAGGTCAAAGGAAGAATGTTCCCTAGCTTTGTAAAGTGCCTGAACAACGTGAATTTTCAGGGAAACGTAAAAAACAAAAAAGACATACCTGACAAATACCTCTTCAAGTATCATATCATCGGAGTGAGGCAAGGCGGGAAAAAATGAATGGACCAGATATTCCTCGTTGGGGTGATGGTGATGGCGATCGTGACCATTCTCTGGAACACGTTTCATAATTTGGAAACAGAGGAGGAATGAATGTTGTTTTTGTAGATATTAGATACAGGTCGGATGGCGAGGCGATTCGCAGCGCTGTGTTTGCTACGATGAATTGAGGAGAAAAACAAAGCGAGATAAAAAGATATCTGTACGGAAAATTGACGTGCTATTAAATTTGATTCGTCTTCTGACATGTAGTACACCGGTTTCCTACGTTTTTTTTAAAAAAACCACCAAGATGCATCGTCGTCGAACGACCAGTATCAGCAATCGGGCCGGGTCGCTGGAATCAGCAGAGTCTGGACATGAGGATGCATTCAATCGTGGATCGGCAGATGCTACTGCTCCAACAACAACAACAACAACAACAGGAATAGGCATGACTACTGATGGAGACGCCCCATATTATGCACAGCATCTGGAGTCTCTTTGGCGCGAGTGCCATAGCTTTGTCGACCGTGAGCTAATGCCTGTGCTGCATCGCGAGAATGCACAACACAAGCACGAAGATGCACCCCGATTGAGGCCCTACGACGAGTGCAATCGCTATCCGGACCAGCAGAAAATTGGCATCCTCGTCGACCATGTGCCACACGTTGGCCAGGAGGCATACCGTGTCATGGCCGCACACATGGGGACCGAAGAGCGTGCCGATGATAGAGAAAACCACAACAACAACAACAACAGCAATAATAATAATAACGATTTGTGGTCACTGGATGTGCACACACATACAGGAGAGCCCTACCTCGAGGTCGTGATGCGTCCTGTGCGTCGAGTCACCAAGACGGAGGGCGAAGTACTGGCAGCACGCGAGGCCCGTGAAGAATTTTTGCGTGGACAGTATTACGACAAAAAACAGCGACGTGCACGGTGGGCCGTGCTACGCTCTGGATTGTTGATTGCATTGACGGTAATGGCCATCTTCTGGCTCGTCTTTCTGCCCTATGTGGCACGCACGCCATCAGCTCGCAAACGCAGCATCACACTGCTCGGACAAGAAGAACGAGAAGACCAAGGAGAGGGGACTGCGGGACTGCCCGGATGGATGGAGGATTGGGGTCTCTCTGTGCGGGAGCATGGATGGCGCTGGGCAGGTGGTATGATAGTTAGTTTGCTCGGTGACGCCCACCGTGCCTGGCACGAAGGTTACAAGGCAACCGTTCCTTCCTCTCCCTCTTGTACTTCTACTTCTGCCTCTGCTGCTAACTCCGGATTCCCGATCGACACCCAAGACTACCGTTCTAAAAAGCCAGTAGCGTATTAAAACAAAGGATTCTTCCAGTTGTCTTGTATATTATAATTCTCAACCTCGTCCCCATTCCCTCCCCCCCCCGCTCCTATCCCCCTCTACGGTCCAGTCTGAGCCCATCGCCTTTTCCGCCTCGTGTCGTCGAGCATCGAAATGGAGAAACCTTTTTGTGTTACAGACCCTCTTGGTGCCAATACTGGCACTACCGGATCAAGTATCAATGCTAATAGCCAGCACTATTCACAACAACAACAACAACAACAACAACAACAACAGCAACCTCATCACCACGAACATCATGGCGGCAATCCGAATCGAAGTGCACGCGTGCCACGCTATTTTGGAGGCTACGAGGCGGTGACGCCGCTGGTGCTCAACAACCTGGGGCTCGGCGAGGTGGACAAGACGGTCCTCAATCGTATCGACAAGACGGTCTGCACGCTGGCCGACAATATGCCACATTTAAACAAGGGGAAAGTGGTGACGAAGCCCTCCTTTTGCATTCTCTCGTATACATGGTCGCCAGAAGAGGCGCCACGCTTCTATCTGGACCTCGATGTGGTGCAGCAACGCATACTTGACGAACCGTACGTAAAGAAGTCATTTATGGGCAGCCAGGGCCTCTTTCTGCACATTTGGAAACACGAAGCTCTCCTACGCAATATGCAGACAGTCGTCTCAAGCGGCCTCAGCAGTCACGGGGCCAGTGGTAGTGGATCCATGGAAACCCAACATTCATCGTCACCATCACCATCATCGCTCTTGATACACGGCTCCAACCCTAATAGCTCCGATACTGACCCAACAATGATTAGAGGACGTTTTCAACACAACTTCAACGGCGACACTGGCCATGATGCCGACAACGAGCACGAGCAGGACGAAAACGAAGAGGATGAACGACCACGCAAAAGGTCACGGACTGGCAGTTTTGTTGTATAATTTTTTTTAAAAAAAAAGAAGAAAAGAATCAAAAAAATATGTATTAGAGCTCCACGATGGGGAGGGAATCTAATCGAGCAAGTGGACGTTGTGATTGATGCGTCGGATGCCGTTTTCATTGGTAGAGAAGCGGCTCAAGAGGGTGAAGGTATGATATCCAATAGAGGCTCCTTTCGAACGGCGTGCCTCCACGCGATATTCAACAGAAATAAAACAGCTCGGGAGCTCCTTCAAAGGTGGCAGAAGGGCCATCAGTTCCTGCTCGAGGGTGCCAGGCATGATTGGTTTCTCACGATCCTTGCCATCCTTGAAATCGGCAAAGATGCGCTTATGCACGGAGAAGTCGCTACAGATGGAGGTATCAGGATATTCCTTATTTTTGTCGACATTGGACCAATCGGCACGTTCAGATGCTCTTACATCAATGAACATGGGAATGGCCTCCACTTTTTGTATATCTTGGTCAGCCGGTATCTTAAACCCCTCATTACCCTTGGGGTTGCCAAGGCACGGCCAGCAGCCGAATGTTGGCGTTGGGTCATCCCACGATGTGAGATTGACATAGGCATTGCAGTATGGGAGCTTCTCTTGCTTGATGATGAATTGGTTTCCAATGGCCGCCGCGATGGTCGACAAAAAGGGTGGGGCGGTTATTTCGACTTGTGTTTGCGTCTGCTGCTTCCGTTCTTTTTTCTTCTTGGACGCGCGTGAGGCCTTCTGCAAAGTTTCTGTATTATTCTTCTTCTTCTTCTTGTTCTTCTTTTGAGGGTCTTCCGCATGTGGGCGCTTGGCTTTCAAGACCATGTTCTTCGGCTTGCGTTTGTGTTTCTCGTTGGTGATAGTAATCTTGGGGCTATCAGTAGACATGGCTAGTGTTTTTTTGACGGTAATATATTTGACGTTTTACGAGATAGAAGAATGACTACGTGATGGTTGCCAGTGAATATGGTGTTTGGCGAGTTCGAGGAGGGCTGGCCAGCCCTGCTTGTGTTTGAATACAAGAATATCGTCTGGGTTCACCTGCTGTGTGCGCACAAAGCGATCCCAGACGTGAAAAAGGGATGGTGCTTCCGGTGCCCCTTCCCGATAGAGCGCCGAGGGCCAGAGTGCTGTCGCATCGTCGGTCATAATCAGATCCCACCACGTGCTTCGATCCTCTTCTAGTAGGATCAGGCGACTGCTGATATATGGGTGCTGCTGGCAGCCAATAAGATGACCCTTTACACTAGCGAGAAGCCTTTGGGCCTCCTCTATCCACTGTTGACGGCAAGTCTCGGTTACAGGCCTACGGAGCTTGAGATGATAACGATGTTGCCATGTATGCTGATATGGCGAGAAGGCATAAGGAGCAAAGGACTCCATCGTTAATCCATACTCTCCCCTGTCACCCCAGTCTTGCCAGTGCGAAAAAGAGAGGTCATCCGACTCTTTGATTGGCTCTTGTCTCTGTTGTCGTTTTTGTTGCGGTTGTTGTTGTTGTTGTTGTTGTGGTTGGTATTGTTGATGCCCTTGGGATTGAATTTGAATGTCATGTTGTGGCGGTGAATGATCGAGTGGGAAGTGTGCGGCAAGTAGAACAGTCAGCACGTCTTCTCCCCAGCGCTTTTCAAACGTCCGGTAAGGCACATGGCCCTCCAGAGGTACAAAACAGTCGTACTGCTCGCGGTATACGGCACGTGCTGCCTCAATGAGGAAGTACCAGCTGAGCACACTGAAATGGCTTTCGCTCTCCTCGCTGTCATCATCATCACCATCGTCCTCTCTACTATTCCTTTCGCGGAGTTGGAGTCCAGTGGATAACGGTGTAGTGTTCCATGCAAACGCCCTGGAGACAATCGAATAAGGATCGATAAGCATCTCTTTTTGTCCCATTTCTATCGTGCTTATAACGTCTTCTTTTCCTTCCATTATAATTGGTGGTAGTGGTGCTGGTGATGATGATTATGGTCTACTGGGTTTTCGGAGTGGAAAAATGATATAAAAAACATAGCAGTGAGAAAGGAATGAAAAAAATCGAAAAATCTCAAAAGACTGGTCCTACTTGGAGGGTCACTTGGGTTACATACTCACTATAGTGTGACGGTGTCACGAACGCTTTTGTCGGGTTCGTCCTCTATATTGCTGTCACCGCTTTCCTAACACAAACCCCCCCTCCCACCTATCGTCCCCTTGCCTTTTTCCCAATTCACGTGTTATTGGTGATTTCAGGAAAGGATTGATTAAATTCCAAGAAAAACGGAATATTTGACGTATTTTTGCAAACTTAACAAAACAGAGCATACGCATTTGTGTGCGTTTGTGTGTGCGTGAGTGTGTTTGTGATCAGATAATTACAATAAAAAAAGAGGAAGATTTTTTTCACTCACACACGAACTTGTTCTCACACATATTCTTTCCGAGCTGAGATTTTTGAGGTCATTTCTTTTTCCTGCTCAGGCACCAAGGTCACTCCACCGCCTCATTTTCGACCTGTTCTTCTGACTCACATATCAATAGGTTTGCGCGCGTCTAATCGATCACAAGACAGTCTTCTCTCTCTCCCCCCCCCACTTTTTCTGTCCCAAAAAAGAAAAATATAATAACAGACCATGGCTTATTCGTGGAACAATCCATATGCGGCCGGTCAGGAGGACACAAGCGATCGCACGCTCTCAAAGACCGGCTCCCTTACTGACAGCCAGCCATGTCTGGCAGAGCACCCCGTGATCCGCACGCTACCACCAGTGAGGGGGATCCTTGCCTTCCCCATGCCGGCCTCGGAAAAGGGCCCCCTTGTCCAGCGCCCAATGCGTTTCTGTGACGTGCACGTGGACGACATTGATGACCCGCTCAAGAACGCCTGCGTGGACGCCTTCCAGCTGGGGCTGGCACTTGCCCAGGATCACCTGATTGGCACGCCACCCATCAAGACAAGCCTGGTTCTCGATGATGTTAACTCCATGGAGGATCTACATCGGAAAATGTTTGTCTGCGTTGGCAAAGATGACAAGATCAAGATCAAGTACGGCGAAGTTGAGCCACGCAACTACATGGCGCCAGAGATGGCGCATAGTGGCGCCACATTCTTCAAACCCGTCGTTGCTAACAAACTCAAGCAACTTTACGAGGGCGAGAATGCCATGAACATGCCAATGCCGATGGACATCCGAGACCAGGAAGCCGCCTTCGCAAGTGCCCTTGCGGATCGCCAGATTGACTTTCTCTTTGACGGAGAGCGTCAGAGAAGTCAGGAGGAAAACGAAAGTGACAACAGCAGCAGCAGTGAAGATGATGAGGATGAAGATGAATCACACATGATGGGCCTCCCCGAAACTCTCGACGATGTTGCCCGGCAGTTTGTACCGGTAGCACCGCCACAAAGACAAGAACCGCATCAGCAGCAGCAGCCAGGACCGCAAAGAGATCCCTACCAGGACGAGTGCGACAAGGTGACGGGCATCCTAGTACGTTTGCACGAGGAGGAGACACCAAAAAAGTGCGCTGGCTTCATTCTGTACCTCCTGGTGCACGACCCTATGTGGAACCCTGGCACGGGCATTGAGGACCTGATTCAAATCTCGCGTCACACCAATCAATCCGAGAGGCGTGCCAACTCTTTCAGGAGCACGACGCCGCATGCCTATATGGCACGCCAAATGCAGGTGGCCGCACTCGACAGCACCCACATACTGTACAAGTTTAGCCGCGAAAGCTACTCGCTGATGGCTGCATGCTATAATCCAGACGCACATGAAGGCCGGCCCCAGTTTTCGCACCCCTTCAGCAGTGAGGATCACCCTTTGCATCCTTTCCGAATCTTTACGCCCGATCGTGCCCTCAATGTGGTGCGCGCTTTCAATTCGCGTATTGATCTCTCAGATCTCGAGAGGTACTCTCCGGAGCTGTTGGCGCGCCTCCCCGCTGCTTCGCCCCTGTTTCCCTACCACCAACCGCTCCAATCACATGTCTTGCATGCCCGCATTGCTCGCCACTGCTGGGCGCTGCCCCATCGCCAGCTGCTGTGGCGCCACGAAAGCAAGATCGGCATGGCCTTCCAGTTCCTGCCCTGGGAAGACGGACATCTCGAGGTGTCTACGCGTGACTTTGACCCGGTAACCGGGCGACGCATCTGCATTTCGTCGCGCAGTGAGAAGGAGGAGGAGGAGCACCGGAGACGCGAGGCCTGTGTAGCCAGCGGAGGTGTCCTCAATGATGCGGCCGACCCGCGGAAGCAACGCGAGCAGACGATGCAGCATCTGGCGCGCAAGAGCCTTCCATCGAGCTTCATGACGCATCAGATTCCGAAGGAGCATCTAAACTGGTTCTACGCGGCTCAGGGACGCTTTGGACTGCTGCGTGATCGTGTCACTGAGAGGCGTCCCCCACTGCCGGCGTTCATAAAACGAGGGCGAGACCCGCAGGGTCCGGCGTTCTCCCGACACTACCATGCATCAGCCATTCGCAACATGCTCCAACACTGGCTTGTCGAGAAGCACACCCCACATTGCGAACTATCGGACAGCATGGACCGTGAGCTTCTTGACTTCTTCTCGGCACGTCTCTGGACGACGGAGGCGATCCAACCAGCAGCTATTCGTGCCATCATCTACTGGCAGAAGCATGGCGGCGGCATGATTGAGGGCAAACATATGGGTAATGGGGAGCCGGGCTTTACCCATATCACCGAGCGCCTCCACTTTTCCGATGCTCGCCTTGATTTGGGTGCCAATTTCTTGCTCGTGCGCGCGGCTCACATGCGCGAGCTGGACCGTGCGAGCCCCCAAGTGATGCCTCACATTCTGCTGCTCTCGTTTGCCAGCTACGACCGACATGATGCGACGCCCGGCATGAAGATCAACGTGATTCCACACGGCGAGAAGAGCACCGGCAAGAGCTTCATGTCGGACTGCACCATCAAGTACTCGATCCAGGGCTCCATTGAGAATCGCAGTAGTGAGTCGAAGCGTGCCAACAATTTCGTCACGGACTACAGTGACGCGCTGTTCATGTTTGACGAGTTGTCTCCAGACTGGAAGAAGAACGTCAACGACGGCGAGAAGAGTGCAGAGTTCAAGGAGGCATCGGTGGCCGGCAAGGTGACGCGCTACGTGGCAGCGCACAAGGGCAAGGATGGCAACGGTCTAACGCAGCTGGCTATTGTAACCTACTACAACACCATGTGGTACCTCAACTCGAACATACCCATCAACATGCTCGAGGATGCGGTGCGTTCGCGCACCCTGACCATTGTCTTTATGGACTATGGCAATGATGGCCGTCTCTCCGATGTCCGAGGAAATAGCGGTGGCGGACAACGCAGCCATTCGATCCTCGACTACATGCTGCATGACAGTGAGAAGGAGGTACAGAAGACGGAACGTGAGTACAAGCAGGAGCGCTGGGTCGAGCATGCCGTGACCGCTATGTTCTTCAAGGCCGTGGAGAGTCGTGCCTTGCCCGAGATTGACATGCGTGTCTGTCGTTACACCGTCTACCGTATGCTCGCCGTGTACCGCGATCACGGCGTCTCGACGGGCTCCGTACGCAACTACACCCGTATTGAGCGCCTCGCCTCGAAGATTACTGCCGTGCAGGCCCAGAAGTACGCCTTTTGCAATCCACACGACCACTGCACTGTTGATGAGGCCTACGGCGAGTCGTTTAAGGCGCGCGGCCGTTTCACCACGGAGGCACTCCTGAGGATGAAGCCCTATCTCGTCTGCTCGATGCAGACGGCTGTCTTTGCTTTTTCGATGCTCGCCGACCAGTATCTCGACCCGCTGATGGGCTTTGTCTTTGAAGGTATGCTGCGTCTCGTGGACTACCCGGTAAAGGAGCAGCACGACTTTTTGCGACGCCAGGAGGAGCGTGCGTCGCGCCACGACCGCATTCCTGCCATCGAGGGCTACCGCTCATACGCACTGATGCACTACATAACGAACAGCAGCAATCGCGAACGGGCCATCTGGCGTCGCTCCGGTACGGACGGTGAGTTTCTGAACCTTGACTACGTGCGTATCAGCGGTAGCTCAATCTCGGACCTCGCCAACCATCTCGTGGCCAAGCTGATGCCAAAACCGGCCAAGGAGGACATTGAGAGCGTCCTCTACGACATGACACGCATGGCAGTCGAACTGCCCTCGCACGAGGAGGTGACGGCGCACGGCTTTGAGGACCACCTGCCCGAGGTGCGTCGACGCAAGGTGCGCATTATGGAGCAATCTTTTGAGGGCAGCCACCAGGGCATCTATATCTGTCCGGCTGCCGTCCTGGCTCTCTCGAAACGCGCCCTGCTTGAGAAGGCGGTACGTTCACTTGCCTACGGTGGCATGCAGACGCCACGAACCTTCTTGCTAAATGGCGAGGGTTGTGGTGAGGTAGACCGGCAGCAACCCAACTTTAGCACCATCACGATTACGTCCGAGGACTGCACCAAGCCGGGCGTCAGTCGCAGTTTCAAAATTGCCTCTGCAAGCTACATGGAGCGCCGAGACCGCATTGGAATCTTTGCCAGTCGTTTCTTCGATGTCGACGGTACAGTGAACGGCGAAAACCGTGCTGTCAACTTGGGGGTGGCCAACCGCCATCACCAGGCCGCTGCGCATGCACGGGCGCGTGCTAGGGCACGTTTCGAAATGAATGCCGACGAACACGATCGTTCCACAGACGACCAAGTCGAAGGAGAAGCAGGACGAGAAGAGAGAGGAAACGGCAATCATGATGATGACGATGATGTCACAGAAGAAGATGCTGAGCTGCCATACTACAATGCCATGCAACACCGTCTGGGCCTTTCGCATACGAAAAAGGAGATCAAGATTGAGCAGGACCTCGACGAGTGGGCTGTCACTAACTACTTTGCCGAGCAGGGCATCCCAATGTGTCTCAACCCCGATGATGAGCAGGACCTGACGCTCTACTGGAAGTACACGACGGCTAGCGGGCAGGTGGTACGTCGTCCATTGCCCACACCTCATGCCATGCATGCAGAGGCAATGCGCCAGGTGCGTACTGATGAGCGGTACCGTAGACTCTACAACTCGCAGTACCGTGGCGAGCGGGCACGACAGCTCGCCCCTCTCGAGATGGATTCGCCTCTTCGTCCGGTTATGCCAGCACACGCTCGCACTCGCACAAGTGAACTACGACACCATCGCGGCAGTAGAATGCCTGTGGAAGAGTCTGATAATGGAGAGGAAGATCAATTAGACGGAGATGAGGATATCTTGCTTATTGATAATGCCGATAGCGACGAAGAGGAGGAGGAAGGACGCCTTATGACAGAAGAAGCTGCTAACAACATCAATATCAGCGTGAGTAGCAGTAGTGACAGCGTGGACGAACACGAGGATTCTCATGTACGTGATCTCCGCAAACGGAAGCGGGCCCAGGAGCGTTTTCTTCCTGCAAAGGAGGCCCGTTTGCAATCCAATCGTCTTGCCTCCTACCGCCGTGAGCATCTCCTCCAACAAGAACAACACCAACAATAGTGGTCTCTTTCCTATTTTACTACACACGTCCTCCTTTCGCCTCAATGTTGTGTACACTCCCCACCCACCCACCCCCCGCCCCCCCCCATAGTAACCCTTAATATTTCAATAATAGCAATCAATAGAAATAATACTTAATAAGTTGATATTGGTTTTTTTACATCCTTAATTCAACATGATTTTCCATATGAATCAGCGTTCTGATTATGGGGCGGGTGTGGGTCGTGGAAGAAGGAACTGCAGAAAGGAATAGAAGTCCCTGTCTTCTTTTCTATTGACTATCGCCAACATTTTCGTTGTTAATCATGATTTTCATCAGCATGGATGCCATGATTTGTTGATTTTCAAGGATGATATCAATCTGGAAAGTCAACTGCTGGATAATAATGGATAGGAAGGAAGGCGGAGCAGGAGTGGTGGGTGGTTGGGTGAAGCGGGCAGGGGATGCAGAGGAGGAGGAGGAGGAGGAGGACGGAAAAGGGAGCAGTGAAAATTGTTTTTGTACTTTTTCGTCAAGATTGTTGAGTTTTAATTCCAGAGCATCGAGCCGAGTTCTTTTTTGTTCGTACGAATTCTTCTTCTTCTCGCGACGACGAACGGGCCTTAGGAGTTCTTGGTATTGAACTTTTCTTTCTGGTGTGTTGGCTTCTGGATCAATGAAGCAAAGCGCGTGTTGGATTTTCTTCCAATCCAATTGACGTGTTCCCTTCTGTACTGCAATGGTTCCATCGATTTTGCGACGAAAGAAAATGTCATTGATGATATACCCTAAATCAGATGATCGACTAATCACATTAGCTTGTTCCAGATGTCTTAAGAGCTTGTCTCCGATCGATTCCCGCACCGGCAAGGGTGATGGCAGTGATGGTGACAGTGGCGACGACAAGGGCGGTGTCAATTCAGACATTTCATCCTGCCATGTAAAATCAAGGGATGATTCCCACTCAATTTCATCCATTGATGGTGAGAGCCAGAATCAAAGGACAAAAACTCTTGTAATAATAATAATAATAATAATTAAGTTCCAGGCAGAACTCCTTTGATGAATGTCCTTCGACACACTATATAGAGAGAGAAAGAAACAATGTATTTGACAATATGATTTTTGACGTGTATTATTGGATTGGACTTGTTCACGAAGGCGAAAGCGAAACAGTTGTCATCATGGGTCCGATGAGAGCATTGTAGTGTTCAATCACGCCGTCCAGATGACGCATCTGATCGGCAAATACGTTCTTGTTAATCTCAGCACCAGTATTGTCACGAACAATTGCACGGTAGGAGGCATCGCGGAGATGCGATTGGCATTCCGCAAGGATCTTGCGCATCTCCGTGACGACATGATTCCAATGGTGGACAAGCACAAACTCAAGACGTCTAGCAACAACACCATCGGGGGCAGCCAACTGTGCGACGAGATCGAGCACTTCCGACGACTGCTTCTCCGGGGCTGACATACCAAATGCCGTCCATTCCATGTGCACGACGAGGTTAGCGACGGCGAAGAGGTCGGTCAAACGCACCCAAAGGACAGGCTTGATGCACGGCGTATCGCTAATCTCTTTGGGCCAGCTGTGTGGAACAGCCACGTCGAAAGGCAAACGAGCACGATCACGAACACGACCATCGTCACTGGTCTCGTCTATCGGGAAGACGCGACGGAAGAGAGTTGTGGTAATATGGTCTTTGAGAGCGGCATCACCACGTGCCAGCAAGAAGAGAAGAAAATCAAGGGAAACCCAGAGGGTCTGTATATGGGTATGATCGGGATGTTGCGAACGATCTGGGACGGGTAGCAGGCTCGTGACTGTCCAGCGCTCTTGCAAACGTTGGATGCCAGAGGAAGATCGAATGCGACGTATCCAGTCGAAGAGCGAGACGTTTGGAATACCCACAATAAATGCAGGTGAGTCGCTTGGACGCGCGCTCACCACATCAAGCAACATGGTGCTGTGTGCAAAGTGTTCAATCATGAGCGCGCGCTTCATGTCGTGCTGCGCTTGAGTAGATACAGGGGCAGACCTATGAATCGAGGCAGTTGGCGTGGTGGTAGTAGTGGTGGTGGTTGTCATAGTGGGGGACTCCATGTTGGGGGGGAATGGATTGCGAGAACAAGAAAAGGGCGACAAATGTGCTCGTGATGACGAGAAAAGAAATGATTTTCTGAGACTGTGAGGGGAGTGGTGCTAACGGTAGCAAATAATAAATAGGAAAAGCAAGAAAAAAGACAGCGAGGCAGGCAGCAAGTAGGCCGAGTTTGGGCTGCTTCGTAAATTATAAAAATGTTCCTAAAAATACAGGCATTTCAATTACATTTAGGCAAACTGTGGTAATAGATAAGTCCCTATTGGTATTCTTAGCATCTCTCACACGTTTCTTTCTTTCTCTTGCTCTCTTTTTTTGCAACTCCCGCCGCCAGCTTCGTAATACCACAACCATCACCACTACGATAACAATAATAATGGGCTCACGTCATTCACATTCGAAGACCAAACCAATGCTTTGTCCCGGTGCTCTTGGTGGCGTTAATAATAAGAAGAAGAAGAAACATCAACGACACCAACCTAGGCCACCAAATAGAAGAACAAACGAGGCTTGTGATATGATTAGCAGCGATGATGGCAATGACGACAACCAGTCAAACAAAGAGGCGACACGTGTCGCCACTGCTTCGGTAGCATCACCGGGCCGTTTTTCAGAATATCGTGGCTCGAGTTTCGACTACATGTGCGAGACACTTGCTTTTCTACGTATGTCACAGAAGCAATCACATGGAGAAAGCAATGAAAGACAATTTAAACATCACCATGACCAAAAAAGGAGGGCTATCAAGCACAATCCTAATCACAAAAGTAACGAAAGCGCGGAGGAAGAAGCCGATACGATGAACAACAACAAGAACAACGACGACAACAGCAAAAACAATAGGAACACAATAGTCATGGGAAAGAGCATGAGCGAGGAGGAGGTCATGATTGATGAATTGGAAAGGGCATTGGCATGGACGATACGCGATGCCCATACCTCCCTCGAAGAAATGGAGACCTACATCAACCAGATGATGCGACAGGTGCGCCGCAAGCATCCTCGAACACAAATTTTGGATGCAACACCATCGCATTTTATCATTAGAGCGCAACGGACTGCCGATCATCACTCCCGCTACCGGTATTATCCACAACCAGACTTGCGAACCAGCAGTCGCCATCAGCGAAAGTACCAAGCCACCGGCCGTGGGAGTGCTACCGCCGCCACTGTCGCTAATAACACCACCACCACCACCAGCACACATGACCTTAACATGCTCATGGTGCAGCTGGCTGACTTGAACTACAAGGTCAGCCAGTTGCAAACGTTGCTTAGCGTACAGGAGAAACACCTATCGCCACGTAGACGGCCATCTGCCCCCACTAACACAAGCAACCCCGCCCACGTGGCTTCAATTAAGAGTATGATGCATCCCATCGTTGCCGCTCTTGCGGGCATAACGCGTGAGACCATTTCTGTGGCGGGTAGCAGTAGTGCACCGAGTGTTTCGTTTGATCTTAGTGCCACCACGGATGGGGACGAGGATGATAAGAGTAATACTAGCAGCAATAATATTACCGCTACCATTACCGATCTCATCAACAGCACCAGTAGCACCATATCCGTCTCACGAAGTAGCACCACCGCCGTGACCATAAGCATGGACAGCGACGAGAGTAGCACTGAGGTTTGAAGTATAAAAAAAAAAAGAAAACCGTTATGGCACACCGCCATGTCTGCACAACGGCTATTTTTTAGCGTGGTTTTTTTTGAAAAAAAAGCGGGAAAATGGGAGTCCCTTTCCAGGAATTGCCAGTATAATTCCTGGAATTTATTTTCTGACAATCCCAAATATGGTAATTTTTCTGGAATTCCCCATT
>Ga0100380_10003755_pt1 | contig 16069 bp, 7 predicted proteins | sample CryGeymeta201504_FD_80417 | JGI IMG/M metagenome (GOLD analysis project Ga0100380, IMG submission 80417) | Groundwater microbial communities from Crystal Geyser aquifers in Utah, USA - Crystal Geyser metaG 2015-04 | ecosystem: Environmental > Aquatic > Deep subsurface > Groundwater | place: USA... | reverse complement strand
TGTACCATTATTCCATCCGTTGTTACCGGATTGAATAATAAGCCAGTTACTGCTGCAAGTGGCAGTCCATGCAGTGTTTGCCTGAACATCAACAGAAAAGCTTCCTCCGGTTGATTCACACTGAAGAACGGAAGGATTAACTTTTATTGTGATTATTTTTCCTGATTGACTAACGGTCAAATACCTGCTTGTTGTACCTGAAGTAACTGTGATGACGGCGCTCCTGGGCGATTGGTTTGGGTTTTCATCATACTGAAATGTCAAAACGCCATTTCCTGTTCCGGTTTTATCCGATGTCAGATGTATCCAACTCTGGTCGCAGTATGCAGTCCATACTGCATTACAATATATCAGCACTTGTCCGTTACCGGCAGTTTCATTAACCGTCAAATTCCCGACAGGCGATATATTAAAATTAAAAGTGCGTTGTACCGAAAAAGCATTGGAAGAAAATGTTTTTGAAGGTTCAGAACGGAGCTGCACTTTAATCCTGAAGTTGTCTCCCGTAGTTAATTGATACCCTGACTTGTTAATAGCTTCGTCAGTCAAAGTAATCGACTGTTCACCGGAACCTGCAACATTTGCGGCAGCATAGACAATCTCCTGACCATTATCGGTAAAAATCAGGTTAACATTTGATGCAAAACCTTTCCATCGGAGGGTGGCTTTTTCCCCGTAATTCAGGCTTAAAGGCTGCACAGTTACCTCCGGAATACTCACTGAGAATCTTTCCGACTCTTTTTTAATGTTGGTATTTGAACGGAGTTCAACCAATACATGATAATCAGTACCGACCTTCAGTTGATACTCTGTACCAATATCCTGGTTGGTCATTCTAAGAGATTGTTGTCCGCTGCCGGCAACATTGGCTGAGGCATAAGCAATAAATTCGCTGCCATTTTTCAGACTGACATTAACCGGCCCGGAAAAACCAGACCAATTAACGGTTACAGACTCACCATAAAATAAGGCTTTTGAAGAGATGTTCACTGTTTGAGCATTCAACCCAAAAACTGCGATAATCGCAATTGCAAAAATTGTAAATGTACTTTTCATTGCATTGAGTTTTTAAATTCAATGTCAATGATATAGTTTAAAAAATTATCATTAATTATCAGGGATGCATCAATTCTTAATTAGGAGGTCTATTCTTAAGTAAATTATTAATTGTGATTCAATCTTAATTCATTCAAAATTTGACTTTTTGAGGATTTCTTTAAGTTTTTGATTATTAAGATTTTCGTAACGAAGTGGATTCTTATAAAAATCAATTAATGAATTATGAAGTATTATTTTTAAGCTTTCATTATTTCTAATCTTCCCTTTTATTTCTTCCACACTTTTTGAAATCAAATTTATGTCAACTTGTTTTTGTCTATCATTAAAAAGTATGTTGTATGCTTTTAAAGTACTATTAATCAACAAAATTTCTGTTTCACCAATATCAATGAAAAAATTTCTTAAAATTGAATAATCGTTTTGACATGCTATAAAGCTACCTTTAATTTCAACATGACTTTCAGTGTACTTTTCAATAAATTTTCTCTCTTCGAAAAGAATACCGGGATTAAAAACCTTTTTTGGGTCTTTAATCCACTCATCCATTTTTATTGAAATACCAAGACTTTTATTATAGAGTGCCTTTTTACGTCTTAATTTATTCTTTTCAATATTATCTTTATCATTTTCTTGTTTACTATCATCGAATAGCTCAAAAATTTCGTCTGCGTTTTTTATTTTTCCATTCAAAAAGTACCAGATAATTCTACGCGGTATAAGAATGTTTTTTCTGAACTTTTTTAATAATTCATTCTCATTTCTATATGAAGATTCCAATATCAAACTGCATTGATATTCATAATTAGCATTCAAAGAAATATTTTTTTTAATATTTTCAATTTCTGCTAAGGATACTGTAATTATATCTTTTTCTGCCTGTTCGTAGTCAAATGATTCAACATGTAATCTGTAATAGAAACTTAGTCCAGGTTTTACTCTGTCACTTCCATGTGTCCAAACAGCAGAGTCCGGTGTGTCAAATTTTCTGAGAAATGCTTCACTTCCAATCTCAATTATTCTTTGACAGAAAATATTAAACCCATGATTGACATCTGCCAGTACATCCTTTTTATTAAAATATAAAATATAAAATTTATGAGATTTTGAAATTTGGTTTCTTATTTTACTACTCTTCTGAGTTAAAATGACATAAGCATAATGCTTTTTAAAATCCGGATTATAATGAATTTGTTTTAGTATTTGAGGTCCTTGTAAATCTTGCCATAAATCAAAGTTCGAATCTCCATTTAAATAAAGTCGATAATCTGATATAATAACAGAAATCAAATTAGCATTTTGTGAATCTTTCTTTAGTATTTCAAAAGCATCCTGTGCTGAATCTGCAGGATGACAAAATATTTCTTTTATACGAAATAGTTCCACAACTGTATTTCGGGTCTCCAACTCGTCATCAATAAATAATACTTGCCATCTTCGTTTGATCCACACTGGATTATCCTCATTTTCATCCTTCGGTATTAATTTTGTAAAAACACTGCTATCAATAAAATCATAAAGATTCTCAGCTTTAAAATCTTTCTTATCTATAATTTCTTTTACTTCTTTTTTAATGCTATTTTCTATTTTTAGGAAATCAATGTCAGGCTTTATCCTCAAAAGTATCTCCTTTATTGGTGTTAATTGGATTTCTAAAACACTCAATACATTTTCAAAAACCCTATCTCCTCCTGTTTTTACCGTTTTTATTAAAATACTTGGAATGTTATGGACAATATCACGAATTGATTGATGGTTGTCAAAAAGGTTTCCATTAATATCTTCCACCATATCTTCATCAATCCCTATATAATTTTCAAATTGAGGTTTTTCATCAGGCAATCGGACAAAATAATGCCCCGGACGGCGCAGGATTTTTGATTCAGGAAAGTTGTAAAGTTGTGTTTCCGACAAAAATGAACAAAACACAATGGGGCAGGTCAGTTTATTTTCAAGGCGAAGGATTTTGGCTACTGTAAAACCATAAAACTCTGTTCGGCTCCTCCAGCTTAATTCAGCCAAGATAAAAATAACATCAAAATCAAACTTTTGTATTTTTTCAAACTCTTCTTCACTCTTAATTACTTCACTTTCGGGAATATCATATTTACTATCCTTATCCCAAATAATGAGGCTTTTGGGTGGTTGCTTTTTTGATGTCATTTTACTGATTCTATTAAAGTGGCATTATTGGCGTAATAATATGTGGTTTCTGATTTTTCAATAATTTTCAGTGTAAACCTTACTCTATCTCCTACAGAAAGAGATATTTTATCAATATTCCTGTTAAAATTTAAGTCTAAAATTATGCTTGACCAGCCATCCAAATCAAGTTCAGGATTTTTCAGGTAATACCTTTCAAAGTCTCTATGTTTACTTTCAATCACACTTTCGTAAACAGCACCATTTATCGGTTGGTGAAGTGTTTTTTCGAGCTTTTCGTGTGCTTCAATGTATTCATCATTCAGGTAAGCCAGCAATAATTCCAGGAAATTTTCAACTTTCCGGTAATCGGCGATGAACTGATGTGCTGCTTTATTTCTGATTGTAATAAGTTTCGACCAATAATCATACTTTTCTTTCCCCAGTTGTTCAGCCATTTTTACTGACAATGATGAATCCTTTTTAGACTCATCTATTCTGTGAATTATCTCAAGCACTCTTGTACATTGCACAATAATAAGCGAAGCAATGCTTTTCGATAATTCCGGTTTAATTGTTTGCTGTAGCTTCAGTTTCAGGTATTCTTCAAACTGTTCAAATGCAAGAAACAGAACCTCGGTTATTTCAGTTTTACTGGCTGCTAATGATTTTGGGGTTTTGAGTGTTTGGCCGTCCCAGAATTTTGATTCCCACCAGTAAACCGTTTCGCTATTTTCAATATCAAGAATGCCTGGAAGCAGTTCCCGGTAAAGAAATTTTATTTCATTTGAAAAGCACAGTGTATAAACCAAATCAACAAACCGAAGGTAATTTTCGATGGTGTTTTCTGTTTTATACGATTCATCGAGGCCTTCTTTTACCCAAAAAGCAAGTGCGCCGGTATGAATGGTTTTTTTATACGACCACATTTTATTCGATGCTGTGGTAACAAGCACAGGGCAACCGATTCGAGATTCGTGCAGTTTTTCCAATACCTGAACTCCCGAAATTTGTTCAGGGTCAGTGATACTTCCGGTTTCTCCTTTTAAACGTAAATCGAGAATCAGTAAATCTGCACGATGTTTTTTTACAGTATCCCGAATCTGAATTGCAATCTGGTCAGTTGTGTCAACATTTCGGGGTATAATTGTGATAAAATTTTCACTTTCGTTGCCGTAAATAATCCTTTGCAACACAGATGACCAACCTTCTTCAGCCTGGTCGTCAACAAACACAATCCGGGGATTTGCTTTTTTCAGCTTCTCTCTAATTTCATGGAGCGAAAACTGTGGAGATGAAAAAGATAGACTGTTTTCCATTTCGGCAATATTCCTGTTAATTCTTCTGATTGCCAATCGTTGTTTTTCGTAAATCAGTTCTTTCTCCCGATTGATAAGTTTTGTCAGATTCAGATATTCTTTATGCCTGATTGCCAGTTTTTCAAGTTGTTCCTTTTTTTCGTTTAGTCTTTCAATTTTCAGACGGATTTGATTGGGCAATTCTCCCCGTAATTTCAAAACCTTTGTCCAGAAAGTATCCGGTGTTTCCGATTCAAGTTCCCTGAGCGATTCTAACTGAACATCCAGATTTCCAATTTCCTCGTTTAGCTGCGCATTTTCAATCTGTAATTCACCTCTTGTTCTTTCTTCGTTTTGGTAATTTTCATCCTTTTCCTTTAGAAGGCGATTTAACCCCCTGTCGATTTGTAATTCACCGGTTTTTTTAATGTGACATGCCACTAACCCTTCATAAGAATTCATCTCTTTAAGCGCGTGATTGAAAAGTGGCTCAATTTTTTCAAGATTCGATTTTCCATTAATACGCTCCACCGCTTTTTGAACTTTCCACAATTGGAGAACACCCCACCAGTTGGCCATAAAATGACGGTTATCTGGCAAAGAAAATTCAGCTTTAAAATAGGGCGATAAATCTTCTGGCGATTTTAAATGAAAGAGGTTTTGGAATGGTATTGATGATACATCGAATGGCAGACGATAATATGATATACCTTCAGAAAAAAGAATAAGATTTTTAGGCTCCATCTCCAACAACTGCTCCCGTGTGAGAAATGAGTAAACAACGCAATGGTTATTGAGTCCCCGAAGGCGAAGATATTTCAGCAATCGGACACCCAAATGTTCTGTACGTGAATACCCTGACAAAACAAAATTCAGGTTGATGATAAAAATATCGGTTGCTGAAAATTCATCCATTATTCTTTCAACCAGATTTTCCAGGGAGTCGGAATACCAATTTTTTTCGAGGGTATAAATCTTAAACCCCAATGCACTGAGTTTTTCAAAACCTGAATCTCTCCAGGCGCCTTCATTTTCTATCCAGCACAAACGCATATTATGATTTTTTTGAAAAGTTAACCTGACTTAACAGATTATCTCTTATTTCGGACAAAGTTCTTTTCCTTGTCAGAAAACTGATGTCAATACCTACTTGTTTTAAAAATTCGGTTTGTCCAGAAATAGCATCATTTTGCAAACATTCATGCAGAAATTTAAGCACAATCTTGAGTTTTATTTCTTCTTTACTTTCCATTTATTCATTTTTATGAAGGTTTTTTGAAATTATTCCCTCTGCAATTTTGTCATATTCAGAGCCAAAATCTTCACTTTCTTGCGTTACTTTAAAAAAAGGGAAGAATTTTTCAAATGGGTCTATCCTTTTTTTACGGTTAGTTCTACCGTGAATTAGAAATTTAAGCATTTTTTTTGGTTGATAATTTTTTTCTAAGGGAAATTCATCAGACACTAAAAGATATTTTGCTTTTTCAGCTTTCTCTTGATTAAATTTCCCAAATTCAATCTTCCAGCTTTCGTCAATATAACCTAATTGAGTTATATCTCCACTGTTAAAACCCAATGCTTTGGCTTTTGGTGAAGTTAATAAGGCCTTAAATTTTGTTTTGTCAATGAAACAGATGGTTTGTAATTGTTCTTCCATAATCATTTGAATTTTCTTGAGTTATACAACAATTTTGTTAATGCAACTTTATCATGTTGAGTCAATAATACATTTTCGAGCATAGGAAGAGGTATAAAACTCAAATCATCGCTGATATTTAAAGCGCCACCCCTTCCTGATGTGATGACAATTTTTCTCCTGGTTTCCTGTTCCGGAAACAGTTTGCCGATCACATTTTCAATTTCTTTGTTGGTTTTATCAGTCCCCGGGCGACACATACGCTCAATCAAGCCAAGATGGATTACACAGAAATGAACAACATCAATTCTTTGACATAGGTATTTTATCAGCTTTGCATATTCAGAATCCTCGTCTTGATAATCGCCGAGATCTTTAGCATTTAAGTCGGTTTCATCTTTCCTCGGAATAAAAATGTGTTGTAGCTTGAAATATTCGTCGAAAGGCACTGTGTTGGCATACATCTTTTTCGGTTCGAACATAATAGCTTTTTGCATTCGCTCGTCCAGAATCATGACCCGTAAGAATACACTTTCAAGGTATTCAAACGGAAGTATTGCTTCTTCAGTGTCAAATAAATCCTTGTTAATATATTTTTGGATGGTTGAGTGAGAGCAGCCCATTTCATAATATTCGAATTCCCTTAAATTGTTATCTGCTTTATCTATAAATTGCGGTTCCTCATCAGCTAATTTCTGTGATCTGCTACCATAATAAAGCTCCCAATTAAATTGATGATTATCAATATATGCTTTAATTGTGTGGTGGTGGTTTGACCAACTAATCTCTCTTTTTTCTCTGCTGTAAACAAAATAGGCACCTGAATATCCCTCACCTATACCTGTAACCTGCTGTTTCCATATTGAAGCAAAAAATTCATTGGCTGAATTTGTACTAACTGATTCGTTCAGAAAAACTACACGTTTCGGGAATAAAGCTCTGTTGCTGTCTGTGATAAGGTTAACATCCGCTGGATTATAAAAACAAACAAACTGTTGCTGGAAGTGATTAAGGGTAGCTAATTCTTTGGGATTTATAACCTTTATCCCGATACTATCCAGATCTTCTTTATTTTCAAGGCTAAAAGTGCCTTCAGTAACAATAAGTGCTTGTTTGGGTTTATTCAGATAAAAACGGTAACCCAATGCGTATTTGTCTTCATCATGACAATGGGAATATGCATAAATGATTTTGTGTTGGGGATTTTTTGGATGGTAATTATCATCAGGAATAATCAATGAGCCAAAATTCAGTTTTTTTTCAACATTTTCAATGCTTGTAACCGGAAGCCCTTTCAAGTATGCGGCGCAGACAGCTATCTCGATGGTACCAAGATTGGTAGTCCGCAATTTGTTTTTTAAACGGTCGTTTTCTTCTGATTCAAGAACCGGTTCATCGAATGCCATATTCCTGTTAATCACTAATGAATTTATATCATCCTTTCTTTTCAAAATATTATCAAATATAGATACCTGATACACCGATTTGTCGTTTTCAACCTCATCTAAATGAATTTGAATTTCAACATTTTTTGTCGGATTGCCATGTTTGTAAATGTTTCGTATAACATTCTCTATAATTATATAAAATGCCTGAGCCCCTAAAACATCATTAGGGATTGAAATCTTCCGGTCGTTACTATCACTCTCAAGACTTTTTATTTCTCCACCTTTAAAAAACAATTTGAATTGATATGTGATATCCGAAGAAACCCCACTTATTCTGTTAAGAAGGATACGGTTTTTATCAAAACCTTTAAATAAATTGCTGGCAAAGTACATTGGGGTTTCCATAAAAGGCTGCACCGTGGTTGCAATATCTGCCATAAAATCCATTCGATATTTTAGGTATTCATTAAAATTTGCGATTAGTTCTTTTCGCTCATTCCCGTTTTCATTCGCGAAATGTGAAAGTGACTCAAATTTAGATGGGTATTGCTCATTAGTTTCTTTTTCTAAAATTACATCTTTGTCCATAAACTTGCTTAGTGCATGGCTGCCAATATTGTGACTCATGCATCTGGCAAGAACTTGGGATAATGCGGCTTTTTTATCGCTAGTAAATTTCAAATTCTTTAATCTTCTAATTTTCCAAATTGCAAATCCTATAATTATTGCTGATACCATACCGACAATAATTATTGCAATTATGCTATATGTACGAATATTCTTTTTTTCACGCTCTACTTTCATTTTGGTATCTGCCAATAATTCTTTTTGATACTTATATTCAATAGAATTTAGGTTAGATAGTTCCGATAAAATTTGGTAGTTAATATCATCTGTAAATTTGAAAACAAACTCAAGACTTTCAGCCCTACTTTTAAAAGTTCCTTTAATATCATTCTGTGGTACAATATAACCATAAATAAGAGATTTAATTTCATCTCTGATGTTTGAATTGAAAACTATTTGAATTGTTTCTGTTAAGCTATCACAGGTTAATAAAATTTTCTGAGCTTGATCAATATTGCCAAGGTTGTAATAAACATACGATTCTAAATACATTAACTCTAGTGCATATCCCAAACCATTTATGTCTTCTGAAAAAAAGGCTAAATCATATAAGTTTCTTGCTTCAAATTCAAGGTTTAGGTTACCGTAAATCCAAAGTAAATGATTGATTGCTTGTTTAATTTTCGGATGTATTTCTCCATGATTATCAAAATTTTGAAAAGCATAAAATAATGCCGTTTGAAAATAAATCTTTGCAACAGATAAATCACTTTTTAGCCGGGTACTTGCAAAATAGTAACCTAAAGCCTGATAATAGTAATATTTAATTTCAAGACTTTTATTTTCCCATAAAATTCTGTTATTGAATAGGTTGCCTATTGTTTCCACCATTTCAGTTTGTATAAATCCGCCATCTCTAAAAATCTTCATACATTCCAAGTTAACTCTTTTAGCAAGCATCAATGAATAAATATCAGATTTGCATAAGTCATCTTTATTATAATAATCAATTGCTTCATTCAGATAATATAAAGATTTATCTACAATGTCATTATCCCATTGCGGGTTGTAAAAATTCGAAATTTTAAATTCGGTTAATCCTGTTTTTTCTGAAAGGTCATTTGATTTGGCCAAATTCAAGGCGGATAAATATGCTTCCAATGCCATTGGATTATTTATAAGATATTCATGGGGATCAAATACTTGTCCAATAAAATACTCATGGAGATCAAATGCATCTATAAAATGAATACATAAATCTCCGATTAAATTATACGCATCAATCTTTTTTGAGATATCTCTTCCCTGAAAGAATGAATCAACATAAGTGAGAATTTTTTCGATGTAATCATCAAAGAACCATGAAGCATGGGTTTTTTGCCAAAATTTGTTCCCAGTGATAATATAGGCTGCAATTATCAAATTGATATCAGAAAGCTTATTTAATCTTGGTTGTATAAAAGTTGAATCTGTTGTATGAAAACCATAATTGCCAGGCGCTAATATATTAAATGTAGTGTCTCGAAATGAATAACTATATGGCCCATACCTAATAAATGAGGTAGAGTCCTTAAAAAAATATTCGCCATAGAAGTTTTGAACGGTATTTATCTTTTCGAAAACTTCCTTCATACCTTTATTGTTTTCAACAATCGAAATAAGGCTATCAAGCGCATTTTTATCACGATTTTTATTTTGGTTAGAATTGAAATCAATGAAAAGAGTATCTATTAAAATGGCAAAATTTCGATTGTCATATTCTTTGTCTTTATATGTCAATTTTAAGTCTTTTGCTATATCCCTGAAAAATTGTTCATTGTTTAACGCTTCATTAAACAAAGATTGTTTTTCCTGTTTGTATTCTTCTGATCTCAACGCTTCATTTTTCCTGAAATCTTCCTTTTCAGACAAAAAATATTCAATCTTACGTGGTAATGAATATTGGGCATATATATTAAATTCTACACAAATCAAAAAGAGCAATAGAATTATTGATATTCTGTCTGTTCTAAAAGTCATCTGGTTCATAATTGGTTGATTTATTGTGTTGTAAATTTATGAAAAAAAATAGTTGAAGTTTAAATTAAAATTTGGTATCAAAAACCACTTCCTGCCAGGTTCCACCGTTTTCGAAATACCAGTCGGAGCAACCCAATTCGTGGGTTACGTTTTGCCGATCTTTAAAATCAATACCTGCCTGAACAATTACATTTCCCTCTATCCGGAGTTTACAAGCCATAACATACGAATCAAAATGAAATCCATCAAAAGACTGATAATGTGGAGTCCACCAATGCCATACACTATCTGGACTTTGCGAAGGATAAATTGTCAAAATGCCACTGTTGGTATTTCCTGGCATCGGTTTGTGCTGGTCATAACCGGCAGGGAAGAATGGATATCTTAAATAAAGTCCACCATCATTTTCTGAAGAAAACTGAATGTATTCATTTTCTGCAAGCAGTTGAAGTTGATTACCAGTTCTGCCAAATAACCTTACATAATCTACTTCAATCAGGCAGTTTTGTGACTGACAGTCTCCGGTAACCGCGTTCATCCAACCGGCAATGTCAATATCGCCAGGTAAAGGATAGGATGTGTTTAAATATTTGAAACGGTGATGGACCTCCGCCGGAACCCTGTCGTCGATTTTCATAAATGTCTCTTTATTATCGCCTAATGGTACAATTAAGTTGTTTTTCTTTATCGTAAACGCAATATTTAGTCCATCGCCTGAAGGGTTCTGTACTACAAAACTATTATCAACAGGCAGATTGTTTATCCAGATTTTTGCATACTTGATGCCATGTGGGTCGAACCGATTTGGAATCAATGCGCCTTTATAGGTGTTTCCCGCAGCTACCCACCAGTTATTCACAGAGTAGTCAGGCAAATCATAACTGACATTAAACACCATTTCATCCATGTAAGTAATATCCGCGATAAACAGACCATTTCATGTTTCTGTCATTGAAATGATTTCTGAATATTCACCCCAAATATGGAGTTTCACATTTTTTGCACTAAATGGAAACTCCACTTTTATACTTATTCCATTACTTTCCAACGGATTCAGGCATCCAGAGAAAAGGGTTAAAAGAATTGCAAGATAGAATGCAGTTGGTTTCATAAGCGTAATTGTTTAATAAATTTAATAAATTCAATAGTCCTTTTTATACTTTTATGTAATTTTCTGAGGCGAATATAGTTTTCAGGAAATTATCAAAAATTATCAAAAAATTCTAAGATGGAAAACTATCCGCTAAACAGGGTCACACCACAGTCAATTGAAAAGTTGGAGAGAAATGAAATTTTTGTTTTTGGTTCAAACTCAGAAGGAAAACACACCGGAGGCGCTGCCCGACTTGCATTAAACTGGGGGTTAGAGCCCTGAAACAGTATTCAGGTTTTGGGGCTTTAAAATGTATCTTGAACCCGGTTGAAAACCTTTCTGATATTGCACACTGGCCAAATTCGGATGTGGAACTGTTCCCTTTGGTTGCTGAATTGCACGACATACTAAGGAAGAACTCGAAATCGGATCAGCAATACAAACAATATCTGGGTAGCCTGAAGAACTCTATTTTAACCGCTTTTTATACACCTCCCGAGCTTGTTCAGGTTTTAGCAGAAACATTAAATGAAAAAGGTGTTTCGCCAACAAAATTCCTTGACCCATCGGCAGGAATGGGAGAATTTATTTCAGCTTTTAAAAATCAAAATAATTCAACACAGGTAACAGGAATAGAAAAGGATTTACTTACCGGCAAATTACTTTCACATCTCTACCCCAACGACAAAATGAGGACAATGGGTTTTGAAGAAATTGAAAGCCGTTACAATAATCATTTCGATGTGGTTTCGTCCAATATTCCTTTTGGCGATGTGGCAGCATTTGATATTTCGTTTTTAAAAAGCCAGGACAAGGTAAAACAACAGGCTTGCAGGAGTATTCACAATTATTTCTTTTTGAAAGGAATGGATACCCTTCGAGAAGGTGGAATTCTTGCGTTTATTACTTCACAGGGAGTAATGAATGCTCCAAAGAACGAACCTGTTCGCAGTTGGTTAATGGAAAAAAGCAACCTGGTTTCAGCAATCCGTTTACCCAATAACCTTTTCCGCGAAAATGCAGGAACGGAAGTGGGTAGCGACCTGATTATTCTGCAAAAAGACAGTAAAAAAAACCAACTTCAACCAAAAGAAAAGGATTTTATTAAAAGTGAAAGGTACAGCAGTGGTATTTACAATAATGCCTATTACAACGATTTTCAAAGAGTGGTCCATACCGAACGATTTGTAGGTACCGACCCTTACGGAAAACCGGCCCAGGTTTTTATTCATAAAGGGGGAATCGATGGAATCGCTGCCGACCTCAAAAAAATGCTTCAAGCCGATTTGGCAAAAAACTTAGACCTTAACTTATTTCAAAAGAACATCAAATCCGTTAACAAATCACTCGTAACTTCTGAGAAAAATATTACACCAAAACCCGCAAATAGTGAACAAGCCCCGCTTACATTATACGATTTGTTTGATTTTAGCCCACAAGAACGGACACAACATAACCCGATTCACAAACGCCAATCCCCTAAAACAAACGGCAAACAGTTAAACCTGTTTTCTCAACCGGTTAATACCAATAACAAAGAAACAATAAGAGAATTACCTCAACTCCCGGAGCTTCGGAAGTTTAATGGTTTGTTGGAAGCCCATTACAAAGTTGGAAGTTTGGTCAGGGATAATGGGGAAGTTGGATTCCTAAAAGAGGTAGATGGAGAAGATGCAACATTCAAACTACTGAAATTAAACCCACTTCAAAAGTCAAAAGCACAACTATATATTAATGTCAGGGATACCTACCATAAACTATATAATAACGAAGCCAATGACCTAAAGGAAGACGATTCCAACCGTAAATTGCTGAATGCACATTACGACAGTTTTGTTGTAAAATACGGACGTTTGAATGATGCAAAAAACCTCGGATTATTAAAAATGGATTCAGGGGCCAATGAAATCCTTGCATTGGAACGGGGAATAAATGGGGAACTTGTTAAAGCTGATATTTTTCATCATCCGGTTGCATTTAACCCAAACCAACTCGAACATGTTGAAAACTCAGAAGAAGCCCTTGCCGCCTCATTAAACAAATTTGGGGAAGTGAATACTGCTTATATGCTTTCGTTATTGGAAGGAAAAAGCAGGGAAGAATTGGTTGAAGAACTTCATGCACGAATTTATTTTAATCCTCTGGTTCAAAACTACGAAGTGGCGGATAAATTTATTGCCGGGAATGTAGTTGAAAAAGCAGAGAAAATTGAAGATTATTTGAAAGAGCATCCAAACGATATTCTTGCACAAGATTCATTAAAAGTCCTTCAAAAAGCAAAACCACAACCAATCGCTTTTGATGAATTGGATTTTAATTTTGGGGAAAGGTGGATTCCTGCTCATATTTACAGCCAGTATGCATCCCACTTATTCAAAACAGAAACAAATATTCATTTTTCCCCTTCAGTTGATGAATTTTCGGTAAAAGCTCAATTTACAAATGCCAACATTTATGAAAAATATGCCATACAATCACAAAGCCGTTTATTTGATGGTATAGCATTGATGAAACATGCCCTGGTGAATACCACACCCAATATCACAAAAAATATTACTGTTGGCGATAAAGAGGTAAAAGTAAGGGACGCCGAAGCCATGCAACTGGCAAATAGCAAAATTGATGAAATAAGGAATGGGTTTTCCGACTGGCTAAGAGAGCAAACGCCACAATTTAAAGACCGACTGACTAATCTTTACAATTCAACATACAATTGTTATGTCCGCCCTAAATACGATGGTTCACACCAAACTTTACCCGGACTTGATTTAAAAGCGCTGGGGATACCCAATTTGTATTCAAGCCAGAAAGATGCCGTTTGGATGTTGAAACAAAACGGTGGCGGCATTTGCGACCATGAAGTTGGTTCAGGGAAAACTTTGATAATGTGTTGCGGTGCGTATGAGATGAAACGTTTAAAGCTGGCAAACAAACCCATGATTGTAGGGCTAAAAGCCAATATCCATGAAATTGCCCAGACTTTTAGGGCAGCTTATCCTTATGCAAAAGTCCTATATCCGGGCAAGCAGGATTTTACCCCTGCCAGGAGGATGAAAATCTTTCACGACATAAAAAACAACTCCTGGGATGCAGTAATATTGACTCACGAACAGTTTGGGATGATACCTCAATCCCCGGAAGTACAAAAGAAGATTTTACAAGCTGAATTGGACAGCGTGGAAGAAAACCTTCAGGTTGTCCGTCAACAGGGAGGAGACGTTTCGCGGGGCATGTTAAAGGGATTGCTCAAACGGCAACAAAATTTGGAAGTAAAACTCAAAACCATAGCCCACGAAATTGAGAATAAAAAAGATGATGTGGTTGACTTTAAAATGATGGGAATTGACCATCTTTTTGTTGATGAAAGCCACAGGTTTAAAAACCTGATGTTCAATACCCGCCATGACAGGGTTGCAGGAATGGGTAATCCACTGGGAAGCCAACGGGCATTGAACATGCTTTTTGCCATCCGGACCATTCAGGAAAGAACCGGAAAAGATTTGGGGGCAACTTTTTTGTCAGGGACAACAATTTCCAATTCTCTAACAGAGTTATTTCTTCTTTTTAAATACCTGAGACCAAAAGAAATGGAGCGGCAACAAATAAAAACCTTTGATGCCTGGGCAGCAGTTTATGCCAAAAAAACTACTGATTATGAATTTTCGGTAACCAATGAGATTGTTCAAAAGGAACGGTTTAGGTATTTTATTAAAGTTCCTGAGCTTGCAGCATTTTATAATGAAATAACGGATTTCAGGACGGCAAAACATATAAAAATTGACCGGCCGGAAAAGAATGAAATCCTCTACAATATCCCACCAACGCCCCAACAGGAAGAATTTATTCAAAAACTGGTTGCCTTTGCAAAAAATGGGGATGCAACCTTATTGGGAAGGGCACCACTTTCGGAGCAGGAAGAAAAAGCCAGGATGTTAATTGCAACAAACTACGCCCGAAAAATGTCGTTGGATATGCGGATGATAAGCCCGCATTACGAGGACCATATTGATAACAAAGCCTCACATTGTGCTACCCAAATATCGGATTACTATAAAAAATACCATGAATACAAAGGGACACAATTTGTATTCTCTGACCTGGGCACATACAAACCGGGTGAATGGTCCCCATACAGTGAAATAAAACGGAAGTTGGTTGAAGACCATAATATTCCTGCACATGAAGTCCGTTTTATTCAGGAGGCTAAAACGGAACAGGCAAGAAAATCAATGATTGCAGCGATGAACGAAGGACGGATAAGGGTTTTGTTTGGCTCAACCGACATGTTGGGAACAGGCGTGAATGCTCAAAAGAGGGCTGTTGCCCTTCATCATTTGGATTCGCCATGGCGACCTTCCGATTTGGAACAAAGGGAAGGCAGGGCAATCCGCAGGGGCAACGAAATTGCCAAATTCTGTGCAGAGAATAAAGTGGATGTAATTATTTACGCAGTTGAAAAAAGCCTCGATTCATACAAGTTCAACTTGCTTCATAACAAACAACTTTTTATCGGACAGTTAAAAACCAATAACCTGGGGAAAAGAACTATCGATGAAGGAAGTTTAGATGAAAAGTCAGGTATGAATTTTTCTGAATATGTGGCAATCCTTTCCGGCAATACCGATTTATTGGAAAAAGCCAAACTGGAAAAACAAATCACAACTTTGGAAAGTGAGCGACAAGCATTTAATCGAAGCAAATCTTCGGCCCGTTTCAGGTTGGAAGATATTCAACAGAGTATTGAAGGGAATAATAAAATGGTATCCCGAATGCAAAATGATTGGGATTTTTTGATGAATCGTGTTCAAAAAGACGATTCCGGAAATATTTTAAATCTAATTCAAATCAATGGTGTAAATGGCCCTGACCC
>Ga0100380_10003744_pt1 | contig 16091 bp, 14 predicted proteins | sample CryGeymeta201504_FD_80417 | JGI IMG/M metagenome (GOLD analysis project Ga0100380, IMG submission 80417) | Groundwater microbial communities from Crystal Geyser aquifers in Utah, USA - Crystal Geyser metaG 2015-04 | ecosystem: Environmental > Aquatic > Deep subsurface > Groundwater | place... | reverse complement strand
TCTCGTCAACCTCGACATGTCCCTTGAGCATGTCACGGCCCGGGCGTACCATAGCACGTCGCAACTTGTGGAGCCAGGTCCAAGCAGTCTGATAACTGCCCAACCCAAGAACTCGCTTGAGACCGAGAGCACTGACACCGAATTTTTGATTGGTTACATACCACATGGCCTGAAACCATACTCGTAGCGGTTTTCTCGTGCCTTGGAAGATTGTACCCGCTATCACGGAGGTTTGATGATTACAATGCTTGCAATGAAGAAGACCCCGTTCAGTTCTCCAAGACTCCTGCGAACCGCATTTTGGACATTGGAAACCTCGGGGCCATCGCAAACGCATAAGGTAATGTATACAACCATCTTCAGTCGCAAACCATTTATCAAATTCTTGAAGGGTTCGCGGATAGTCAATGCCACCTATTGGATGTGATTTCTGCTCGTCCATGGCGAGCATGATACATCAACTTGAGCGAAGTGGATACCCCCATTGCAAAATTCACACTTTCGTCATTCCCCGACTTGATCGGGGAATCGAGTCTATTCATGAATCAATGCGTTATGGATTCCGGCTTTCGCCGGAATGATGAGTGGTCATAGTTTTGCGATTGGCTCTATTTATTTTCATATAAATGCGCAAAATGGAATCATAGGCACAAGTTTCAGCAGGCGGTTTTATTATCTCTCGTTCTACAGTTGAAAAAACCTCTGCCTATGATATTGTTGTATTGTTGTTGAGATGCAGAGATCTCAGGGACGCACTAGGGAGGTAAGACCATGGAAGAGTTCCCTCAGGATTTATTGAAAAGGATAGAGCAACTCAAACATGTCCTTGCGAATGTCCGTATTCAGAACCACACCATCTGGGAGGGGCTTATGCTCCTTGACGCACTGTTCAACAGCTCTCCAGATAGAATTCTTGTTCTGTCCGCAGAAGGAAATATCCTGTCACTCAATTCATCTGCAGCAGCGGCCTTTGGAAAAAAGCCGGAAGAGCTTATCGGAGAAAATCCCTTTCCCATGTTCCCCTCTCATGTAATGCAAAGGAGGCTCGGGTTTCACGATCAGGTTGTATCAACAGGCAAGCCTATCAGCTATCAAGATGAGCGCGCAGGGATTTATCTTAACACGACTCTTTTCCCGATCGCGAGCGAGAGTGGAAAAACTGCAAAAGTTATTGTAGTAAGCCGGGATTACAGCATCTTCAGGGCGAGAGAAGAAGTACTCAAATCATATAGAGACAGGGCTCAAATACTTGTTCAGGAAAGGACAAGAGAGCTTGAAGAAGTAAACGCAAGACTGTCGGCCATGATCTCAGGCATGGAAGAGGGAGTCGTCTTCGCTGACTCAAAAGACCTGATAACCGAGGTGAACGAATATTTCTGCCGTTTTACGGGGAAAACACGGGAGGATATTGTTGGTAAGGATCTTAGCCAGTTCCATACAGAAGATGTAAATCAAAGGATATTGAGGCACCTTGGCAGGTTTAGGGAACGCCCCGGGGCACCGCCTGTTATCATGCAAAAGGCCATCCGTGATGTTGAAGTCATCATGAGACTTCAGCCTATATATAACGGAGATAATTACGAAGGAGTGCTCCTAAACGTGATAAACGTAGCCCCGCTTGTTCAGGCGAGAAGACAGGCGGAGGAAGCCAATAGCGCAAAGAGTGAATTCCTTGCCAACATGAGTCATGAGATCCGCACCCCACTGAACGGCATAATCGGCATGACAGACCTGGCCCTTACCACCGAACTGAACAGAGAACAGCGAGAGTATCTTGAGATCGTAAAGAACTCAGCGGATTCGCTCCTTACCATCCTAAACGACATTCTCGATTTCTCCAAGATAGAGGCCAGAAAGCTCGAACTTGAGCAGATGGATTTCGACCTGCGGACAACTATTGAAAATGTTGCGGCAACTCTGGCCGCAAAGGCCCAGACAAAGGGGCTGGAACTAACCTGCCGAATCAAACCCGATGTTCCTACCGCCCTGGTCGGAGATCCCACCAGATTGAGACAGGTGCTCATGAATCTGGCCGGCAACTCCGTAAAGTTCACACAAAGCGGAGAGATAGCGATCCGCGTTGAAACCGTAAAAGAATCAGAAGAAAAGGTAATGCTTTCATTCTGCGTGACGGATACGGGGATAGGAATCGCCTCAGACAAGATATCATCCATATTCGAATCTTTCAGACAGGCGGACGGATCTATCACAAGGACATACGGAGGAACAGGTCTTGGGCTGGCCATATCCAGGCAGCTCGTAGAACTCATGGGAGGAGACATCCGGGTTGAAAGCACACCGGGGAAAGGAAGCACATTTAGATTTACCTCGCTCTTCGGCCTGGCAAGGCAGCCTGTCGCATCAATCCCAAGACCGTTGGCTCATGATCTTACCGGCGCCAGGGTCCTTATAGTTGACGACAATGCCACCAACCGTCAGATATTTAAGGAGATGACTGAATCCTGGGGCCTTACGACAAGCGAGGCAAAAAATGCCGAAGAGGCTGTGGAACTTCTTGCATCCGCCAGGAAAGTTTCATGCCCCTTCGACATCATGCTCCTGGATTGCAGCATGCCCGGTACAGATGGATTTTCCCTGGCCCGTGAGGTCAAGGCCATGGATAGTGAGAGAAGAACCAGGATCATACTGCTCACATCCATGGGGGAGAAAGGGGACATATCCCGCTGCAAGGAACTGGGAATAACGGGCTATCTTCTTAAACCGGTAAGGCAATCCGAGCTGTTTGACGCCATAACCATGGCAATGGGGCACAAAGCCATGGGAGAGGAAACAGTCATAACAAGGCATCTGATCCATGACGCCAAGAAGAGGATGAAGATACTCCTTGCGGAAGATAACGCCATCAACCAGAAGCTTGCGCTCAGGCTTCTTGAAAAGAGGGGGCATAGCGTGGTCATCGCCAATAACGGCAAAGAGGCACTGGCCAGGCTGGATGAGGATATCTTTGACCTAATTCTCATGGACATACAGATGCCGGAGATGGATGGACTTGAGGCAACCGCCATCATAAGAGAAAGGGAGAAAAGAAAAGGAGGGCACCTACCGATAGTCGCCATGACTGCCCACGCTATGAAGGGAGACAAAGAACGCTGCCTGGAAGCCGGCATGGACGATTATGTATCTAAGCCCATAAAACCGGCCGAACTCTTCGCCGCGATCGAAAGATTCGGCTCCGCATGAAAGACATTACCAAACGAGGCAATCAACGCGCCGCTCACCTCATCAATGCCGATCCCCGAATCCATGATCTTTTCAATGCTTGTCACTCCTTTGCCCCTGATTCCGCAGGGTACGATTAGAGAAAAGTACTTAAGATCACAGTCAATATTGAGGGCAAAACCATGAGAGGTGATGCCGTTTTTATCAACCCTTATTCCTATCGCAGCTATCTTTTCCTGATCAACCCATACTCCAGGATATCCGGGAGATCGCCCCCCCCGAATACCGAATTTCTTGAGCGTTCTTATGATTACCTCCTCGAGGTCCCCTACATATCCCCTGATGTCAAGTCCCCGTGGCCTAAGATCCATGATCGGATAACCGACTATCTGCCCCGGACCGTGATAGGTAACATCCCCGCCCCTGTCAACCATGTGGAAGGCTACCCCTTCATTTTCCAGATTAGCCCGGTCTAATGGGAAGGAAGAAGGATCTCCGCGGGCTCCCAAGGTATATGTATGGGGGTGTTCGAGCAAAAGAAGAGTATCGGAAATTTTTCCCGCCGCCCGGAGACATTTAAGCTCTTCCTGATACCGGAAGGCTTCCATGTACTCAATCCTTCCAAGCCATTCAAAGCTAAAGCGGTGAATCATCATTCATATCCCCGCTACAGGGCACTTCCGCCTTGACATCTCTCAGCAGATATGAAGACCTACCAGGCGTAACCAAGTGTAAAGATGTAGAGGGTATCTGCTCTATTCTTTCCCTCTGAAGGATAGTTATCCCAATCGTAATTAAGCTGGGCATTAGCGTTCACCCTATCGAAAATAGGCAGCCGGAAACCGCTCTGAGTTCGTATAAAGAGGTCCTTGGAATCCTCCAGACTGACAAACCCTTCGTTGGAGTGAAAGCACTGAATTCTGTCTTCTGCAAGAAAATGGCTGAAATTAACCGCCCATCGACCAGCGGCATAATTCTCATCCTCTGCTTCCTTGTAGTCGTCATTGACATAACTTAAACCTGCCTCAACGGATAGCTTCGTGAGCTTGGTGTCAAAGAACTGATATCCCACGCCGAGACCGGCAATGGTCCGGAGATTAAGGCCCTTAAACCTGTCCTTGATCCCTGTTGGGTTTGCAAGCATATACCATTTCTCGGTAAGGAAATAATCGTACTTTCCGTAAACCGTTGTGTTCTCCGAAGTCGCGCTTTGATCCTCTTTGGTCTGGCTGTGTCTGCCGCCCATGGTGAAACGATTCTTTTCAGTTTGGGCTACCAGTTCAGCATCCGCATATATGTTAGTAGTCTCGCTGTTGCCGTCGGCAACGTTAACGCCCAAGTTAACATGACCTCCAACGGTAAGAACAGGGGGAGGAGGTGAGGGATTAAGCGCCTTGACCTAAGCGGGATTGAAAGTCATAACCCCAGTGCCCCCTTCCAGAGTAACGTTTATTTTTCCTTCCTCAGCGCCCTTTGCCGTCCCCCTTACCCTCATCTCGGGTCCGAGTTCCATCGTTATAGGCTTATCGGCTGTAAATACCTCAACCTCAATCCATTTGACGCTTACCTTACCTGTGAAACGATAATCCCGCTGAGCCTATCGCCGTTTTTGAGCCTTATCTCATCTCCGCGGGCCGTTCCGAAAAATGCGATCAGAACCAGGATGCTTAAAAGTGATATTTCCTTCATGTATCTCATGGGATGACCCCTCCTCTTGTTTCAATCCCAAAAACTTATAAGAACGGGGGCAAACCTCCAGCCGCAAAAAAATACAGCAAATCTCCGCCACACCTTTGGCGGAGATTTGCTGCACAGAGGCTTTCTTATCATCCCCTTGTCTGTTTTTTTATTACAGTTATCTCTACCCTGCGGTTCTTAGCCCGCCCATCCTTTGTCTTGTCGGACACGATTGGCCTTGTAAACCCGTAACCCTTTGTCGAAAGCTGCTGAGCCGGAACGCCCAGGCTCACAAGGTGTTTTTTGACCGAGTCGGCCCTTCTCTCAGAAAGGCCCTGATTATATTCCTTTGTCCCTATATCGCAGGTGTGCCCTTCAAGAACCACCTTTAAATCCGGGTTGGCCTTGAATACCGCGGCAACCTCTTCAAGCTGCCTGGCGTAACCATTCTTTATATCGGCCTTATCAAAGTCGAACCAAATGTTCTCAATCACCCAACAGCCTCTTGCATCAACCTTAGCGCCCTTTGGGGTGCCGGGGCACTGATCTCTGTCATCGAACACACCGTCACCGTCGCTGTCAAGAGGTGACACGGGTGCTGCAACAGGGGCCGCCTTAACGGGGCATCCGTCTGCATCAACTTTCACTCCTCTTGGGGTGTTAGGACATTTATCTCTATCATCCGGCACACCGTCCCCATCACTGTCTCTTACACCGGCTTTCTGTATAAAAACCTTTTGGACGAAATCAGCCATTGCGGCTGAGGAGGAAATATCCTTTGCATTGACCGCAAAGCCGCAACCGCCGGCCGCAGCGACCTGGTCAAGAAGCAGCTTGCCTTCAGGGGCGTCCCCTATCTGGACTGTATATATGCACAGATTGTCTCCCATGGCCTTTTTCAGGGCAGCGGCAGGTGCAACAGGAGCCTTGCCCATCTGCAATCCATCGCTCACAATGATAAGGGCTGTTTTCCCCGCCAGTTTTGTTATATCAGGACCGGCACCCACAATAGCATCGTCCAGAGGACTGTTACCACCTGTACACTTAACTTTGCTAACCGCGTCGGCCAGGTCAGCCTTCGCATAGGGGGTTATGCCGTATATAAGGGAGGTATTTCCCTTAGGAAGGCAGCTGCCTTGCCCGAAGGTTCGCAATCCACCCTTGAAGGCCAGCTCCGGTATAGTCTGATTCATCCTGTTGACGATATCCTTTGCCAGGTTCAGCTTCATTCTACCGTCATACTTATCTCCCATTGATGTAGAACCGTCCAGGATTACCAGAAAGTTATCCACCTTCTGCACATAGTCCTTTGCCGTAAACTTGAAAGGCGCGAAAGCTGAATCGCTCATCGGAGCCTTCTGCGCTGCGCAACTCATTAACAGTGCAGAAATAATTGCCAATCCTACCATTGAAAACATCTTTTTCATTTCCTTGATACCTCCCAGTCCTTCCAAATCCAGTTTTTACATATTAAATAGTGTCCATCCGGAAATGAGATAGTTTCGTCGAGTTCAAGGCGGGCGATAATTTTAACCACAGGAATACATTGACGTATTTCGAGGATTAAAATTTGAGCCCGACGCCGAAATCGGTGAAAATAGCCATTTACGGATGGGCACTAAATAGAATTTTATAATAACGTAGTAAATATTAGAAGTAAAGCCGCATCCAAGAGAAAAAGCGATTTGCTATTAGCTCATCTAAAATTTACATTTTATCCCTGCCGCATAAAATTTGTTTAGTATAATAAACCATCGCAACAATTCAAGAGGCGCTTTTATCCAAGGAAACAAAATCTATACAAATCCTGAATTCTGCAGTCCCCTGATCTTGGCATACCCCTAATCCGAGCTTTTCGGCAAGTGCCAGCATACTTGTGTTTTCCTTTAGCGCTGCCCCTGTCACGGTCGTAAAGCCTCTAGCCTCAGCTATCATTAAACAACGCTTTAAAAGGCTAGAGCCAATTCCCATCCCGTGCCATGGATCGCCGACCAGCACCGAGGCCTCACCCGTCTTGCCGTCCGGATCTCCCGCTATTCTTGAAACCCCAAGCATCTTCTCGGCCCCTGTGCCGTCTTCGATCGCTACAAGGGCTATCTCACGGTCATAGTCTATCTGAGTGAACCGCGCAAGCATCGCAGGAGTCAATTCCTTTATCCTTCCCAGAAATCTATGATACAGGCTTGTGGGCGAAACCGATTTCAGAAATTCCGTAAAAAGAGGATAATCTTCCGGTTTTACCGGACGCACAAATAACCGGAAGCCTTCTTCCGTCGTTACATGGGCCTCATATTCTTGCGGATAGGGGCTTATCACCAAGTGCAGAGGAGAATGAACTGTACTGGCAGCCCTCAGGACGCGTGCATCAACTACAACGGGGCGTCCGTTCTTGATAAGCACAGGATTCATGTCGAGTTCCGCTATTTCCGGAAAATCAATGAGGAGCTGGGAAAGCTGGACAATCATCTCCTCAAGCATCTCAATATCGGCGGGCGCCCTGTTCCTGTAACCCTTTAGAAGCGAGTAAGCCTTTGTCTCCTGCATGAGCCTTGAAGCAAGAAGCCTGTTCATGGGTGGAAGCCCCAATGCCCTGTCCTTCAATACCTCGGTAAAAATTCCTCCCATCCCGAAGAGAATAACGGGGCCAAAGTTGGGATCCCTCTTGGCACCAAGGAGCAGCTCATAATCAGGACTTGAGAAAAACGGCTGCAGTGTTACTCCTTCAATCCTTGCATCCGGCTTGTAGCGACCTGCGGAATCAAGGATGCGTCTGAAGGCCGAGCGCACATCATCATCGGAGCGCAGGTCGAGAGCTACTCCTCCTGCCTCGGTCTTATGGGTGATGTCAGGAGAATTCAGTTTCATGACAAGCGGATATCCCATATCGCGACCGATATTTGAAGCCTCCTCCTCTGTTGCGGCAATCTTCGTCATGATAACAGGAAGCCCATAGGCCGCAAGGACCTCCTTTGAAACTGACTCGGACATGAATTGTCCATCAGTAGCCTTTGCTATGGCGGAGCCAGCCTTCTCCGAGTCAAAGGTTATGTCTGTGGCAAGCTTTGGCGGTATCTCAAGCAGCATCTCCATGTTCCTTGCGTATTCCACCATGTAGAGAAAGGCCCTGACCGCCCTCTCAGGCGTCTCATAGGTGGGAATACCTGCATCGTTTAAGACCTGAAGGGCCTTCACGATGCTCTTTCCCCCCATCCAGCAGGTAAAAACCGGATATCTGCGGCCCTTCATGGCGGCGGCCAGCGCCTCCGCCACCTCCGTAGGCTCTGTGAGGGCCTGAGGTGCCAGGATGACAAGAACGCCATCTGATTCCTTTGACTCAAAACAGATCTCAAGTGTCTTTCTGAAACGCTCAGCCGATGCGTCACCCAGTATATCTATGGGGTTCCCTCGGCTCCAGAAGGGAGGCAGTATCTCATCGAGCTTCCTCATGGTCTCTGGATCGAGGGGCGCCGGTGCATGTCCGAACTTCGCAAGCGTATCAGCCTACGTCATGCCGCGGCCTCCACCGTTGGTCACTATGGAAAGCCTCGGTCCTCTGGGGGCGGGCTGTTTTGCGGTCAATTCCGCACAATCAAAGAGCTGCTGTATGGTCTCAACCCGAACGATTCCGGCCCTCTTGAAAGCCGCGTCATAGACCGCATCCTCGCCCGCCATTGCCCCCGTATGAGAGGCGGCGGCCTTGGCGCCGGCTGGGCTTCGACCGGATTTGAGCACGATGATGGGTTTTACTCGGGATACAGCCCTTGCCGCGCTCATAAACTTTCTGAAGTTGCTCAGGCTCTCTATGTATAGCAGGATGCTCTGGGCCAATGGATCGTTTCCCAGATAATCTATCACGTCGCCGAAATCCACATCCAGCATGGAGCCAATGCTTACAAAGTGGCTGAAGCCTATTTTTTCCTTGAAGGCCAGATCAAGAATGGCTGTGCAGATTGCCCCACTTTGGGACACAAAGGCAAGGTTACCCTTGACGGGCATCTCGGAGGCAAAGCTTGCGTTAAGGTTTCCGCCCGGTCTGATGATGCCGAGGCAGTTTGGACCCACTATCCTGAGGCCCCCTTCGTAAGATATTTTTCTGATTCTTTCCTCTATCTCCCTACCCTTCTCCCCAACCTCCTTTCCTCCTGCCGATATAACTATGGCCCCGCCGACCTTTCTCTCAACACATTGTTCTACGATCTCCGGCACGGTCCGGATGGGGGTCGCAATCACGGCAAGGTCCACTCCTTTACCAATTTCCGAAACGCTCTTAAACGATGCCCTGCCATAGACCTTTTCGTATTTGGGATTGACGGGCAGCACCTCTCCCCTGAAGCCGCCATCAACCAGGTTCTTCATGATGGCATTGCCTATGCTGCCCTGCTTTTCACTTGCCCCTATAACAACTATCCTCTCGGGCTCAAAGACCCGATCTAAATTGTACTGCCCCATTTCAAACCCTTTCTGGAAGCCACACGCCCATCCGCACCTGCCTGTCTTCTGAAAAACAGGATGCAGTAAAAATTCTCTTGACCCTCATTTAATCCTAACTTGAATGACGTTTTTCATCAAGCCTATTCGGAAAAAGTAGCGCCTAATAACGTGTAAAGAGAGGCACAAAAGAGGCGGGATACTCTCTCACTTGTGCTTCTTACCACGATATGCGATCTTATCCCGTGACAACAATATAACGGTCATGCCCGAATGGGGCACACAACGAAGGATGAAAATCACCCCCAGCCATCCTTCCCCAGCCGAGTGGAAGGGGTAAAGGAAAGGGGCATTTTTATATAAATCTCCAGGCAGGTTCATCATGCGAGTAATGACCTTCAACATCCGTTTCGAAAACACCTCCGACGGAGCCAATGCCTGGCTCCATCGCAAAGATCTCGTAGCCGAGATCATAATGCGCTACAGGCCCGAGGTGGTGGGAACACAGGAAGGCAAGTGGAACCAGCTCGTTGACCTTCAAGATCGTCTTCCCTCATACCTGCTGCACGCGCCGGGCCGCCTTATTGATGATACGTGCCAGTATCCGACGCTTTTTCTCCTCAAAGAGCCCTTCAAAGTGTTGGAAGGTGATGAATTATGGCTTTCCGAGACCCCTCGAGTACATAGGAGCAAGAGTTGGGACAGCGGTTTTCCCAGGATGATGAGCTACGCAAGACTTAAGCGCGCAGGATCAGACAGGACAATTTGGGCCTGCGTCACTCACTTAGACCATCTTGGTCCCGAGGCCAGGATCAGACAGGCCTCCATAGTTTCTGAATGGGCATCCTCTCTTGATGAGCCCTTTATCCTGATGGGTGATTTTAACGACGGACCCGATTCAGAGACGCACGCCATTCTTACTTCTCAAAAAACCCGTCTGAGAGACACGTGGCAGGTACTGGGCCTTTTCGAGGGGCCACAGAGCGCGACCAGCCATGGATTCACGGGGATTCCCAAAAAGGAACGTATAGACTGGGTGCTTGCAAGCCCTGAATTTCTTATCAGGGAAGCATCCATTATACGGGACGACTTTGAGGGAAGATACCCATCCGATCATTTCCCTTACAAGGCCGACCTTGACCTTCCCTGATCCGCCCCGGCCTACAGGCCCAGGTCCTGATTTATAAGCACCACTCTGATCCTTCCCTTCGGAAAGGACTTCTCAGTAATCGTCCAGTTGTTGCATATCCTGTCCGGGCTCTTACAGTCTTCGCAGAAGGAAGTCTTAACGCAGGGGGTCTTTTTGTCCAAGCGCATAGCGTTGGCAGGGGCTGCAAAGTTCTTGATCCTCATCATGGCCTCATCTACATCCGGGACAATCTTGTTTCTTCCCACCACAAGTAAAACATTTTTGGGTCCGAAGGTTATGGCGGCAACACGGTTTCCGATCATATCGAGGTTTACCAGGATTCCAGATTCGGTTACAGCGTTAGTGCCGGCTATGAAAAGATCCGCCAGCAATGAGCGCCTCCTCCATTCGATAACCTCCTCCTTGGGTATGGCCTTGTCGAAGACGTCAATGAATTCGAGGCCCGTCATGGACTTGACCTTTTCGTAAAGGCCTGTCCCCGTAAAGGTCATTGAACCACCCCATGATATCTTCTTTGCTCCCGTCTCCGGGATAATCCTTTCACAGACAAGGTTTATGGCATCATCGGAACTCTGCGCCACATAGGCGTTGAAATTATTAGCCTCCAATGCCTCCCTGACCGCCTCAAGTCTTTTGCGCCAGTAGTTTTCAACCGGTTTATCCATGTTCCGAGACCTCCCCTTCCTGAAAAAGTGTTCTTAAACCCCGTGTTGAATAATCCGCTGTATGCAGGCTGAGGGAAAATGCCCGGCTGCAAGGCCTGCTAAGTCCCGATGAAGGCGGACATAGAATCACACCGCAGTGAAGCGGGATGATCAAAATGCAGCAGATGGACGTTTTTCAGCCCCGAGGCAAACCTTATCATATCAGAAGCCACGATGAAAAGCCCAATAGCAAGCCGGATTACTTCAACTATACCTGCCCGAGGATAAGTCATCATGCCAGTCACTGTCAACAGAGGCATGGGACTTGACTAGGCCGACTTCGTAATAGACACTGCGGGAAAAAAATGAAAAAGGAGCAGGATTTTATGCCTTATATCGAGATAGACGGACTCAAGAAATACTATGAGATTTACGGTGAGGGTGAAACCATCGTCTTCCTGCACCACGGGTTCGGCTGCAGCAAAATGTGGAAGGAGATATACCCTTCCTTTCTTGAACTGGGATACAGGGTGGTTATCTATGACAGAAGGGGCTATGGGCTCTCCGATCCAGGCTCGGATTTTTTCACATTTTACGTCAGCCCGTCCTTCAGGGCCCAGTCGGTTCAGGAACTCTTCAGATTAAGGGAGGAACTCGGTCTGGATGTCTTTCACCTCGTTGGCCAGTGCGAAGGAGGCGTTGTGGCAATAGATTATGCTACGGCCTGTCCTACCCACGTAAGAAGCGTCACCACCTCAAGCACCCAGTGCTTTAGTAATGTCACAATGAGGGAGTTCAACGCTGAAAAGTTCCAGAAATCCTTCCGTGAGCTTGATCCACAGCTTCAGAAAAAGCTCTTTGACTGGCATGGAAATCAAAGGGCCGAAAGATTCTTTGAGCAGTTCCGGACGGAGGGAGGGGCCTATGGATCGGATATCTTCGATCTCAGGCCGGTTCTTCCTTACGTCCATTGTCCGGCCCTTGTGCTTTTTCCCGACAGGAGCTTTCTCTTTGAGGTAGAGCAGGGAGTTAACTTCTACAGGCACCTGAAGAAAGGAGAACTTGCGGTGCTGCCGCGCTGCGGCCATAACACCTACGAGCAGAAGCCCAAGGAGTATGTCGCGATCGTTTCTGATTTCTTGAGGGGAACGAGGGGGGCGGCAAACGACCAGGCGCAGCTTATGGCCACATGCGTGGCACCAGGCAAAAGCTCATGATGCGGGCTTGATATATCAATAGGAGTCCCCTGGTGTCATCCATCTCAAGTCACGCACAACCTCCAAGAGTGAGGGCAGGGCTATCATCGGAAGTAGGAAGAACCAAGCTTCAAGGTCTGGTTCCGGAAAGAAGTGTTTCTTCCTTTTCATCCACCTGCAAGGGGCTCCATGTAAGCTTCGACTCGAACTGTGTCACCGTCCCTGAGTCTTCTCTTCAACCCTTCCGGCAATTGAAAATGGCTCTTTCCATTAATGTAAACATGACGGAGGTCATCCCCCATCTCTCCACCCTCAGTAAACCTCAAATACGGGCACCTGTCAGATAGCTTCTGTAAGACGTCCCTTAGGGTATCCTCATCATCCTTTATGTTTACTTCTACCGGAGGTTCAAAGACGTCCTTTATGAAAAGGTTTGAATCAACAGTCACCTTTATTGTCATTTTCTCCACCTCCCCCAAGCGTTCATAAACCAGTTTGTCTCGCCTTCGAAGATAAAAATCCTCTTTCAATCTCTTCACTGTTTCCGAAAGCTTTTTCGGGGTCGGCATCGTCTCTTAGCAATAAGCCCGGTCTGCTCTTCTCGGCTGCGATTGCAACCCCGATGAAACAGCGTCGTGTATTTTCACGGTAAACGCTCATGACAGAAATATTTTGTCGCCCCCGCAAATGAAAATCCTCCTCCGGCTCTGCACTTTGCGAGGTCGAGGATTTCCCTTCCCCCCGCTCGGGGGAGGGTCGGGGTGGGGGGTGTATTTTCGCGGTAAATCATTGATGTCGCAACCCAGCCTCCCCCTCCAGGGCCGACCCCAGCGCTCATAAAGGCCCTCTTCTATCCCCTGCCAATAATCACTATAAAATTTAAAAAGCTCAAGGGTAGTACGAGGCGGATCAGTGTTATGCCCAAGCGGCATTATTTCCATTAATAAAAATATATCCGCATCCAATATGTGTCAACACGCCACGTTACACGGTTCTATTTCTTTTTCATGAAAAGCTAAGCATCCCTGTGGCATAATTGTATGTACTGATCATTACTCAGGGTATCGCAGGCATTGGATCCGCGCATTTTTCCTCAGGCTGACAACAGAGGTTTTTGAACACGCTGATAAAGTGTAGCGAATGAACAATTTTCTTGACAAATAAAATAATGTATAATTTATAATGTTTCAAATCAGGGGGCTTTGATGAACAAAATAGAGCCAAAAACCCTTCACCAGGAAGCCACGGCGCAGATACGCCAGATGATCAGGGAGGGTAGCCTGGTCAGGGGCCAGAAGATTGATGAAAAGCACCTCTCCGAGATCATGGGCGTGAGCCGCACGCCGGTCAGGGAGGCGCTCAGGGTCCTTCAATCCGAAGGGCTTATTGATTTGATTCCCCACAAAGGAGCCCATGTAGCACAACCCAGCATTGAAGAGGTCCGCGATCTCTTTGAGGTCATGGGCGTCCTCGAGGGAACATGCGCCCGGCTTGCCGCTTTCCGTATAAAAAAAGACGGTCTCAAGAAGCTCCAGTCGCTTCATCGCAGTCTTGAAAAGCACTTCAAGAACAGGGATGCAGAGGCCTATCTGGAAACCAACCATCATCTCCACGTCTTGATTCAGGAATTGTCGGGCAACAAAGTACTAAATGACATACTTAACGGTCTGAGACAGAAGATCCTCCTTTACCGCCACCGACAGTTGCATCACAAAGATCGTTTCGAAAAATCCATGCAGGAACACAGGGTTATAATGGAAGCTCTACAAAGGCACGACCCTCAACTGGCTGAAACTGTAATGCTAAAGCATTTGAACAATCAGTGTGAAGCCCTTGTAGATCTATATTCCCGGGAACATGAAACGGACGATCGAAAGCGGGCGACTTAGCTCGCTAATTGGATAAAAACATTCAACTATAAGGAGGATGTAGCAATGAAAGGGACAATGCCTAAAGGGAAAATCCTGTTTTCTGTCATCTGCCTGAGTCTTTTGATCTGGGCATGGGCCAGCACAATTGAGGCCGCCCCCACGATCATAAAATTATCCCACCAGTTTGCCGCTGGAGATATAAGAGATCAGATGGGAAGGGTCTTCGGCGACAAGGTGACAGAGAAAACCAAAGGCCAGATACAATTCCGCCACTATCCGTCCCAATCCCTGTTCAAGGCCAAAGACCAATGGGATGCAATGCGAAAAGGGGCACTGGATATGGCGGTTTTTCCTCTTGACTACGCATCCGGAAAGGTCCCGCAGTTTTCCATAACACTTATGCCTTGCGTACTGAGCAGCGTACCACAGGGAATCTCATGGAGAAATAAGCCGATTGGAAAGAAGATAGAGGGCTTGATGGAAGAAAATGGGGTGAAAAATGTCCTCTGGGCATGGTTCGACGGAGGCATCGGCAGCAAGGTCAAACAGATAAAGGTTCCCGAAGACGCAAAAGGGACAAAGCTGAGAGCAGCCGGCAAGAAATTCGAATTCATGCTCCAGGAGGCGGGTGCTTCCATCACAAGCATGCCCTCCTCCGAGGGCTATCACGCCCTGGCAACCGGCGTAATAGATACGATGCTGACATCCTCCGCCTCATTTGTTTCATACCGCCTGTACGAAGTGCTTAAGTACATAAATGTCCCCAAGGATTTTTCTATATGGTACATGACGGAGAATCTCTGCATATCCAAGAAGACATGGGACAGATTGACGCCCGACCAGCAGAAGATATTCGAAGAGGTTGCCGATTGGATGCATGAGAACTGGATCGCTCAGAATTTCAAAAGTCTTGTGGATGAACTCATCCAGGAATTCACAAAGGCAAAAGTTGATATCCACTACATGAACAAGGCGGAGTTTGACCTCTGGCTGGACTTTGCAAAGAAGACGGCCTGGAAGGATTTCGCCAAGTCCGTAGATGGAGGTCAGGAATTACTCGATATGGCCCTCGATGCAATGAAATAACGGAAATAAAGGGTTGGGGCAGGAGAGGCATTCTGCCTCCTCAGCCTCCCATAACGGGCACTGGATGGGAAACGTCAGGCACCATAAGGATCATTACCTGTGGGGGTGGAGACCATGAAAGACTTAGCCCGCTATCTAGGCAGGATCGTAAACGCTTTGAGTTATGTCACAGGAGGGATTGCTGCCCTTGCCCTTGTTGCCGCTGCCATTATCATCACAGAGGGAGTAATGGTAAGAAAACTGTTGGGTGTTTCAACTATCTGGCAGATAGAGGCATCGGTTTACCTTCTCATGTATGCCTGCTTCGTCGGAGCAGCATTTGCTCAGATGCACGACCATCACCTGAATGTTGATCTGGTGATCATCCATCTGAGTCCACGATCAAGAGAGATAACGCTCATAATCGTATCGGTTCTGACCTGCATCCTGTGCGCCATAATAGCAGTTTATGCATGGCCCATGTGGTATGAGGCCTTCATCCGCGGCGACCACTCCGAATCACTATGGGGGCCGCCTATATGGATACCGTATTTCTTTATTCCTTTCGGGATGACTCTACTTTTTCTGCAATACATTGTCAGCATATCAAAGAGAATCGTGGCGTTGAAAAACTGCATCAGGGATCCTGGGCGATGAATGTCCTAATTATCACGAAACGAGCACTAGGCACACACAAGCTGTAAACGGATATTGCGAAAGGGTCATCAAAAATGAACGAAAACTTCATGGCCTTACTCCTCTTCAGCAGCGCATTCGTCCTTCTCATGTCGGGCATCCCGATCTGGGCAGGGCTCGCGGGCATTTCACTTGCATTCATCCTGATCTTCGCGCCTCACATCCTTGAGGCGATTCCGGTTGT
>Ga0100380_10003742_pt1 | contig 16096 bp, 13 predicted proteins | sample CryGeymeta201504_FD_80417 | JGI IMG/M metagenome (GOLD analysis project Ga0100380, IMG submission 80417) | Groundwater microbial communities from Crystal Geyser aquifers in Utah, USA - Crystal Geyser metaG 2015-04 | ecosystem: Environmental > Aquatic > Deep subsurface > Groundwater | place... | reverse complement strand
CCAATAAACTCTTTGCCCAACACAAAAGCTTGCGCCAAACCATTCGGAACTTCTTGAACCTTGTATGAAAATGAGCAACCTATTTGTGAACCATCACCTAGTAATCGTTCAAAATTTCCGATGTCTTGAGGTGTAGAAATAATCAATATTTCTTTGATTCCAGCCATCATCAAAACAGATAACGGATAGTAAATCATTGGTTTGTCATACACAGGCAAAAGCTGCTTGCTCGTAGCAAGTGTAAGTGGATGCAGTCTTGTACCTGAGCCACCGGCTAAAATAATTCCTTTCATAAGTTAGCTTTCTGTTTTGGTTCCTTCTTCAAAGTCAAGATCATCAATTTCAAGGTCGTCTTCTTCATCCAAAATGGTCAAAAACGGCTCTTGAAAACTCTTGGTAATCATTCTTTTTTCGAATGATAAAAGGAAAGATGGAAGTAAAATTAAATTGGCAAACATGGCTACAAGTAAGGTTAAAGAAACCAATACGCCAAGTGCTTGTGTACCACCAAACTGTGAAGAATCAAAAACACTAAACCCGAAAAAGAGGATAATTGAAGTGTAAACCATACTCACACCTGTATCGGCTAGTGCCTTTCTCACACTTTCTCCAATGTCGTTGCCTGTATTTTTCAGTTCTTGTCTATACTTTGCCAAGAAATGGATGGTGTCGTCTACTGAAATTCCAAAAGCGATACTAAATACCAAAAGTGTAGATGGCTTGATTGCTATTCCAAAGTATCCCATTACTGCTGCAGTAAAAAGCAGAGGAATCAGGTTGGTAACAACCGAAACAACAATCATTCTGAAAGAACTAAAAACCAAGGCCATGAGCATGGCAACAATAACAATGGCAATACTCAAACTGATAAATAAGTTTCGAACCAAGTAGTTTGTTCCTTCAAGAAAGGTGACACTTGGTCCAGTAAACACTAAATCTGTGTAGGTTTCCTTCAATGAAGACTTAAGCAAAGCCAGATTCTGTGAACCCGACTCAAACGTTAATGCTTTCAAGTCAATTTCAGTGGTGGAGTCCTCAGCCGAGAGTTCAGAGATCAAAGTGCGCTTTGCAGCGGCATTTCTGCTTAGTACATAACCCGCAATGCTGTCTCTAGCTATTGCATTTTGTTCAACCTCCATTACCGCTATGAGCGAATCTTCAAGTTGTCTTTTCGGATTAAAAATAGCATCGACTTTAGGTTCTACCCTATTCAAAAGACTATCCATCTCAATAGTACCAATATCAGCCATTTGAAGACTAATTCTAGCGTACTGCTGCGTAGAATCGAGATACGTATTTAGCAACGATTGGCTTTTTTCAGCATTGTCTATATAGTCCTTAAAAAATGCTCTTTCGTTAGATTCTATCAAATCATAGCGTTCGATATTTCCGTTGTAAAAAGCTTGTCTTACAAACTTTAATGCATCTACTATGGACAAGGATCGTGAAAACGACTTTTCTTCCACCAGTAGCGCTTGTGTCTCATCAATTTTCTTGAGCAGTCTTGGATTAATAGCCTGTTTTGGATCACTCGCATTCACCTCAATTTCAAATGGAACTACTCCACCAAAATTTGATTCGAACCAATGTAAATCAGCCACTACAGGATGATTTTTCGGAAGATCATCAACAATATTACCCGTGGTTTTTATTTGAAAAACACCACCGATGGAAACTAAAACCAAAGCAATAGTTATCCCATAAACCCATTTACGATCGCGCTTGCTGGTTCTTACAAACCACTTGATTAAGCTAATAATCCACTTGCGCTCTAGGTGATCTGTTTTGGTAACAGCGGTAACTTTCATATAACTGAAAGTGATTGTAATTACAACCAATGAAAGGAAAAACAGGAACATAATGCTCAAGAAAGCAACAATTCCAAACTCAACTAAAATGATACTTTGAGTGAAAATAAATGTCAAGAAACCTACTGCTGTAGTGGCATTAGTCATGAATGTTGCCTTACCAATTTTCGACACTACTCTTACTAAAGCTTTAGCCTTATTGCCATGTGCGTTCAACTCAGCATGAAAAGTATTGATGAGGTAAATACAATTTGGTATTCCGATAACGATAATCAGGGGAGGAATTAAGCTGGTAAGAATCGTGATTTCGTAGCCGAGTAAATTGATTGCTCCGAGGCTCCATATCACACCCAAAATCACCACAAGCATCGAAATCATTACTGGTTTCACACTCTTAAAGAAAATCCAAAGAATAATAATGGTAACGATTACAGTCAGTAAAATGAAAAGCTTTAGCTCCGTGCGCACAAGCATATTCAATGTCTGCCTGATGTAAGGCATACCCGAGTATTTAATATCTAAATCGTTATTTGTTTCAAATTCTTCAACCCTATCTAAAATACTGGCAAAAAACTCTTCTCGCTCAGTAGAATTGAATCGTTTGTTTGACATAGAAATTGCCATCAAACTATAATAGCTGTCTGGATTGTAAAGAAGCGATTTGTAGAATGGCAGACTCTCAAAAACAGCAAAAACGCTATCCAACTCGGTCTGATCTCTTACCTCTCCTGCAATAATCGGAACGATATTGAATTTTTTAAGCTCGGCATCTTTTTCGATATTGAATGCACTGCCAAGAGACAAAACGGTATCAACGCCTTCAACTTCGCTGATGTAACGACCTAAACGGTACCATTTATTGAAGAGATTTACGTCTTGGAATAAATTTTCTTCAATTCCAATAACGAAAACAGTCGATTCTTCTCTAAATCGATCTCTAAATTCATCGTAATCGATAAGCGTTTGATCATCATCTGGAAGCATGCGTGGTAGACCATAAGCCAACTTCACTCCCCCAGCCTGAAAAGCCATTATAACGGTTATAATTCCGATAAAGATCAAAATCATAACCCGATATCTTATCATCAAACGGGCAATATTGGCCCACATAAGCGTCAATTTTTTAAGCTGGCCGAAGGTAAGAGAATGACACAAATACACGCGCGAAGTGCTGTTCTTTTTAGACCTTTGCGACATTAAAGACTACGTAAACATATTATCTAAACTGTCTTTGGGCAAAGCACTGAATTTTGGCCTTACACTAAGCAGTTATTATTACAGCCGACTAACAGGTTCGTCTGCGCACTGGGGCAAGCCGTTGAGTCTATCATTGGAACCAACCACAGCCTGTAATTTGCGTTGCCCTGAATGCCCAAGCGGCTTGCGCAGCTTTAAAAGACCCACAGGTAAAATGAACCTTGAAATGCTGGACAAGATTTTAGACGATGTTCGATCGCATTGTCTTTATATCAATTTCTATTTTCAAGGAGAACCATACCTACATCCTCAATTTTTGGAAATGGTAGCGCGCTGCAAAAAGGCTGGTATTTATTCTGCTACTAGCACCAATGCGCATTTTTTAAATTCTGAAAAAGCCAAAGCCACTGTAGAATCTGGTCTTGATAGACTCATTATTTCAATTGATGGTACCGATCAAGGTACCTATGAAAGCTACCGAAAAGAAGGTAGTCTTGACAAGGTGATAGAAGGTGCTAAAAACATCATTCACTGGAAAAAAGAATTGAAGAGTAATACTCCTCATGTGATATTTCAATTCTTGGTGGTAAAACCAAACGAGCATCAAATCGAGGAAGTGCAAGCACTGGGTAAAGAAATTGGCGCTGACGAAGTACGTTTAAAAACGGCCCAGATTTACGACTTTGAAAACGGCAGCGACTTGATTCCAAGCATTGATAAATATTCGCGATACACTCAAAAACCCGATGGCAAATGGGCCATTAAAAACCCACTTGACGACCATTGTTGGCGCATGTGGAGCGGCAGTGTCATTACATGGGATGGGCGCGTGGTGCCATGTTGCTTTGACAAAGATGCAGAGCACGCCATGGGTAACTTGAACGATAAAAACTTCAGTGAAATCTGGAATAGCGATGCTTATCAAAACTTTAGAAAAAGCATTTTAATCTCAAGAAGCGAAATTGAAATGTGTAAAAATTGTAGCGAAGGCACTACCGTTTGGGCTGATTCACAGTCATAAAAAAAGGGCGCCATTTCTGCCGCCCTTCACATGTAATTTATTCTACAGACTTATACAGTCATTATGTCTTTCTCTTTTACAACAAGAAGCTCATCCACTTTTGTTGTAAACTTATCTGTCAGCTTTTGAACTCTATCTTCAGCATCTTTCGCTAAATCTTCAGAAATAGTTTCTTTTTGAAGCTTTTTGATTTCGTCATTCGCGTCTTTGCGAGCAGTTCTGATTGAAACTTTAGCATGTTCGCCTTCTGTCTTGGTTTGCTTTACCAAATTCATTCTTCGCTCTTCAGTCAATGGCGGAACATTGATCATTATGATCTCACCATTATTTTGAGGATTCAAACCAAGATTTGCAATCATAATTGCCTTCTCAATGGTACTCAGTAGTCCTTTTTCCCATGGCTGAATAGTAATAGTACGTGCGTCAGGCGTATTCACATTACTTACCTGAGCAAGTGGTGTGCTTGAACCATAGTACTCAACGAAAATACCATCAAGCATATTTGAGTGCGCTTTTCCAGCTCTAATCTTCAACAATTCTTTACTAAGGTGATCAATTGCTGCTTGCATTGACTCTTTTGTACTATCTAATACGAATTCTATCTCGTCCATTTCGTTCAATTATTAGGAGGTGCAAATTAAATAAATGAATCCTTAAGCTACTAACGTTCCAACTTTTTCACCAGACACAACTTTCATCAAGTTGCCTTCTTTGTTCATATCAAAAACAATAATTGGAACATTGTTTTCTCTGCACAACGTGAATGCAGTCATATCCATCACATTCAAGTCTTTTGCAATTACTTCTTGAAACGTCAAAGTATCAAATTTTGTAGCGGTTGGATCTTTCTCTGGATCAGCAGTGTAAATTCCATCTACTCTGGTTCCCTTTAAAATCACGTCAGCTTCAATTTCAATAGCTCTTAGTGAAGCCGCTGTATCTGTTGTAAAGTATGGATTTCCTGTTCCTGCACCAAAAATCACAACGCGACCTTTTTCTAGGTGTCGCACCGCTTTTCTTCTAATAAATGGTTCTGCAATTTGCTCCATTTTAATGGCCGATTGCAATCGAGTTTTCATACCCAAAGCTTCTAGCGCAGATTGAACACTCAAACCATTGATCATGGTTGCAAGCATACCCATGTGGTCACCTTGTACTCTATCAATACCGCTTTTCTCAGCTTGTATTCCTCGATAGATGTTGCCACCACCAATTACAATGGCGACTTCTACACCCATTTCAACCAATTCTTTGATCTCTTTACCATACTGCATCAAGCGTACGTTGTCGATACCATAGTTTTGAGAACCCATGAGCGCTTCACCGCTCAACTTTAATAAAATGCGTTTGTATTTAGATTGTGACATGTGGCAAACGTAATTGATTTTTGAAGTGATATTGACTCTCTGTTGCGCTGTTTTGCTAACAAGTAACCCAACAAATTTTTAGGCACAAAAAAAGAGCGATGGTTTGCATCGCTCTTCTTAATAATCATTATGGTTTAGTTTAACGCGTGACGCTTGAAAGCGGTTACCGTTAAATCTTTTTCAACACCATTAAGCATTTGCTCTACAGACACTTTATTGTCTTTGATAAAAGCTTGAGCCAACAATGTGTTTTCTTTGAAGAATTTGTTCAATTTTCCAACAGCGATTTTCTCAACCATCTCTTCAGGTTTTCCTTCTTGGCGAGCAAGATCTTTACCTATTTCGATTTCTTTTTCAATGATTTCTTGAGAAACACCATCCTTATCTAAAGCAACAGGATTCATTGCTGCAATTTGCATAGCTACGTCACGTCCAGCCTCAAGTACATTAGCACCAGCTTTATTCAAGCCAACCAATGTTGCCACTTGATTACCTGGGTGATTGTATGCTACTACAGCGTCAGCTTTGATCAAATCATAACCAGAAATTTCGATTTTCTCACCGATTTTACCAATCATTTCAGTGATCTTCTCACCTACTGTAAGTCCATTTCCAAAATCTAATGCCTTAACTTCTTCAGCCGTTGTACATCCTGCTGCTAAAGCAAGTTCAGCAAATTTTGTAGCTGTATCCATGAATTCAGCATTCTTAGCTACGAAATCTGTTTCGCAACCCAAAACTGAAATTACACCAATGTTAGCTGCATCGTTTGTTAAAGAAATAGCCAAACCTTCTGAAGCTTCTCTATCGCCTCTGTTTGCTGCTACTTTTTGACCCTTCTTACGAAGAATTTCGATGGCTTTATCAAAATCGCCTTCTGCTTCAACTAGAGCTTTCTTGCAATCCATCATGCCGCTTCCGGTCATTTGACGAAGTCTGTTTACCTCTGCTGCAGTAATATTTGACATCTTATATCTTTTTTAAAATTATGCGTTTGTTTCTTCAGCAGCCACCTCTGGCTTTTCGTCTTTAGACTTTTCTCTGTCAACTTTTCTTTCAGAAAGACCTTCTTTAATAGCCTCAGCCATTAGAGATACAATCTTGCTAATTGATTGAGATGCATCATCATTTCCAGGGATTGGGAAATCTACCTGACGTGGATCTGCATTTGTATCAACAATAGCGAAAGTTGGGATATTAAGTTTCTTAGCTTCTTTAACAGCAATGTGCTCCTTATTGATATCAATAATGAAAAGTGCAGCTGGAAGACGAGTAAGGTCAGCGATGCTACCGAAGTCTTTTTCAAGCTTCTCTCTTTGACGATTGATTTGAAGACGCTCGCGCTTGCTTACTGTCTCAAACGTACCATCTAACTTCATCTTATCAATAGAAGCCATCTTACGAATAGCTTTACGAATAGTAACAAAGTTGGTCAACATTCCACCAGGCCATCTTTCAGTCACATACGGCATATTGATTTCTGCCATTTGCGTTTGAAGAATTTCTTGCGCCTGCTTCTTAGTTGCTACGAATAAAATTTTCTTTCCTGATTTTGCAATTTGCTTCATTGCTGCTGCAGCCTCATCAACCTTAGCAACTGTTTTGTGAAGATCAATTACGTGAATACCATTACGCTCCATGAAGATGTAAGGAGCCATGTTTGGATTCCACTTTCTTTTAAGGTGACCAAAATGTACACCTGCCTCTAATAGGTCTTTGTAGCTTGTTCTTGCCATGTTTACGTTCTGTTAAAACAATCAGCGGGTAATTCCGAAGAAGTCCCGCTGATTTAGATTCTAAACTATAATTGTTTGTATAAAATATTAACGCTTGCTGAATTGGAAACGCTTACGAGCCTTCTTCTGACCTGGCTTCTTACGTTCTACCATTCTTGGATCACGTGTCATTAAACCTTCAGCTCTAAGTGCTGGCTTATATTCTTCGTTGATCTTTACCAAAGCTCTTGAAATACCTAAACGTACGGCTTCAGCTTGGCCATTAACTCCACCACCATCAACATTCACTGTTACATCATACTGATCTAAAGTTTCCGTTGCCTCGAAAGGTTGAATTAATTTGTACTGAAGAATAGGTGTAGGGAAATACACTTTTTGATCTTTACCGTTGATAGTAATTGCGCCTTTACCTTTTTTAAGGTAAACTCTAGCAACACTCGCTTTTCTGCGACCTAGGGCATTAATAACGTCCATCTTACTTTATTTCGTTGATGTTGATAGTCTTTGGTTGTTGAGCTGCATGTGGATGCTCATTTCCTGCATATACATAAAGATTTCTGTACATCTGGCTACCTAATTTATTCTTAGGAAGCATTCCTTTTACAGCTTTCTCAATTACATCAGCAGGATTCTTCACTCTAGCTTCTTGAGCAGTGCGAACTTTTTGACCACCTGGAAAACCAGTGTGCCAGATGTATTCTTTATCATCCCACTTTGTACCGCTCAACTGAATAGCATCAGCATTCAAAACGATAACATTATCTCCACAGTCAACGTGCGGAGTAAAGTTGGTTTTATGCTTTCCACGAAGAATAAATGCCACGTGTGAAGCGAAGCGACCAAGCGTATGATCTTTTGCATCTACCACAACCCATTCTTTGGTTGCAGTTTCTACATTAGCCGAGATTGTCTTATAACTTAAATGACTCACAGTTCCAAATGTTTTTAACCCTTTAAAAAAGGGGCTGCGAAGATAGAACTATTTTTAACTGTGTCAAACAGTTAAGTAAGAATTTATTCAATGACTTTTTTAACTGATCACTCCGAGCTCTTTTCCAACCTTGGTAAATGCAGCAATAGCCTTGTCTAGATGCGATGTTTCGTGGGCTGCAGAAAGTTGAACTCTTATTCTTGCTTGCTCTTTTGGAACCACTGGATAAAAGAATCCAATCACATAAATTCCTTCATCAAGCAGTTTATCTGCAAATTTTTGAGACAATGCTGCGTCATAAAGCATGATCGGAACGATAGCTGAATCTCCATCTTTTATGTCAAACCCAGCTGCTTTGATTCCTTTTTTGAAATGATTCACATTTGACTCGAGCTTATCTCTTAGTTCTGTTGACTCATTTAATATATCAAGTACAGCAATAGAAGCACCCACAATGCTTGGCGCTAATGAGTTGCTAAACAAATAAGGTCTAGATCGCTGACGAAGTAACTCAACAATTTCTTTTCTACCAGAAGTAAATCCGCCCATAGCACCGCCAAGCGCTTTACCAAGTGTTCCTGTGATAATATCTACACGACCAATCACATTCTTAAGCTCAATCGTGCCTTTTCCTGTTTTACCAATAAAACCAGTGGCATGGCATTCGTCTACCATTACCATGGCATCATATTTATCTGCTAAGTCGCATATCTTATCAAGTTGTGCAACATAACCATCCATTGAGAATACGCCATCCGTCACGATCAATTTAAATCTCGCACCAGAAGCAGCTTTTAATTGTTCCTCAAGATCTGCCATATCATTGTTAGTATATCTATAGCGTTGAGCTTTACATAAGCGCACGCCATCAATAATACTTGCATGGTTTAACGAATCTGAAATAATAGCATCTTCCGCTCCTAGAAGCGGTTCGAATACACCACCGTTTGCATCAAAAGCAGCAGCATATAATATGGTGTCTTCCGTACCTAAAAAGTCGGCAAGCTTTTGTTCTAATTCTTTATGAATGTCCTGTGTGCCACAAATAAAACGCACTGATGACATTCCAAATCCGTGACTGTCTAAGGTATCCTTGGCTGCTTGCACCACTTTTGGATGACTAGAAAGACCAAGATAGTTGTTCGCACAAAAGTTAATTACTTCTTGACCTGTGCTTATTTTGATCACCGCATCTTGAACCGATGTGATAATTCTTTCTTTTTTGAAAAGTCCAGAAGCTTCAATTTGAGATAATTCTTCTGCTAAATACTCTTTGATATTCCCGTACATATCTATCTATAAATTTGGCTGAAAATTAAAAAAGCAGCCGAAAACCGGCTGCTTTTTATTTGAATTGTTGTGTAAAAACGATTAAACGTGACCTTGAGCCAACATTGCATCTGCCACTTTAATGAAGCCTGCAACGTTTGCACCTTTTACATAATCCACGTAATCACCTTCTTTTCCATATTTCTCACATGCTTCGTGAATAGAAACCATGATTGAGTGTAATTTTTGATCTACTTCTTCTCTTGTCCAGCTCAAACGCAAAGAGTTTTGAGACATTTCGAGACCTGAGGTAGCAACACCACCAGCATTTGAAGCTTTACCTGGAGCGAAAAGAATTTTCGCTGCTCTGAATTTTTCAATTGCATCTGGAGTTGATGGCATGTTTGCACCTTCAGACACACACATGCAACCATTGTTAATTAGCGTTGCAGCTTCTTCAGCATTCAACTCGTTTTGAGTAGCACAAGGCAATGCGATATCACATTTTATACCCCAAGGCTTAGCACCTTCGTGGAACTCAACGTTTGCGAATTTATCAGCCATTTCTTTGATACGGCCTCTCTTCACATTCTTAAGATCCATTAAGAAATGTAATTGCTCGGTTGTAAAACCATCTTTGCAAAGCACAAATCCTGAAGAATCTGAAGCTGTAACAACGGTAGCACCAAATTCAATCGCCTTTTCAATAGCATACTGAGCAACGTTTCCTGAACCAGAAACTACTACTGTTTTTCCATCAAAAGTTTGACCTTTAGTTTTCAACATTTCTTTGGCGAAGTATACGTTTCCATAACCAGTAGCCTCAGGGCGAATCAATGAACCACCGTATTGAAGACCTTTACCGGTCAAAACACCTGTAAATTCATTTCTAATTCGCTTGTATTGACCAAACATGTAACCAATTTCACGACCTCCAACACCAATATCACCAGCTGGCACATCAGTATCTGGACCAATGTGACGGCTCAATTCTGTCATGAAACTTTGACAAAAACGCATCACTTCATTGTCTGACTTTCCTTTTGGGTCAAAGTCAGAACCGCCCTTACCACCACCCATTGGCAATGTTGTAAGAGAGTTTTTAAACACTTGCTCGAAAGCTAAAAATTTAAGAATACTAAGGTTTACCGAAGGATGAAAACGCAAACCACCCTTGTAAGGACCAATTGCTGAGTTCATTTCTATACGATAACCTCTGTTAACTTGATACCCTCCTTTGTCATCCAACCAAGGAATTCTAAACATAATAACACGCTCTGGTTCTGTGATTCTTTCTAGAATCTTAGCATCCTGATAAGCCTGATTATTAGCTATGTAAGGGATAACTGTTTCTGCTACTTCATGAACGGCCTGTAAAAACTCTGGCTCGTTTGGATTCTTTGCTTTCACCGAATCCATGAAGGCGTCTATCTGCGACTGATAATTGCTCATGTTTATCTGATTTCTCGGATTATATTTTGAGCAAATGTATTATTAAATACTACAGATATGCGCCACGATTATTCAATCATTTTTTATCAAATTTCAACCTATATTTTTCCAGTTCGTCTAACCAAATCCTTTGGGAAATAGATAAGTCGTTCTTGAAAGTGAAATCACCACCCCAACTGTGCTTTACTCGTTTGTAAACATTAATTTCCATGGAATCAACCACTACTATCCTTTGAATAGTATGATTCTTCATATCAATCATTTCCTCTGTGATACCAAATGGATAGTCAGAATAATCCTTCTTAAGCGCTTCAGGAGTTGGGTCAGATGGTTTTGGATAAACGACCTTATTTGGTTTTGTTGGCTCAGTAAACACAACAACGTTTTTTTTCACTTCAGCTTCAGAATTGACATCAACTTTCGATTCTGTCGAATCTACTTTTTCAATAATAGAATCCGCGGGCTGAACCTCATCAACATTTTTCTCGGTAGAATCAATCTTTAATTCAGGAATAACAGTTTCGGCTAAAGATTTTTCGACCGTTTCAATCTTAGATATAGTATCCACCATACTGGCAAGACGCTCAGCCATAAGAATATCTAAATCATTGATTTTGGAAGTTAACCATGCTTCTTTTGATGGGTTATACTGTATGGCTTCTGCATAATAGGATCGAGCATCGGCATATTGATCTAACTCAAAGGCGGTATTTGCTTTTTCTAGAAGTTTATCAAATTTTTCTTCCGCTGCAATTTTAGCTTCAAACTCAGCTTTTTGCTTTTGCAGCCGTTTATTCAGCTCAGGTTGAGCCTGTACCATTGATAATGTAAAAAACGACAATACTAAAAACAGCGCATTCCTTTTCATTCCTGACTAATTTTTCGAAGCATCAATTTAATTTCACTTAGCATCATAGCTGTGGCTCCCCAAATTATATGATGTTCAATAGCGAAATAGGGAGTTTTCATATTCACTCCGTTTGCCACTTCCACTTTTCCGTATTGAAGTGTTTGATCATCCAAAAGTTTACTAATCGGTAGCTGTATGATCGATTTCACTTCGCGAGGATCTTTTGTAATTGATGTTTCTTTTGGAAGAGCAAACATAAACGGTTGAACTAAAAATCTACTAGGAGGTATGTAAACTTTTGTCAACGAATTAATTAACACTAACTGTTGTGGACTGATGCCAATTTCTTCAAACGTTTCTCTGCGGGCAGTTTGCTCAAGTGAGCCATCTATTTCCTCGTACTTTCCACCAGGAAACGCTATCTGACCACTATGTACTCCCTTGTAGGTTTGTCTTTCGATTAAAAAAAGCGCTGTATCACCTACCTCATTTGCATGGAATATAGCTGCGACACCGCTCAGTCTGGGATTAACATCCTTTTCTAGGGCAATATTGCGCTGTTGAGCATTGATTGGAAGCAGATTAGAATGCGCTTCATCTCCTGGCAACGGCATGCTCTTCAAAACCTCTACCTTATTTAAGAAGAGGTCAAATCTCACTTTTGAGTAGCTAAATGGTATTGAACTAAGGCGTGGATTGGATTCTTAATCAAATTACCCAAAACAAGGTTGTGATCATTTAAGCAATGCTCTAATTCCTCTTTGAATATGGAGGCAATTGAACCAACGAAATTAAATTTCTCGCCATCTACAACATCGTACTTAACTAAATGGTGTACGATGAAATCATTGAAATTTTCGCGAACCAATTTTCTGATTTCAGGCATTTCTTTATGATGAAAACAAAAAGGCGCAAAAGAGGCTAAATACCTATTTTTCAACTCTGTGGTATAGAGATTTTGAACAAATGTTGTCCTATTAATCCCCGTTCTTTCTTCAAGTAACGAACAAAGTCCTGGCGAAAGCTCATAATACATATATGCTGTCATAAGCCTCTTGCCTAAGCCATATCCACCGCCTTCATCTCCTAACAAATAACCAAGATTTGGAATTTGCTCTACAATCTGACCTTTGCGATATAAGCAAGAATTTGATCCTGTACCTAATATAGCTGCGACACCGTCATCTTGCTTACAAACTGCCCTTGCAGCAGCAAGTAAATCATGCTCCACATGAATCTTTGCATTTGCAAAATACTTCACCAAAGCCTTCTCTATGACTTGGTTTCTTTCTTTGGTAGAGCATCCAGCCCCGTAGAAAAAAACATGGTCAACTTTGTTGGCAACAGCAATCAAATCGCTTCTTTCAAGACTTGCAGAGACAAATGCAGTATCAACAATCATTGGATTATAGCCTTCTGTAGGGCTTCTTAATATTTCGTTACCATCATAATCAACGGCAATCCAATCCGTTTTTGTGGAACCACTATCTGCTACTATTATCACTGGACGAAAATAGAAAAGCCTCTTTGATAAACTCAAAGAGGCTTTAATTTATTAAATTTTGATAGAGAATTAGTCTCTGATAAGCGTTACGTTACCTCTCCACTCCACTTTCTCTTCGTCCAAAGTAAGTTCCTTACCAGTCATTATGTAGTAATAAACACCCGAGGACTCTTTTCCGCCATCCCAAAATTCTTCAATATCTTCCGTTTGATATACTTTATCTCCCCAACGGTTATAGACTGAAATTTTGAATTCACCGATTCCGTCAATTTTCCAATCAAGATAATCATTGATATTATCACCATTTGGTGAGAAAACATTCGGAATAAAGAAGTGTGTCAATTTATCTGCGGTTACATATACCGTTTTAGTATCTGTACATCTGCTATTGTCAGCTAAAAGAGTAACGGCATATGTTCCGATGTCTTCAAAAACAAATGAAGTATTAGAATCAGTAGAAGTTGCATAATCAGCAAACGTCCACTCAAATGTTAGGGGAATAGAGTCAGTTCCAAGTCCTGTTCCACTCAAATTGGTAAAGTTCACTTCTAACGGGACATTACCATAAATTGTATCGGCAGTAAAGTCAGCGATAGGAGCAGGCAGAACTTCAATACTAAATCTTTGGGTAGGACTTTCACAACCAAACTCACTTACTTGAGTACCATAGATGATTGTTGGCATATCAACCACTTCGCCAAAGGCAAAAGGATTACCAGCACCAAGCAATACTGAATCTCCATCACTTACACCAAACCATTTAAAGGTATTTGAGAGCAAACCATCAGCACGCACAGATATTGCAGTCCCTTGACAATAAGGACCTCCACCATACAACTTAGGCTTAACTGGGGTTCTTGCAATCCTTACTGGCACCACATTCTTATTGTAACAAGTAGTGATCGTATCATAAAGTTCATACGTAATAGTATATAGACCCTCTCCTACATCATTTGGAACAAAATATCCGTCATGAAGTTCTGTCATAGTACCACCCCAAATTCCCCTTTCAGAAGCTGAGGTCAATAGTACACTGTCCATAATATTATCGCAATAAACGCTATCTGCTCCAAAAATGGAAGCATCTGGAAGGGGATTGATAACAATGTTGGTGTCATTAAAAGTTCCACACTCTCCCTCGATTTCATATCTAATAGGATAAGTTCCAGAACGTAAATCTTTCGTATCAAAATAGTAATTGCCCGAATTTGCAGGCTCCTCAAAGATTTTATCGCCCTTCCAAATTCCATTTGGATCACCTTCGAAAGCATTCAGATAAAGCACTACATCTTCACCAGAGCAAATTTTCGGCAAACTATCAATTCTGGTTGAGAATTCATTTATAATTCGGATGTCTGCAGAGTCTGTATTGACACAACCGCTATCATTCAAAGTGTGATAAACAAGGATTGTGTCTGGTGCAGTTGCTGCATATGCGCTAGGATTCAATATCCCCGCAGGTGTGGTGTTTGGACCTAACCACGTACCTCCTGATTGAGCGCCTGTTAGTTGCAAACTTGTAGATTGTACACAATATGGCCCGGAAGACAGTATTGACGCATCTGGCAAGCCTTTCACCCTAATAGAAACAGTATCCTGATTTGGACACATTGATGTATTGATAACATAGACTACTTGTACCACTGTATCATTACCTGTTCCTGGATTTAGAACATCTGGGGCGAAAACTCCAGCCACAGGATTAACAATACCTGAGCCCAGCCATGTGCCACCAGGGGTGAAACCATTGATAGTATCTAATCCATCACTTGAGCAGTAGACAAACTCAGCAGCAGAACCTCCGTTTGCAGCAGAGAAAGAAATTGGGAACGCACTGAAAACAGTAACTGTTATAGTGTCTTCATTACCACACGTTTCACTTAGATTGCTCACTACCCTGATAGTCGTAGTAGAATCTAAATGAATCCAAGGCGAATCGTTTCCAATACATGGATTACATTCAATGCTTTCTCCAACGATCAAAGGATTTCCGAACGTAGAATCTGGATTCATTATCATCTCATAATGAAAGGTATCTCCACCAAATGTCGGTAGCTCTATGATGTCAGTATTACAAATAGCTGTATCAGCAGGTAAGAAGGTAGATGGTGTAATTCTAACAATTAAGTTATAAATATTAAAAGCCGTAATTGGGCAATTATCATCTTCTACCGTAATATTAAATGGTGCAAAGCGAATGTTTGTCGGTATTGCATTCCAACTAACACTTATGGTGTCTGGGTTTGTCCCTGTATGAGACCAAAGAGCTCCAGGAAGAACATCGCCTATATTGCACGAAACATTAATTGAATCACCTGAAATGTTGCCAGATGTATCAAAATCGGTAACAATTAAGTCAAAATCAAAGGATTGACCAAAACAGACTTCAACAGTATTAGGACCTATCAAAGCCCCTGATCCATTAAAATTAGTTATACCCGCTGTATCTTGCACTGGTGGCTGATTTGCACAACTATCCGTAACGATAAACTGAACATCACGCTGAGTTTGCCCTTTGAAAGCTCCTGTATTAGCATCGTATTCACTAACTCTAACAGCAATAGCATAGTTAGCACCAGCAAAGCCCGGTGGTATAGAGGCAACGAAACTTAATTCACCCGTTGAATTATCTATTGTGACGCCATTCATAGGTTCTATACCAGTATATCCAGGCTGGTAATTCATAGGATTAATTGAAAGTGTGGTAGTATTAAAGCTGATAGCTGCAGTGTCCAGTTCCCAGTATAAGCTATCGCCATCTAGTTCAATCGCGCCCCAGTTGTAAGTTACAGGTTGCCCATCACAAAAGAAAGGAATAGGTTTAGGGCTATTGAATTGCACTGAACTGTTATTTGGGAATTCATTCATTCTGAATGTTGTAAAAACAGATATGCCAGGTTGACTCGGATAATTTGTACCCGTATTTCTATCGCCTGTTGTATAGTAAATGTACCATTCGCT
>Ga0100380_10003741_pt1 | contig 16097 bp, 13 predicted proteins | sample CryGeymeta201504_FD_80417 | JGI IMG/M metagenome (GOLD analysis project Ga0100380, IMG submission 80417) | Groundwater microbial communities from Crystal Geyser aquifers in Utah, USA - Crystal Geyser metaG 2015-04 | ecosystem: Environmental > Aquatic > Deep subsurface > Groundwater | place... | reverse complement strand
TTTATTTTCGTTTTATATATATTCTTGTTTTTTTTTTTTTTTTTTTGTTTTTGTTTTTTTTTTTTTTTTTTGTTTTTTTTTTTTTTTTTTTTTTTTTTTTTTTTTTTTGTTTGGTTTTTTTTTTTTTTTTCACCAACAAGAAGACGAAACAAAAAAACATCATGATCTTGATTTCTTCCAGTAGGGATTGGGGATAAAAAAGTAGAGAACTGTGCGTCCTAATTTGCGATGTAAATAGCCTCGGGAAAAGGCGCGAAGATTTTCCAATGACAACAACTAGCTACTGTACTACGTAGAGTAGCTACAGTGTAGTAGTATGGTACCTGGTAGTATTGTAAATCAACCTAAGCAAATATTAGGAGAGTACCTTGACTTGCTGTTGTTGGTGGCAAAAGAAACTACAACAACAACAACAACTACTACTACTACTTCTGGCTACTCTCTACTACCAGGGTAGTAGTCCAACTAGTAATAAACTATTTCTTCTAAATAAGAAACAACAAATTACTCAAACCACTCACCACCACTCTAGTATTAAATTGCCATGTCATCCCAAGAAGAAGACCCGACACCCAAGCGAAGGCGTGTGATTGCCGATCTGGACGAAGGAGACGACGTCGAGGAGGCTGAGGACAACGCCAACAATAATCCCAGCGGTAGTAGTGATGCCAGCAGTGTTGACGATAATGAAGAACCAGCAGAAGATGATAATGTACAATCTCGACGGGCTGTTCGTTTGTCGCAACTGGCTGCCGAACGTCGACGACAACGTCGACTTCAACAAGAAGTCTTGCAACTGGCGGGAGATAATCCGGATGATTTTCAAAATGTCGATAATGATGGCAATGCCGACCATCAGGAGAACGACAGTGATGGTACTGCTGGAGATGTCGATATGGAAGAAGATCAGGACTATGATTATCAAGACGAAACGGCTGCTGCTGCTGCCCTGGAAGAAGAGGAAGAAGAAGGCGAAGATTTGTTAGAAAATGCCGAACGTGATTATCAGCGCATTGATGCTTTGGATACGTACGGCCAGGAAGGTTTGGACGATCGAGATTACGATTCCATGGATGTGGAAACACGACGTGCGGCCGAGCGCGAGTTGGCTCAGCGAGAACGTGGTGAAGGACGGGGACGAAACGATGGTTTCTACGGTCTTTTGGATGCCATGGAAACGGAAGAAGACGATGAAGCTCGTCAGGCCCGTCGTAAAAATTTTGCCCGGGCAGAAAATGAGGATGAAGAGGACGAGGAAGGAGACGAAACCGACGAGGAAGATTTGGACGGAGAAGATCAAATTAACTTGGAGGCTTTTGATGTACCTCTGCGAGAATGGATTGCACAGGACAGGACGCGCCGTGAAATTCAACGCAAGTTTCGCAGCTTTTTGCGGCATTATACGGAAGAGCCAGTCAACGAAGACGACCCAACACGACGTCGTAAGAGGGGTAACGGTATTTACGAACAAAGGATCCGAGCCATGTGTGCTGCCAATCAGTCCACGCTCCAGGTATCATTTCTGCACTTGTGCGAGACAGAACCTGTCCTGGGGTACTGGTTGACCGATGCTCCTAAGGATATGATTGATGTATTGAACGAGGCCGCCACGCGCCACACCCTCATGCTCTTTCCCTCGTACACGGCCATTCAAAGTGAAATTCATGTTCGTGTCAGTGATGTGCCCTTTTTGGATTCACTTCGGGATTTGAGACGCACGCATCTGGACAAATTTGTCAAGGTGCACGGAGTGGTCACCCGACGATCAACGGTCTATCCTCAGCTGAGTGTTGCTTACTACACATGCCTCAATTGCAAGCGGACGCAGGGACCCTTTCGTGTTGATGGCATTGGCAGTAACATTGCTGGTGCCCATCAACCCGATTCTTGCCCCAACCAATTTTGCGAAAATACGCAAGTCATGTTCAAGCTGCACCCGTCTCTTTCGCAGTACCGCAACTTCCAGCGTGCCAATTTGCAGGAAACTCCGGGTTCCGTGCCTCCTGGTCGAGTTCCTCGTACCAAAGAAGTGGTCTTCACTGACGATTTAATTGATTCGGCTCGTCCTGGTGAGGAAGTCGAAGTTTCGGGAATATACGAACAGAAATTCGATGCTGGACTGACTTTGCAATCCGGTTTTCCTGTCTTTAGTACCTTTTTGACAGCCAATCATGTTCGCAAACGCGAGGATGCTTCCGCGGCGGCCAATCTGTCGGAAAAGGACATTCAAGAAATTTTGGAACTCGCCAAGGACCCTAACATTGGACAACGTATCGTTCAAAGTATCGCCCCGAGTATCTTTGGTCATGACTTTTGCAAAATGGCGCTGGCCATGAGTTTGTTTGGGGCCGTCCCAAAGAACGTCGATAACAAACACCGTATTCGTGGTGATGTGAATGTACTATTGTTGGGAGATCCTGGAACAGCCAAGAGTCAGCTGTTGAAATACGCCGAACACACGGCGCCTAGAGCTGTCTACAGTACTGGAAAGGGTGCCAGTGCGGTAGGGTTGACTGCTAGTGTTCACAAGGATCCTGTCACTCGCGAATGGACGTTGGAGGGGGGAGCCCTGGTTTTGGCTGATAAGGGTGTTTGTCTCATTGATGAGTTCGACAAGGTACGACATTGACTCTCCTCGTGTTGTTGTAGCTGTTGTTGCTGCTGCTGTTTTGGTTTTGGTGCAATTTTCTAACGATCGCTGCTGACACAACGACAAAATAATATACAAATCATTAGATGAACGAACAAGATAGAACATCTATTCACGAGGCCATGGAACAGCAGAGCATTTCGATTTCGAAGGCTGGAATTGTCACGTCGCTGCAAGCTCGCTGTTCGGTAATTGCCGCCGCCAATCCTATTGGAGGACGGTACGACAGTTCTAACACTCTTGCTGACAATGTTGAATTGACGGATCCTATTTTGCAGCGCTTCGATATCCTTTGCGTCCTCCAAGATCAAGTCGATCCTGTGGCGGACGAACGACTTGCCATGTTTGTTACGGAAAGCCACATGCGAGCTGTTCCCACTCGTGGAATTAACCCCGGCGACGATTTGGAAAAATTGGGATTTAAAACCGTGGAGCGTCCCGGTCTGATCCCTCAAGATTTGTTGCGAAAATACATTCAGTACGCTCGCACCAATGTCCGCCCTGTCCTTCGCAACAATACGTTTGATCGCGAAAAGGTGGCATCCTTGTACGTCGCTTTGCGTCGCGAGTCAGCTGCTTCGGGTGGTGTTCCCATTGCCGTTCGTCACATTGAATCTATCATGCGCATGTCCGAAGCGCATGCCAAGATGCATCTTCGGAACTATGTTCGTGACGACGATATGGACGCCAGTATCCGCATGATGTTGGAAAGTTTCGTCCAAGCGCAAAAGTTTAGCGTCCGTCGAGCCTTACGTCGCAGCTTTGCCAAATTTATTTCCAGTGGCGAGGATCGTGCGTACTTGATGCTGCACATGCTGCAAGACTTATTTCGTAAGGAACAAATGTATCAAGTTATTCGTTTGCGTCAGCGCAATAGGCCTGAAGATGATTTGGAAAATTTGGATGTACACGTGGACGAATTGGAAAGTCGTGCCAGGGAACGCCGTATCTTCGATGTCTCTGACTTTTTAAAGAGCGAAGCCTTTCGAGAGGCTGGCTACACGTACGACGAGACCCGCAAAATTATTACTCGAAGCTTGGCACCAGCCATCCAGCGACCGCAAGAAGCTCCATAGAATTGTCATTAAAAGTGTCGGCAAGAAAGAGAGACAATAGCGACACCAATTTAATTTATTTAGATTTGTCTTGTCATATGAATGTTAAGTTTTTGGTAGAACCGAGATTCTGTATTCATCTGATTCGTGCAACAATGTGAGCAGACCAAGTCCATGAAAAAGGGAAAGACGAAGCCTTTATTTGTATTGGATTCATTCTCTACTCTGGTTCCAGAATAATACCAGAATGCAGTCAAGAAAGCAATCAAAATTAACTACCCATAGGAGCCGAAGGCAACCCAAATTCATCCACCGCTTCTTCCTCACCTGGAAGCTTGGAGCCAGGTGTGTCCGTAGGTTGTGATGGCAAAGGGCCTTGCAAATAGCTGGGTGTCGCGTCCTCCAATTCCAATTCATCTTCCAATTCATCCCCCAACATTTCCAATTCCGCATCCAAATCGGCTTCGTCTAGTTCTGGCGTGCTGTAATTGTTACCCAAAGCTTCGTTGATTTCATTGAAATCCTCCATGAGATCGGCCATGTCGTCGGCAATATCTTCCACGTCGTTAATGTTTAAATCCTTCTTCATGACACGCTTCATTTCCGTGTTGGCTTGCTTCATGGCAGACACCGTCTGAACCGTTGCTTTGGCAGATTCCATGGAGAATTGTGTTTGATCGATATTAAATTGCTGCCCAGCCGCCATATCCCGCTGTCCTTCGTACATGCGCTTGCGCTTCAAAACCTCCATGGCACGTTTTTGTAACTGTTTCTTGGCGGCCGGAGTACTCGCCTTTTTGATCTTGTCCTTGTACACTTTGAGTTCTTTCTCCAGGTCCAGAATCTTTTGATCCATGGCACCTATGCGACCACCCAAACCAGCCGAAGCATCACCTAGAGTAGGAGCAGGAGCGGCAGCCTTTTTCTTTCCAAAAACTCGGTTCATTCTTTGTACTACTGTCTTTACGTATTTGGGATTTGGGACCAATGTGAATATTGTCAAGTTGTGTTATACTCGTACATTATTCGTCTGTGTTGTTGATTGTTGTCGCAAAAAAAAAAAAAAGACGTTGACGATTATTTGAGTCGTGAACCAAGCCGCCAGTCCCATTTTCGAGTCTTGGACGCTTACGCACTCGTGATGCCCTATTGGCTATTGTTCTTGCGGCTGCCGCTACTACTAGACTACTATTAGCGACAGTAGTAGCTACTAGCTAGAGTATGTTGTAGTCTTCTCTCGTGCATTACTAGTACAGTAGCTGGTAGCAGTAGTAGTACTGTTCGTTTCCGTCCTTCATTGTTCGCTGCGGCACCAGGCGCGGAAGAGTTTTCGTGACACAAGCAAAAGCTTATTAGCATATCAAACAATGCAAAGGCGATCCTTTGGTAATTTTTTGCAGTTGAAGGGTTCACAACGTGATGGATAAGTAGTACGAGGGAAAAGATCAACCAACAGCTTCTCTCGTCAGACTGCATCACAATAATATCATTCGAACCCGCCACATGCAGTAGGCCATAGATGAGAAACGGTGCTACAAGAATTTATTATGGCTTAAATCGAAAAGTAAGAAAGTTCTTTTTTGGCTTTCTCCCCGTAGGAACTACTAGCTAGTAGCTAGCGAACCGTTCAAGGAAATCGAGTAAGGTTAGAGCTACATTGATTAAATAATCTTTGCTCGCTCTACTTTTGTCTTTTCCTGCTCTGCAACAAATACAGTCTTCAAGCTAGTCTTTAGTCTAGGGTGGGTACATGATGTAAGGTTGCCGATTTGACTACAGGATATCCTTTTACTAGAGGATGTCCTGAGTGATGAATAACTTGACCGGCGAGGTAGACTCGGAAGGGATGAACTGCGTCCACCATTTGCTAAGGTCGGACGCAACATTGAGACGCACTGCGGATTTCAGGATGATCGCCGAAGGCCCGGCAAATCTTGTTCTTGCGCCCTCTTTGGTTTTGGTCGGTTTGCGTATTCCACCAACGGTATCAAAAGGAATCGCTCACCCAAGTCCAGCAGCAGGACAATCAGCGGGTAAAGCAGTGTCCGTATCCAGCGCCAGACGCGAATCGGCCCAATCTCAAAGCTGCTCTTCATTGTTTTCTTCAAGACTTTTGCAACTGGTTCCATTTTAGGATTACTGATCAATTGCATCGCCAAACCAGGAGTAATCCACCTTCTGATGAATGGTCGCGACGTTAATGCACCAGTGTCAGGGTGGTATCTGCCTGTAAAAAACAGCACTGGCACATCCCAAAAGAAGACGATTCCCATTATGGTCGTGATTCTTTCAATGAGAAATAGAAGAGTGGTAGAGTAGGCGAATTCCAAGAAGGAATACGTTTGATGGCAATACCACGGACTACCAATAGGATCACATTTCTTGGCCTGCAGGCGTCGAAACAATCGTCGTCGTTTAGGACGGCTTCGAATACAGGAGCACTCTTTCAAATCAGCAACAGCAGCAGTTGGAAGTAGAAGATTTTGTAGCTTTGTGGATACAGTCAGGGCAGATGCACTATCAGGCGCCTTTTTTGCCATGTATGCATTGCTAAAATGAGCAATGACCTCCAACAAAGTTAGCGTAAAACAAATCGTTGCCCACACGGCCTGAAATCCCGAATCAGGTCGCATCAAAAGGTGAGCATCAATACCATTGTGTGTAAAGGAATCTATTTTGTTTCGCAACTCGAGCAATCGTTCCACTTCTTCTAGAGGCATGGCGGCAATGCAATTCTTCCTCCCAAGACCGGGTTTCCGTCTCTTTCGTTCGAGTTTAGTAAGTTCATCCAGTTCAATCTGTTTCTTGTGCTCCTTGACTTTTTTATGCTCCAACATCCATCGGAAAGCTCGCTGAAGAGTGTGCGCGGCTACGACTTCTTGATTGTAATGTTCTGCCATCATATTCAAGCAAAATTTGCGCGCACGATAACTTCGAAATGTACTCTGAATTTGTTTCGTAGCCCGAATTTTCCGTCGTTCTTCCGACATGATTTTCCATTGTTTGCGCCGTTCCCGCAAGGCAATTCTCCTCTGTCCGCGCTGTTTGTAGGTGCGAATCATAGTACGCAATTTAGCTCGAATTCTGATAGTGTAGCTTATCGCAGGCATTATATACTTCACCCATCGCATATATGACAAAATATATTTTGCATTGTTCCAGGCCTTCACAGGATGAATCAATGCCGTTAGACCAAATCGTATTCCTTTCCTGACTCCCTCTCGTTTTAGGAGTTTCCTGTGTCGATTGACGACCTTCGCAACAGCTTTTCCGCCGTGCTTCGCAACTGCAAAGCCTAGACTCAACATGGTTTCGTTGGTAAACGTTCTGTATTCGGTTGGCAGATTATCGTTTTGGTACGTTGATTCCAGCAAAGCGGTCAATTCCTGTGGGCCGGTGGACACATTATTCCATCGCATCAATTTGTACATCAACAAGTAGAATCCCACAGGTAGGAACAAGAGCTGTAACAGTAGGGTCGACAAAAACAGCAGCCAGGTTTTGTATCTGTCAATTCGAGATAGTCGGGGAAGTTCTGTTCCCTCCTTCTCAACAGCAAAAAGTCTAAGAAACCTCCTCCGTTCCCACTCTTTCAGTGCAGAGTCTGCCTGCTTGTCAGCAATTTGAATGGCATCAATGCACCAGAGAATTGAAAAAAAGAAGCCAATATGAGGATCGTACCGAGCAAGCCAAAAACAGAATTCTTGGAGAAGGGAAAAGGGCACAAAGAAGTTTTGGCTGAACATCCGCAAATGGGAGGAGGCAGGCTTAGTATGATCATCGGCAGCATCATCGTCTTGATGCGCGAAAAAGCGAGGGCTCATAAACGTGGACAGAAAATCCAACAATGCTACCAAACCGATCAGGATTTTCCAGTTGGTAGAAAACGGCTGATTACGACGTCTGCGATTGGATTCGTATCGCACGCCTGAGGATATCGTCTTCCAAGGGTCCAAGCCTCTATGGTCGTAAGCAATGTTGCGATAGTTCATTTTCTACATGCTCTTATTGGACAGTCATGGTTAGTAACGGTTTGGTGTTTGGTGAAGTGGTGAAGTGGTGAAGTAATAATTAGAGAATGAGATGCTGGTTTGCTTTTGGTGAAATTGGATTTCGTTCTCAAACATAAATCAAATGCGCGTCTAGAGGGCTCCTCAAACTTGTAGTAGAGCGAGTAGACTACTAGACTAGACTACTACTACTAGTAGTCAAGCAACTCTACTACTCTACTAGCACTCTAGCTAGCTAGTAGTAGAAGTTGTAGTACCAGGTACTAAATTAAATAATATGCTGCTAGCTAGTAGTAGCTGGACGTAAAATATCTCTAGCTAGTCTACCGGTAGTTGCAGTTAGTAAAAGAAAGCAAAGTAGCGCGCCCCATGCATTCATAATACGGGATTTTCTAAATCCATTTCTATGGTCTTGCTGTAAATTTGATGTTGGGCATTACAGGAGTCAGGACAGTGTCCATCCGATATTTCAAGTCTCTCCAGTGCTTCACTGGATTCTACATTTCCCAATCTAAAATTAGTTGTGCTACCAGCAAACAAAGGCTTTCACTTTTGGCTACACGAGACCCCGGACACTTGCGCGCTCCTTCGGAAAAAGGACCCTTGAAGAAGGGATGATCCAGCATAGCAGCAGGTGTTCCCTTTCTGGCTTCCACGGCCTCTGGCAACCAGCGATCTGGTTTGAATTGATCTGGGTCGGAGACCAAATTTGGATCTCACGATTTGGAGACAGAGTCAAAGACGATGACATCACCGGCGGGAACGTTCACACCATGAATGTTCACATCATTGTAGATCCGTTTCGTTGGAACCATGACTGCAGGATTGGTCAGACGATGAGACTCTCGAAAAGCGGCATGAAGATAGGGAGCTGATTTGACAGAGACAGCTTCGGCTGTCAAAATAGCATCTGTAGATTCCAGAGATTGCAACACCCTAAAAATGGAAAACTGGGACAATGCTGGAGAGTCGGAGGACCTTCTGGTGTAATACTGGTGGTGGCAGACACGTTGTGAGAGTTTGCATCTGTGACAATGCTGCAATTCCGATCAACAGCATTCCATGCACCTGTGCCTTTGTCTTGCGTCTGCCCTACCTTGAACGACCAAGCATGCTGCTGCGAAAAACTATTGCAACGAAAAGCCGCTCTCGTAGTGATAGCTTGGATGACCATGGACCATGGCGAGTCAAACTATTACAAGCGATCCTGCGTGTGCCAGAAATTTATGCCAACTTGACATAAGCCAACACAACAGGATACAAGATACAAAGTACAAAGAATGAGTTGAAGGGTAAAATGCAAGTGCTCTTTGTTTCGCTGAATGACTTTATCAAATCTTTCCATTTTAGTTTTATTTCGAATTTGCTGAAACTTTGCAAGACTGCTAGACGTCTATTTGGAGATGCACATGTGCTCCATTGCAGTGCCACCGACAATTTACCCGTAAAATAATAAATAATAGTATTCTTTGAATCCACTACTAGTAGGCCTGCATGCTCCTAGTACTATTTTAGCTAGCTACTGTAGTAGACAACAGGACTACTACTCCTCTACTAGCTAGATAGTCTACTTTGCCGCGAACGCCGCAGTACGCTCTTCGCTCTTGGAACATTGTTTATGTATTAGCCCTCTTTAAACAACATAGATAAGCCATGGGAAATACCCAACCAACCAACAAGACGGGTCGTAAGGTTGTTGCCAAGGTACGAAGGTATTGGAGTAGTGTAGATACTTTCCGATGAACTCAACTGACACAGCAAAAATTACACAAGGACTATTGTATTCTGAAGTGATATTACTCAAGATTGTCAATGGATGGATAGCATCACGATGCAACTAACCAACTATTTTGTCGTTTGCTTAACTTTCAAAGAAACTGGAGAACGCACAAAAGACAAACATTCTGTCGTTGACGGAGCATGGCCTCGATGCTGTACCTGCTCAAGTGTTTCAGTAAGTCCTACAAGACGTTAGATCGTTGTCCCTGCTTGAGTGGTATATCGCAGTCATTTTTCGCATAACAAAATTCTCACGAATCACGTTATACAATCAAATACGACAAAACAACAGACTGAAAAAGCTGAAAACCTTGGATTTATCCCAGAACAAAATTCAGCGCTTAGGAGATCAGTTGTCTTCCCTCACGGATCTCAAGATTCTCAACGTCGACCAAAATGCGATAGTGGCGGGAGGACTGAAACCTATATCGACCCTCACAAAGCTTCAAACCTTATCAGCAGGAGGCAATAAACTGGGATCGCCTGTTCCCAGAGATCCTAAACACCCCAATCAACCAACTCCGTCAGCTCTCCCTGTACCACTTCCACCATCCCTGAAACAACTCAAATTGGATGCCAATGCCTTTTCCTCAGTACCGATGTCCATTGTGGCCAAACCGCACCACCTCATCAAATTGGAAAAGCTTGATTTGTCCTCCAACAATTTGGCAGCGCTTCCCGTTGAAATTGCTAACTTGATTTCTCTAGCCGATTTGAATCTCGATAACAATGTTATAGTGTCACTTCCTGAGTGCATCGGGCAACTCAAGAAATTAAAAGCACTCTCGTTGAGACACAATCGATTGCAAGTGTCCAATACCAATTTTTCGGCTACCAATCCACAACCGCTTCCGGCAAGTTTGTTCCGGGATACGTTGGTGATCGATTTGAATTTGCATGGCAATCCCATGACCAATACACAGCTCAACGAATTTGAAGGCATTGATACATTTTTAGAACGTCGACAAAAGGTTAAAACGACGGGTATCTATGGCGGTGCCATGACGTCCATGGAGTTTACAGGATTACACTAAAACAACATACGTAAAAAGGCGAAAAACGACGTGCGGAGCACAATTGAGAATCCACAATGACGGTTAACAGTCACCGTTTTTGATCACTTTTCCATATGAATGTGTACGAGACATTGTCAAGTTGCATAGTTTGAAATTGTGCCTTCTTCTCTCGAATATAGAGCTCGCATTCGATACATTTCGTTTGTTTTATTCGCAGCCTATTTGTAGTATAATATCAAGTTATATATATCAATGCCTGGACGTGAAGTTAAAAAGTGTTCTCCACAAAGATTCAATGTGTCAGCAATTCTAGCCCGAGCCATTATTTTTACGCCCCACGTCAAATATGTAAATGTTTACTAACACCGTCCACCTGTCAGAATTGGATTGCATACGCCTTCTCCGTAGTCGGTTGTGTAGGGAATCACTACTCCCACTACCAAGAGTGTAATCATGACCAGAATGAAAGATCCAGCAATGATTTTCGAAATGAGAGGATCCTGTTGAAGTAAACAGATGAAATAAAGAAGGCAGAAATCGTCAGCTTTATATTCTTTGGTAATCAATTGTCACCTGAATCCTCGCCTGAATCTATATTCCTTCCAATTTCTAAAACTATCATTGTCGTACCGTGTTGTTGTTCAACGCCTGATCGAGATCATATTCGTCTGCACCGTCTGGAATACCCAATTCTTTGCGACGTTTGTTGGATATGCGCTCAAACAATGCGCTCGTTAGGATGCGTCCTTGGAACGAATCGCCTGTGACTGTGACTTGTGTTGGAGTAGCAGCAGTGAACGAGTGCAGCGAGGAGGGTGAAAATGCCTTGGCCGGACAGAACGTGTTGAGAAGCAACACTGTAACAGCAATAGCCGTCCAATGGACAGAGTCGGTGATGAACTTCATAATATTACACAAATTAACAGTCGAGCCGCTGTGAGTGTATAATGATTCGAATGGTCGTCTCGAGGGAGAAATGAAAGCCCTATAAGGTTCATGGTCATGTCATTGCTGTCGGTCAAAAGTTAGAATTAAAGGGTAATGCCAAAACCAGCTCTTATTACTAGTACTAGTACGTAGTACAAGTACGCTGGCGTGAGTCACGAGTGAGACAGAGTTTGGATCTTTTCAATGTTTGCCTACCAGTATTTCGCTCCAAAAGATACTACTAGACCTACTGTAGTCTAGTACTCAGTAGTATCATTACTGGTACCGGTATTACTCGTAGATTTAGCTGGAGGCTGAGTAGTGGCAGTACGATGACATAATTTTTTATTTCTGTGTTCTGTGAACTGTTGCTGCTGATTGAAACGGAAAACATAGGATTCTACAAATAAATAAAAACCGTACTGTAACTAATGAACAAGAACAACAGAAACAATGGTTTTGCTCTGGCTTTAACAGTGCAGTATTGTAAATCATTAAATTGGCCTTCCGAGCATATCCGATATCCGATGAACGCTTGTCCACGTACTACATATCGGCCAAATCATCGGCACCTCCAATATACTGTTAATTGACAAAAATTTATGGAGCACCTTTTGTGTTGTTGCTATTATTATTATTACTATTATTGGCAGCCGATGGAATAGCCTTTGTTTTCGGCCAGCTCTGCAACGTAGGGTTGCCATCCTTCGTGATTGCCGTCATCCATTTCTACCACTTTGTATTGGAAGTCAGATATTGAATGAAATGTCATTTTGGCTTGGTGGCAGATAGGGACAATAGGACTTGCTGAAAATAACAGCTTGATTTTCATTGATCATGCTTTGATCATGCTTTGTTGTTCTTCTTCACTCAGCAAATCATCCAAGCCCTCCTCGTCAACTTTTGTGTTGATCTTTTCTTCTGCTTGCTTCCGATTGTTGGCATTTTTATTTTGAAACACCAGGGCTGCGACGCTCATTGTGTTTGCTTTTGTCTTGTATTTTCTATTCTATGTATTTGTGTTTGCTTGTTGCGATTTATGGTATGACGGCGGATTCCTACTTTTATGACAAAAGAGACGAGAAAAAGAGTATTATTTGCTTGCCGCCGCCCAACTACGTTCAGAAAAGCGAAAAACTGCTTGCGATGGTTTTGGATCTTGTCTTACTAAAAAACTGCAGAAGCAAAGAATTTATCATCGATTAAATGTGCGTCGTAATTTGCCATTTGATCCTTACTGCTATTTCGTATTATTTTACGTGCTGTCATCAGGTCACAACACGAAACCAATGACACCGTCCAAACAGAAAGAAGCGAGAAAGTCAACTACAACAAATTAATTAAATCAAGCATCAAGTTGGTCAAATAGAATTCTAATAACAAACCACTGAACACGAAGTCTGAAATCTCTATTTGGTCAAGTCAAAAAGGTAAGAATGAAGGTGAAGGCAAGAGTTGGTCGACTTTGACTTTCGACAGAGATGATGTGACGCAAATGTATTTTACTACTCTTATTACCTGCCGTCGACACAACATCCTCATCTCACATCTCAACTATTTTTTTGCATTCTTTTCCGAAAATCGTTCCATCCGTCAATTGACGAATACCACTCAGCTCGGAAGAATTATTATTTTTTACCATACACAAGTCATCGCTGCAACGATCATGGAACAACAATCGACCAATGATAATAGCTCCGTGGTGAGTAAATCCGAAGTAGCAGATTTACGCGATGCCTTTCGATTGTTTGATGTTGGTGACAAGGGTGTCATTAGTTTTCAAGAATTGAAAAAAATTGCCGAATCGTTGGCGCAAGAAAATGACAACAACAACAACAATAACAATTCGAAGAATAGTTTCTATCAACGTTTGTGTAATGTATTGTCAGAAATGCAAACTAATGATGATGACGAAGAAGATATGGACATTGATGAAAATGCCTTTGTTCGCATCATGAGTGAACAATACCAACGCGGACGTGGAGGAGATAATGATGATGAGGAAGACGAATATCAACGCGTCTTTGATTTGTTCGATACCAAGGGAAAGGGATACATTAGTATGGGTGATTTACGCAGAATTGCACAAGACTTGGGAGAGAGCATGACGGACGATGAGCTGAATGAAATGGTATCGAAAGCGGCACCGCATACGGGCGAGGTGACACGAGAAGATTTTCAGCGAATAATGACGATGCGATTGTTTTCTTAAGAATGTACACATCAGGTAGAGACTACTGTGGTGGAATGACAAAAAAGAGATGCCTGGAGGATACCCAATCCACCCATCAAAAATGGACCATGTTATATAAATATTATAAACTAATTGCTTGCATCCGAGGCAGTAGGGTAGCCTTCGTTCAACAGACGAATTACGATCTCCTTGGGAGCGTATGCAAAGAGAGTTGCCGGGTACCTGTGTCATTTTATTTCGATATTAAACAAGAGAGGAGAGTCAGTGATGAAAAGTAGAGGCAAGCACAAGAACACAGCATAATCCACACTCCACATCATACTACTACTTCATAACGTACACGGCACTTCCCCATCGAGGATGTGTTAAAATCTTGCAGAATCCTGCATTGTGGGACTTGTAATTCAACAAACACTCCATTCCATCCACTTCGGAATAGACTTTGTTGCAGTCGACAGTCAGCATTGGTAGTCCGGAACATGGATCAATAAAATCGGCCCAATAACCCTGTGCCCGGATCTTTTCGCACAAGTCCTTGGCAAAGTCAATAAACTGTGATGAAGGTTGAGTACGAGAAGTGGTGGTAGAGACAAAGATTCGCAAGGCAAATGTGAGTATTTTTTGAAAATCGCATTCGTCGACGTTTTGTTCTTCCACTTTCACAGCTACAGTAGTTCCAACTCACGGTATTCAAAAGCCTATCCTTTTCTTCTTCCACGTGATCCCCAATATTTACCAAATCCATCCTCGCTCGTTGGTTTGTTGGAATGGCTAGTAAATCCAAAGGAGCTCTACCAGCACCAGTGCCAGTTTGTCCACTCAGGTATTTTTCAGCAAACACATGATGGAATTCTCGAACCAGAGGTTTTGGAAGCGTGTGCACCGAGCATTCAATGGAATCGCCCGAGTCTTTTACCTTGGATAGAAGGCGAGGCGGCAATAAGGTGTTGGAGGAAGCATTGGATGTTGACATGGCGTCGTTGTATTAGATCAATAATGGTTTTGTTTGTGATATTGTTGTGGATTCGCTGCGTTGGTATTAATTATTCGCTCGTTAAGAGCATTACAGAATAAACAATGATGATAGTGACGCTGTCACGTGATTGAGAAAAGGATGACGCATCATTACACCCGTGAAATTAAACATAAAAACCAAACAATACGAATGACTGAACCTATTGGCGAGGGGAAAAAAATTGCTGCCATTGATTGTATTATTATTTAGTACAGCAGTCCACCCCGTGCTTGAGATCGCTGCGGTGCTAGAAAAAGAAGAAGAAAATGCCAATAAGTTACGCTCCGGTGTCCTTGTCCCTCCACAAGTCCAGTCCTGCCTAGACTGGTCCAGCCTATTGGCCATTCCAAGCTTCCTGCTGTCAGGACAAGGATCCTATCGGTACTAGACCAACGGCGTGTTCGAGAGAGAAAAAAAGCTACGCGGCTCATACGTTTTCAAATTCCACGTTCGATTCGCCATAAAATAGGACATCTTCTTGATCGATTCATCATCACAGAAAAACTACTAAAGTCGTTTTCTTTTTTTCTTTCGAATATTGGTGCCTCGCGCGTCGTTTGTCGTGGTGGCAGCATAGTAGCATCATAGCAAACAAAGTGAACCGAATGATGATCAAATAGATGCTTGTAATATTATTGCAAGCGGAGATCTGGACAAGAGAAATCCAGGAAAGAAGATCTCGGCGCCCGTTCTACCGCTTGCTGCGCCGTTTTCCAAATCGGTGTACTCGTTGACGTACTTGCCGAAAGTATCTAGCCAGCTATTGAATACCACTTAGATTGTCTCTGTCTCTTCCTGAAAAATGAGTACAGTACTAGTAACGAAGTTATCCACAGCGTGGTAGTCCATGTTGCTACTACAGTATGGACCATATTTTTTTAAAGACACTGCAAGATCTGATCAAAATGTAAGAAAATATGATTTCTTTTATTGAAAGAGCACTGCAACCCTTCATCCACCTAAATGACTCTGGCGTTTTTCTTTCCTTCCTTCGCATCCACACAAGTCAAGATGACAAGTGAAAATTCCAGAAACGAAAAAAATCCCAACGTCGTTACAACACAACACTCCCAACTCCACATTTCCGCCTCACGTGAAATAGCAAATTTTATGTTTTTTTTTTATTTTGGTGGATTTTCCTTGTAATACTCTTCAATGGCACGAGTGTCAGGATCGGCCATGAAGAATTTGTAACTCAAGGCACCGACAAATCCAAGAACCATGGCATGAGTCGCACACAAAGAAAATCCTCGCAATGGTGGCATTTTTGAGTAGTAATGTTTGGGAACACGCTTGACGGGTCCAGGTCCGTACAATCGACGATCCTTGTTAATGATACGTGCTTCCATATTATTATTATTTAGAGGTTGCTTACTTATTATTAGTTCTTCCTTGTCCTATCGTGCTTGTATTATAATATACTCTGCGTACAAGAGTCAAAACAAAACCAT
>Ga0100380_10003734_pt1 | contig 16123 bp, 16 predicted proteins | sample CryGeymeta201504_FD_80417 | JGI IMG/M metagenome (GOLD analysis project Ga0100380, IMG submission 80417) | Groundwater microbial communities from Crystal Geyser aquifers in Utah, USA - Crystal Geyser metaG 2015-04 | ecosystem: Environmental > Aquatic > Deep subsurface > Groundwater | place... | reverse complement strand
TTTGGTCACGCAGTTTCGGGACGCGACCTTATTTTGGCCATAGGTGGTATGTTTCTTTTAGCAAAATCTACCACCGAAATCCATCACAAAATTGAGGGCAAAGAAGATGCGCCAACCACCAAAGGCAGCGCGGCATCGGCTTTCAGCAAAATCATCGTGCAAATTGTACTGCTCGACATTATTTTTTCGTTCGATTCTATCCTCACTGCCGTGGGCATGAGCCGCGATTTACCCATCATGGTTGCGGCCGTAATCATCTCCATTTTGGTCATGATGGTTTTCGCTAGCAAGATCAGTAAGTTCATAAACGATCACCCAACATTGCAAATCTTGGCGCTTAGTTTCTTGATTCTCATTGGGTTTATGCTTACCATCGAGGCTATGCACTTTCACGTGCCAAAAGGCTACATTTATTTTGCTGTGTTTTTCTCGTTGGCAGTAGAAGCACTCAACATTCGATTCAGAAAAAAAACTGCGACCAAACCGTAGTGCTTTTTTGGGCGTGCCCTCGCTCTTGCATCGCTCGGTCGGGCTATCCGCTGTAGTCCCAAAATTTTTTGAGAAAATTTTGGGAGCTGCCGCTGCTATCCCTCACGCTGCGCCACCTGCTAGCCTGCAAGCAATAGGCAGCAAAAGCATTATCTGCTAGCTGCGCTAAAATTTGCATTTTAGCCGATGCTTAACCCTGTCAATCCATGCATGCAGAAATTACCGTTACTCCTTCTTCCGAAACTCTTGAAGGTTTTAGCCAATGCGTAGAAGTTGTTCAGCGAGATCCGCATGGGCAACACCGCGAACATCGACTGATGGGCGTGCGTCAAGCAAGCGAAGTGTATGACATGATTGATCAAGGTCAACCGCTTGATTTGAGCTACACTTATGTGAAGGATTTTTCGATGAGTGCCTACCGAGACTTGCGAAATTTGCCAAAAGATCATATCGTGTGCCTTCAAAATTTTAAGGCAAATGGTGCTTTTTTTGACTCGCTAAACGAGGTAGATTTTTCATTTGTTAAGTTCGAGGGCAGCGAAACTAATTTTCAATCTTCCATTTTTGGCGATTGCCCTATTTCTTTCTATCACACTGAATTTGCAGCTGTCAATACTTTATTCGATCATTCAAAATTTGGCGCAGGTTTAGCCAAATTTCAATATTCAATTTACAGCTCAAAATCGGTAAGTTTTGATCATGTTTTCTTCAAAATGGGCGATATTCTATTTGTGAGCGCACAATTTGGCAATAGTCGAGTCAGTTTTAAGTCGGCACATTTTGGGCAAGGAAGCGTAGATTTTCATTACTCTCGATTTGGAAAGGGAAACCTAACGTTTGATAAAGCGCGATTTGGTGGTGGCGAGGTCAGTTTTAAGCGGGTAGACTTTGGCGAAGGAAAGATTGACTTCAAACGTGCCAGTTTTGGCGATGGATTGATCGATTTCTCTGAAAGCGAATTCAAAGGCGACAAAATCATTTTCAGATCCAGCATTTTTGGCCAAGGCAAAATTTTGTTCGATCAAATTTCTTCTACCAGCGATTTTGTGTTTGACAATGCAGAGTTTGGTTCTGGGAGCCTCTCATTTTTTCAAGCCACAGCCAATAGCCTCAGCTTTCAGCTATGCCAGCTCAATAACCATGTTGATCTGCGGGTTACTAAAGTTTCGCTGATAGATCTGCGATACACCATTGTTCGCGACATAATCGATTTAATGCCCAACGAAAAATGCAAAGTAGAAATTGACCAAATGAATTTTAGCGGTATGCGCAACCTTGGTCAGCTATACATTGATTGGCGATTAAATCAAGTTCGCGACCTTATTTTATCGCAAACAGATACTACCCTACGGCAAAAAAGCGAGCAGTTTTTAGTGCTCAAAGAAACCTATAACAGCACTGGCCGCTATGCTGACGAAGACAAGGCATACATTTGGTACAAACGCATGGAGCTCAAGTCTGACTTAGAATATGCCTTGGCTAGAAAGAAGTCGAACGGAATTTGGGCTTATCCAACCGCGTTTTTCAAATGGTTACTCTTTGATAAAGTTGGTTTGTATGCTACCGAGCCGTTGCGCGTGCTGTTTTCGGTAGGCGTGGTTTATACGCTTTTTAGCCTGATATACCTCGTTATGCCACTTGTGGCCGACACGTATATAGACACCGGTGGGGGCGAGGTGCTTGCCAATCTTAACGAAGTGGCTAAGGCGTTTTATTACAGCGCCATTACCTTTCTTACCATTGGCTATGGCGAATATTATCCTGTTGGTGTACTTCGCGTGTTTGCCAGCCTCGAAGGTTATGTGGGCGTTTTCTTGATGGGCTATTTTTCTGTAGCTTTTGTGAGAAAAGTGTTGAGGTAGGAAGAGCAAGTTCAAGTTCAAGTTCAAGTTCAAGTTCAAGTTCAAGTTCAAGAGCAAGATTTAACTTCAACAATAAACCTCAACTTCAAAAATCAAATTGGTTTTGTCACATCGAGTGACCCATGAAATTGACTGTATCGAGATGGACATTGATGAATCTTTAAATAACATCTCTCCACTACTATTTATAGGCATTTCAGCTTTATCTGAAAAAAAGCTAGAACTAGCTATTGTGTAGTGATTTTGTTTTATGCAGTTTTGGAGAGTACCAACAAAAACCTCTAATTACTGATTTTGGTGTTTGGAATCTGTTAGATGGGAGCTCTTGTTGGGTTATATAATATCATTTTAATAACCCGAAAATGAACTTTGAATTCATTGCAGACTTAAGATTTCGAACTTTACTTTCCAGAGATTATGTTGAACTCCGAAAATGCTTGGATATTGATGCTCATAAATCGGCTTTGGTTTTAGCAGGAAGTATTCTTGAAGCAGCCTTATCAGATTTTTTTATTCAATTTCCATTAGTCGGAAAATCAGAACAGACAATCTTACAATCAAGCCTAGGAGAGTTAATTGATTTGGCAGAGTCTGAAAATGTCATTTCAAACAAGGAAAAGAACCTCGCTTCAGTTATAAAAGGCTATAGAAATTTGATTCATCCTGGAAAAGAAATAAGAAAAGGTGAACAAATAGATAAAGAATCTGCAGAAATCGCGGCAAACGTAGTTGACCTTATTTTAAGATCTATCAAATCAGTTTACTTAACAAAATATGGTCATTCAGCAAAACAAATTTTTGACCGCTTAAAAAAGGACTGGCATTATCAGTCTGTCTTTGGACAAGTAATCGTTAAACTAAACCAAACTGAAAAGGCGAAACTACTGGAACTTCTTGTCTACTTTGATATGTGGGAAAAGTCACACTGGGAAGCATTCAATAATGGAGTGCGAAAGTCAAAAAATGAAACTTATGATCTTGAAGACCATATAAAGCCATTAGTTGAGCAATTGAAACCTCTAATTCCCAATTACCTTATTAAGACATATTTAAATCAACTTGTCAAGGAAATAGAAACAGGAACCAGTGATAAAGCTTATTGTCTCTATAATTTATTTCATGAAAACATTCATGAACTTGAAGGTGATGAAAGAGAGTTAATTGTAATATACATGCTGGACTTTGCACTATCTCTTTTAGATAACACCTCATTGGTAGCTTATGAAAAGACTTACTCAACCATTGGGAAACACATAAATTCAGTAAAAACTAAAAATGCTCTTAAGAAGTTCATTGATGATTATGTTGTCAATTGTTACGGGGAGACGATTGAAGAAGACGTTGACATTTTTGAACAAATAATAAATGGACTGTCTGAGGAACTTAAAACTGAGATGTTACAGTATCTGACGAATTATCTTCCTAACAAGGAAAATATTGGAAGAGATCTTTTCGAGTTTTATGTAGAGGTCGAAAAACGTGGGTTAATCCTTGAAAAGGAAAATTAGAATAGATGAAAGACTACTTTTTAGAATTAGCAAATAAGAATATCAAGGACATCAAAACCCTTGATACAGATGAATTACGATTTGTTGCGAAGTATATAGGTTTAGAAAAATATAAGGAGAAATCCAGAGATGATTTGATTTCAGAAATTGAAGTTTTCCAAACTAAGGAAACGATAAACAAAGCGCTTTACAAGTTTGACTCACTAAATACCCGAAGCTTAACCTCACTTGTCTTTGATCTATGGTTTCGAGCATACAACATAAATAGAAGAGTCACGATTTTAACAACAGTCGCTATCTTGATTTCCTTTTCAGCGGTGTTAGTATATCTTGACTTCAGAAAGGTAGAAGAAGAAAAAATAGCACGAAGCGAAAATGAAGACTTGAATAGGAGACTGTCTGATCTAGAGTCAGTTGAGAATACTTTGAAAGACTTATCTCTATTCATTCAGAATCAGAAGGAAGCGATAATAAACACAGAGCTTAGTATTCGCGAACTTGAAAAAGAGAAAGATCAACTAGAGCCGATAGTAGAGACTCAAAAGGAAACTATTGAAGCAATTTTTAGACAACAAGAAAACAGACAAAATCAAACTAAATGGATAGAACGTCTATTTGGGTTTTTATTCGGAGTGGTTGCTAGTCTAGTAGCATCATTCATTTATGGATTTATTAAAAGAAAATCGCACTCCAAAAACGTCAACTGATCCACAACACCCTTCCACTTCTAAAACCAACCTCAACAAAGTCCTCACAACCCTCCGTGAGGACTCTGTTTTTTTAAGTCAATCGATATCAAATAAGTTTAGGCCGTTTTCTTTCCAAAAAATAGCCGACCTACATTTTCATTTCTGAGAATGATGCTCACCCAAACTAAAGCACCGAAAACAATGGGTGCGATGGTAAGTGGTGCTGCGTCTCTATGAATGAGGTGCGTAGCCACTGCGCCACCTAGCCACGCAGTAAGCAGCAAACCGCCCAAAAGCATTGTTCTGGGTATGGCGTAAAGCACAACTGCAAGAGAGAGTACTATGCCTAAATAAAACACTGCCGATTCTGGATAGCCCATTTCAACGGCTCCCTTTACCGCCATTTCTGTTTGCAACAAATTGTTGAATGCTCCTAATGATAGCATTACCACCAACAAACCTTGCAAAATATAAGAGGTCCACAAGATGGCTTTTGATCTTTTCTTATTGGTTTCCATTACGCTTCTGTATTTCTATAATTAATCATCCAATTGATTCCGAATTGGTCTTTGAATTCGCCAAAATATGCACCGAAAAACATGTCTTCCAATGGCATGGTGATGGTTCCATTTACTGCAAGTTCGTCAAAAAGGCGTTTGGCTTCTTCTCGGCTTTCGGGTTCAAGGCAGATGTGCATGTTGTTGCCAGATGTCAAGGTAAAACCCATTTCATTTGGCGCGTCTGTTCCCATCAAAATGTGGCCACCAATAGTTGGTAGCTCCACATGCAGCACCATTTTCTTTATCGCATCAGCCAATGGTGGGTGCCCAGCTTCGGCTGGAATGTCTTCAAAACGCTGAATGCCGTTTCCTACAAACTCCGTTCTGAATACCGATTTATAAAACAAAAATGCTTCTTCCGTATTTCCAGCAAAGTTGAGGTAAGAAGTAACCCGCGCCTTGCTGTCGGTTTTGTTTTCACCTCTCAATTTAAATTTCGTTGCAATGTATTGATCCAAGTTTTCAAGCGCCATGGTAAATCCTTCTTTAAACCCAAAACTGATTACTTTTTCTAGGTCAGCAAGGCTTTCATATTTAGCTGTAATGGTTATGAAAGTGGTGTCGTCATTTTCGTGAAACTCGTTTGTCCAAAGTGTTCTGGGCATTTCAGGGTTTATGTTTCCGTGTTCGTCACAAAATGCATCTAAGCCTGAATACATGGTGTGTTGCACAATTTTTTGATAATCATTTTTGCACCAATGCTTTTCGTTTTCCGGACTGATCATGGCATACAACCACGTGCCGCCCTCTCTAAAATCCATCGATTTTGTTTCGGTGCGGTATGGCTTCGGTGCCCACCACTGGTCCAGAATTTCAGGGTTTGTCCAAGCTTCCCAAACAAGCTCAAGATCTGCGGCAAACTCGCGTTTTACGTTTACCGTGTTGTTCTCTTTGTTTATGATAAAGTCAAATTGTAGGTGGTTAGTCATTTTCTATTTGATTTTAATTGTTCTAGTACGTCATCCAGTTGTTCAAAACGCTTGCTTAGCAGTTGTTTAAACTGCTCCAGCCATTTTTCTATGTCCTGCATTTTGTCAGCATTTAGGTGATAATGAATCTCTCTGCCTTGCTGCTCTTGTTGCAGTATTTCGCATTCGGTCAGAATTTTTAAATGCTTAGAAACCGCTTGTCGGCTCGAATCAAAATGTTCTGCAATGGCATTGGGTGTGAGCGAACCAACCGTCAACAGCATAATGATGGCTCTACGTGTTGGGTCGGCTATTGCTTGAAAAACATCTCTTCTGGTTTCCATAGTAAGTTTGTTTGCTACTAAGTGGTTGCAAATATAAGCGCAATTATTTGGTTGCGTAAAAAAAATTATCAATGTCAAGAATTTCGAGGTTGAATTGACTTTGCTGAAGGATCTTTATAAATGGGTTAAGCTGCCTCTTTACGCCAATAAAATAATTGGAAAACCAAAGTAATCCAAGACAGAGCACGTTTTGGAACTTGCACTCTAGAAACCGAAGAAAAGGTAAAAATGGTAGAAAAGAAGTACAGAATACTAAGTCACTTTCAATACAGGTAGCGCAACTGTAATAGTTCAGTCCGATTTCTCTCTCGTCTCTTCTCTCCAGTCTATTACCTATATTCTAAAATCTATAGTCTCACGTCTTTAAGCTAAAATCTCAAGTCTAATCTCTATAGTCTCAAGTCTTATTAAGTCTACTTCACTGCATCACGCTTATTTTCCAGTGCCTTAATCACTTCTTTCTTAGATTCAATCTCGGTCTTTTTGGTTTCGATACCAGACTTGTTGTCTTCGATGGCTTTTTTGCTGTCCTCAATTTTTTGCTTGTAATCTTCAATGTCTTTTTCAAGCTTTTGGATGTCTTTTTCCAAATCTTCTTTGGCTTTTTCAGATGCTTTCAAATCGTCTTCAGCCACTTTTATGTCGCTGCCAATAGCTTCTTTTGTTTGGGCCACACCAAAGTCGTACATCATTTTAGAAACTACGGCAAAATATTCTTTATGACTAGCTGCGCTCAAGTATGCGCCACCTAAATCATAAGCTGCAATCACTTTTATGCCATTGTCAGTTTCTTTTAGCATTGCATACACATCAAATGTGTTTTCACTCATGTCCTTAATAAGGCAATCATCCGCAAAAACTTCTTTCTTCACTTTCACATCGCCATTGATGTCTTTCAATTGCTTTTTCCAAGCCTTTTCTACATCGTCATAGCTCATACCATACACCATCACGGTGAGTGTGTTTACACTGCCAACTGAGAGCGTGTTTTGTTCTTCTGTGACACTAATTTTTTGCTGAGAAAATCCAGCAAATACAGACGTGATCAATAGTAGCGTAGCAATTGTTTGTTTCATAAATCATTGGTTAATGGCTAAATATGCGATGAATTCCTCATTACAGCAAATTCTATGTTTCATTCCGAGATTTCTTCTGAAAAAAAGAATCTTTTATTCGATGATATTTTCATTTCACAAACACAGTGCGTAAAGCTACCTTTGCCGCCCTTTTAAACTGGAAAATTTTTCTGAACGATGAGTAATATAAACATTACACTGCACGATGGCTCAGTAAAACAGCATGAAGCTGGAGTTACTGCTATGGATGTGGCAATGTCAATAAGCGAAGGCTTGGCTAGAAACGTGCTTTCGGCCAAAGTAAATGGTGAAGTATGGGATGCAACGCGCCCTATTACAACCGATGCTCAGCTTACGCTACTCACGTGGAATGATGACGCAGGTAAAAGCACCATGTGGCACAGTTCGGCTCACATGATGGCCGAGGCGCTTGAGTTTTTCTATCCAGGAATCAAGCTTGCCATTGGCCCGCCCATCGAAAATGGGTTTTACTATGACGTAGATTTTGGAGATTACAGCTTCACAGAAGAAGATCTTCAAAAAGTAGAAAAGAAGATGTTGGAATTAGCAAAAGCTAAAAATCCATTCATCAGAAAAGAAATGCCAAAGGCTGATGCCGTTTCTTATTTCACCGAGAAAAATGATCCATATAAATTGGAGCTACTCCAAGATTTGGAAGATGGAAACATCACTTTTTACACTCAAGGTGAATTCACTGACTTATGCCGCGGACCACACATTCCGCACACTGGATATATCAAGGCTGCTAAATTGCTTTCAATAGCTGGTGCTTACTGGCGTGGAAACGAAAAAAATCCAATGCTTACGCGTATTTATGGAATTACTTTCCCTAAATCGAGTGATCTTACTGCATACTTAGAGTTGCTGGAAGAAGCAAAGAAACGCGATCACCGTAAGTTGGGTAAAGAGCTTGAACTGTTCACATTTGATGACGACATTGGGCCAGGTTTGCCTTTGTGGTTGCCAAACGGTGCTCTTTTGATCGAGCAACTAGAATGGTTGGCGAAAGAAACAGAGCGCAAAGCTGGTTATCACCGTGTGCGCACTCCGCACATTGCAAAAGAAACATTGTATTTGACCAGTGGTCACTTGCCATACTATAAAGACAGTATGTTCCCTCCAATGGAAATGGATGGTTCTACCTACTATCTTAAATCAATGAACTGTCCACATCACCATAAAATATATGATGCATCACCAAAAAGCTACAAAGACTTGCCTTATCGCTTGGCTGAGTATGGTACTTGCTACCGCTACGAAAAATCGGGCGAGCTATTTGGTTTGATGCGTGTGCGCAGTTTGCAGATGAACGATGCTCATATTTATTGCACGAAAGAGCAGTTTGAGCAAGAATTCAAGGCGGTAAATGATATGTATTTGAAGTATTTCAAAATATTTGGAATTGACAAATACATCATGCGATTTTCAACACATGACCCAGCGCGATTGGGGATAAAATATGTGGACAAACCAGAGCTTTGGAAAGAAACAGAAGACATGGTTCGCAACGTGTTGATCAGTTCTGGAATACCATTTAAAGAAGTGCCAGATGAGGCCGCTTTTTATGGTCCAAAGATCGATGTTCAGGTGTATAGCGCTATTGGTAAGGAGTTTACATTGGCAACTAACCAAGTAGATTTTTCTCAGCCATTGAGCTTCAACTTGACCTATACTACACCTGAAAACGAGCAAAAACATCCAATCATCATTCACCGTGCTCCACTTGGTACGCATGAACGATTTATAGGGTTTTTGATCGAGCATTATGCAGGTAAATTCCCGCTATGGCTGGCGCCATTACAGGTGAAAATTTTGCCAATTAGTGAGAAATTTAACGAAGGCTGTAAAAAGATTTTACAATCCCTTGAAAATTACGATATTCGCGCCTCCATTGACGATAGGTCTGAGAAAATCGGTAAAAAAATCCGTGATGCAGAGTTATCTAAGGTTCCATTGATGGTTGTCATCGGTGAAAAAGAGTTGGAAGAAGGACTAGTTTCTATCAGAAAACAAGGCGAAGGCGATCAAGGAACCATGCCTGTGGAGCAATTTGCTGAAGCAATTCAGCGAGAAATAAAAGAACTTTTATCTGTATAATTAAACAACAAACGCGATAAGACGTCCGAATAGACAACCTCGACAAGTAGAACCTGAGCATCAAATAAATGATAGAATCAGAGTTCCCAAAGTAAGAGTAGTAGGTGAAGGTGAGCCTCAAGTGCTATCCACAACCGATGCTCTCAAAATTGCAAGAGAAGAAGGTCTCGATCTTGTAATGATTTCTGAAAAAGCTGATCCGCCTGTATGTAAAATTTTGGACTACAAGAAATTCTTGTATGATCAAAAGAAGAAGCAAAAGGAAATCAAAAACAACGCGCAAAAGGTTGTAGTTAAAGAGATTCGTTTTGGGCCAAACACTGACGAACACGATTTCGAGTTTAAAAAGAAGCACGCAATCAAGTTTTTAGAAGAAGGTTCAAAAATTAAATCATATGTCTTCTTTAAAGGAAGATCGATCTTGTTTAAAGACAAGGGTGAGATTTTACTTTTAAGATTGGCAACTGAAGTTGAAGAACTTGGTATTGTAGAATCAATGCCGAAACTAGAAGGTAAGCGTATGATTATGATGCTTGCCCCTAAGAAGAAGAAGTAATTTTAATCGTTAATAAATAGGAAGCAATGCCTAAAATGAAGACCAATTCTAGTGCTAAAAAGCGTTTTCGCTTTACAGGCTCTGGAAAGATCAAAAGGAAGCACGCATACAAGCGTCACATCCTTACGAAAAAATCGAAAGATCGTAAGAGAAGATTGACTCACGGAGCGTTAGTGCATCCAGCAGACAGAGAGAACATCCTTAAATTGATGGCTCTTAAGTAAAATGGTTTGTCTCGACCTTAATCGAGACCAGTGTTTAACCCGGATGTGAGCAAAAAGATTCCTTTGAAACGGAACGCTTAACAACCAAAAAGCAAAAAAGTAATGCCAAGATCAGTAAACAGTGTAGCATCACGCGCAAGGCGAAAAAAAGTGATGAAACAAGCCAAAGGATTCTTTGGTCGTAGAAAAAATGTGTGGACCGTATCTAAGAATGCCGTTGAAAAAGCGATGCAGTATTCTTACGTTGGTCGTAAACTTAAGAAAAGAAACTTCCGTTCTCTTTGGATTCAAAGAATCAACGCTGGTACAAGACTTCACGGTATGTCTTACAGCGAATTCATTGGCAAAATGAACAAGTCGGGTATTGAATTGAACAGAAAAGTTCTTGCCGATTTAGCCATGAATCACCCAGAAGCTTTCAAAGCTGTGGTTGACAAAGTGAAGTAAGAAACACATATTACTAAAGAAAAGGGGAGTCAGTTGGCTCCCCTTTTTTTATTATTGTCTTTCATTAACCTATTCCTCAGACCGAAAGATGAAAAGACGATACACAACTATTGCGCTAATTTCGCTGTTAGCGGCCTCTCAAGCCTTTGCACAAAGCGAACCTTCAAAGCCTTCATACACCAAAGAAGTATACATTAATGGCGATGCAGACATCTATGTTCAGAAAGAACTGCCGATGTATTTAAAATTCTCTACCACACCGAATGGTGAGAATATACCGCTAAAAGCCACCAAGCCAGAATATGGTGATCCAATGTTCTTGGATACAGAAGGCATAAACTACATAAGAAGTAAATGGGCTGTTGATGGTAAGTCAGGTAAAACGATAATGCCGCAAGAAGAAGTGCTGTATGCTGTTTATGCAGATGGTTTGGCACCGATAACAAGACTGAAATTTCAAAATGCACCCAGATATGCCGCTGGCGGAATCACTTACTTTGGAAAAGGTTTGAGTTTTACGCTTACTTCTACGGACGGTACTTCTGGGGTGAAAAAGACTCAGTACGCACTTGGAAACGGATATGCTGACTACACCGGAGAAGTAAGCGCATCAAAAGAAGGCGCACAATCACTTTATTTCTATGCAGTAGATCATGTAGGAAATGCTGAAAGCACTATTTCATCTGATTTTACGGTAGATCTAACTGCTCCAAAAACCAACTATGAAGTAGTCGGAATCAATAAAGGAGGAAGCATTCTTGCTCCGTCAGCTAAATTGAAATTGACCAGTTCTGATAATCTTTCGGGTGTGAATACCATTTACTATGTATTTGATGGTAAATCGGCCAATGGATATTTCGAACTAGTGAATCTCGCTAGCCTTGGTGATGGCGAACACACGTTCAAATATTACGCAGTAGATAATGTAAAGAACATGGAAGGTGGAGATAATGGTGCGAATGCTCAAACGTTTTCATTTTATTTAGATAAGATAGCTCCAATGCCAACACACATGGTAAATGGAGATCAGCACAAGGGTAATTACTTATACATATCTCCTCGAACAACAATTTCTTTAGCCGCAACGGACAATAAAGCGGGTGTGAAAAACATCTATTACCGCATTGATGGTGGTGAAAGAGGAACATACAGCTCAGAGTTTAAATTACCAGATGTGCGTGGCGTTCACAATGTGAAATATGATGCAAATGATCAAGTAGAGAACTTGAGCGAAAACAAATACATCAATGTTTTTATGGATAATAGCGCTCCTGAAACAGGAATTTTTTATTCAAATCCTCAGTTTATGGATCGCGATACTTTGTTTGTGACATCAAGTTCTAAAATGACTTTGAAAACACGCGATGATGCAAGTGGTGTTCAATCAGTAGAATATAAAACGGATGGAGGTTCTTATAAGGCTTATGCCGAGTTTACACTTCCAAACGAAGGTTATCACACTATCAATTTCAAGAGCAAGGATAACGTGAACAACATGGAAACGGAGAAGGTGAGTTCATGTTTTGTAGACAATACTCCACCAGAGATTTTTGTGAAGTTTAGCATTGAGAAAATTGGGATGCGCAAAGGGCTTCCAGTTTATCCAAACTACACACGTATGTATGTAGCTGCTACGGATAAAAAAGTAGGAACAGAAACCATTATGTATTCTATGGACGATGCACCGTTAGCATTGTATTCTTCTGCACAAACACTTGATGCTTCTGAGCAAAGTAAATTCAGGAAGAACAAAAAGTACTCGGTAAGAGTAGTTGCGAAAGATAAGCTAGGAAACCAAAGCGAAAAGGTAGTGGAGTTCTTTGTAGGTAAGGAGGAATAAGGCTTTTCGCTCAAAAATTAATTGAAATGGCGATTCAACTGGGTCGCCTTTTTTTATGAATAATAGTCTAGTTATGTTATTTCTTATCGAGCAATCTTTCCAAGCCTTTCGCAGCTAAATCGTATTGTGGATTGATTTTTAACGAAGCGCGAAATGCTTCGGTTGCTTTCGCAAATTCTTTGTTCATTTCCAAAGCTATGCCCTTGTTATAGTGTGCTTCAAAATAGTCTTGCGGTCCAAAATCAATGGCACGCTGAAATTCGTATGCAGCGCTATCAAACTTTTCAAGTTGGGTTAAATACACAAAACCTCGGTTGTAATAAGCATTGAAATAGTTAGGATTTAAATCAATGATCTCATTGTAGGTGTCAAGTGCTTTACGTGTTTTGTCCATTTCCTGGTAATGCAATCCTTTGGCATATCGAGCTTCCAAACTCTGTGGCTTCACTTTTATCGCATTATTAAAGTAGTCTTCGGCCAAAGGATCGTTGATGTTCGCATAAAAAAGACCGATTTGAAGATAGCTATCATAATCGTTTGGGTCTTGTTCTATAGCTGTTTGAAAGCTTGAGAGCGCGTTCAACGTATCGCGTAAAAATTTGTAATTAAATCCTTTGAGTTGGTAAGCGCGGGCGCTGTGCACATCCAGTTTCAGCGCTTGGTTTAGGTAAATAAAAGAGGCATCAGCATCTTGTACTACCATATATAGCTCGCCAAGTTTTAAAAGCACGTCAATGTTGTTCGGGTCTAACTTGTTTGCTTTAAGCAGTGCATCTTTCGATTCGCGGCTTTGCTTGCTAATGAGTTTAAGGTCGGCAAGCAGAAGGTAATAAGCGGCCTTGCTGCTGTCTAAACTCAACGCCCGACCAACATCGCTCAAGCTTGAAGGCACATCCTTATTGCCGTAATGAAATTTTGCGCGCTCAAAATAGAGGTCAGGATTATTAGGCTGTTCTTTTATAATGGCGTTGATGCTGTCTATCGGATTCAATCCTGCGGTTGGTTCTGCACCAGTATCAATCTTTGGTGTTTTATTTTGATCGCAAGCAACAACCAGTGCTGCAAGACATAACAAGAAAACAATGCGTTTTTTCATAGCGTTCAAACATAAATTGAAAAGGCCGAACATCAAGCTCGGCCTTTTATCTTTTTAGAAAACGGAGTTTTAATCTTCTTTATCCGCTAAAATAGCTTTCGACACCCCATCTACTTTGAAGCTGTTAAACACTTTTTCTTCTAGTTCTTCAGCAAGTTCTATGTTGTCTTTCAGCAATGCTTTTACCGCATCGCGTCCTTGACCAAGCTTGGTGTCGCCATAGCTAAACCAAGAACCACTTTTCTTTATGATGTTTTGTGCTACACCAATGTCAATGATTTCGCCCACTTTCGAAATTCCTTCTCCGTACATAATGTCGAATTCAGCTTTACGGAAAGGTGGTGCAACCTTGTTTTTCACAATTTTCACCTTTACGTTGTTTCCAATGATTTCTTCACCATTCTTTATCTGAGTAGACCTTCTGATGTCAATTCTGATAGAGGCGTAAAACTTCAATGCATTACCACCAGTGGTTGTTTCAGGATTTCCGAACATTACGCCAATCTTCTCTCTCAACTGGTTAATGAAGATTACTGAACACTGGGTTTTTGAAATAGATGCAGTGAGTTTTCTCAATGCTTGAGACATCAATCGTGCGTGAAGTCCCATTTTGCTATCCCCCATTTCACCTTCAATCTCAGCTTTTGGTGTAAGCGCAGCAACAGAGTCAATCACTACCAAATCAATAGCACCTGAGCGAATCAAGTTATCGGCAATTTCTAGCGCTTGCTCACCATTGTCTGGTTGCGAAATCAATAGATTTTCGGTGTCAACTCCCAAAGCTTCTGCATAAAAGCGATCAAAAGCATGTTCTGCATCTATAAATGCTGCAATGCCACCTTGCTTTTGCACTTCGGCTATGGCGTGAATGGTTAAGGTTGTTTTACCAGACGATTCTGGGCCATAGATTTCAATAACTCTTCCTCTAGGATAACCGCCTACTCCAAGTGCGAGGTCTAATCCTACAGAGCCAGAAGGAATCACATCCATTGGTACTACCGTATCGTCACCCATGCGCATGATGGAACCTTTACCGTATGTTTTTTCTAGTCTATCAAGCGTTAGCTGTAACGCTTTCAGTTTTTCTTTTGATACTTCAGCCATAGTGGTTAATTGTTTTGTTAGGCGTTAATTGCCTCTAATATTTGTGCAGCGTGATCTGCGGTTTTTACTTTATCAAATCGTTTTAAAACGTTGCCGTTTTCATCCATTACGAAGGTAATTCTATGAATTCCATCATACGTTTTACCAAGGAATTTCTTTTCGCCCCAAACACCAAATGCTTGTATGATTTCTTTCTCTGTATCGGCAATGAGCGGGAAAGGTAAGTCATACTTTTCAATAAATTTTTGATGCTTTGATTCTGTATCTGCACTTACACCAATTATTTCAATGCCTTGGTCCTTAAGTGCTTGGTAGTTATCTCTTAAGTTGCAAGCTTCTTTCGTGCAACCTGGAGTATCATCTTTTGGGTAAAAGTATAACACCAATTTTTTACCAGTAAAATCGCTTAAGCGAATGGTGTTTCCGTTTTGGTCTTTTCCTTCAAATTGTGGGGCTTTTTCTCCTTCGTTGATTGTGTTCATTTTGCAAATTAATTTGGTTCACGTTTTAAAAACAAACGAACCCTTATTTGTTTCATAAGTACAAAGGAAACTTGCTCACAACGTAATCTATTTACATTCGGAAAATAATTATGGAAAAAACGTTTCAGATAGATGTCTTCGGAAAAGTTCAAGGTGTTTGGTTCAGAAAATACACGAAACAAAAAGCCGATGAACTTTCAATAGTTGGTATGGTTCAAAATATGGCGGATGGAAGTGTGCGTATTCATGCGCGAGCAGAAACTTCTGCACTCAATTCTTTGGTAGATTGGTGTAAAACAGGTTCACCAAAAGCAGAAGTGAGTGATTTAAATGTCGCAGAACTTGAACCATTAGAATTTCATTCTTTTGAAATAATAAGATAACGATGAGAAAAAAGGAAAAAGCAGCATACGTGATTGAAAAGTTGGAAGAATTGTATCCTAAAGTTCCTGTTCCACTTGATCACACTGATGCTTATACGTTGACTATCGCAGTGCTGCTTAGTGCTCAATGTACTGATGTGCGTGTAAATCAGATTACGCCATTGCTTTTCGCGAAAGCCAATAATCCTTTTGATATGATCAAGCTTTCGATAGAAGAAATCAGAGAAATTATTAAGCCATGCGGCCTTTCGCCAGCCAAGTCGAAAGCGATTTATAACCTGTCGCATATTTTGATCGATAAATATGACGGGGAAGTTCCTGAGTCGTTTGAAGGCTTAGAAGAATTACCTGGAGTAGGACATAAAACGGCTTCGGTGGTGATGAGTCAGGCGTTTGGTCACCCTGCTTTTCCGGTTGATACGCACATTCACAGGTTA